>Ga0256840_1004249_pt1 | contig 10879 bp, 6 predicted proteins | sample 355202metaG_FD_185969 | JGI IMG/M metagenome (GOLD analysis project Ga0256840, IMG submission 185969) | Hydrothermal vent microbial communities from Mid Atlantic Ridge, Atlantic Ocean - 355-202 | ecosystem: Environmental > Aquatic > Marine > Hydrothermal vents | place: Atlantic Ocean: Mid...
TATTTGTTCTACAAAATTTACGTTTGTACCTTCTTTAAAGTATGGTTTTCCGTAACGTATTTTTCTGCCTTCTTCTTTTACATCTATATTGTCAATGTCCTCTTTAAAGGTTACATGATGTGGAGATCCTGTGTTTAAGAAAAGAAAATCTTTTTTTTCTAATACAAATTCAACATCAATCATTTGTAAGTTTATTAAATCACGAATGACTTCTGCATGATGTACACCGTCAATAGCATTAAAAGTAGCTTTATCTTGTATGATATTTAGTTTTTTTGCAAAGGCAACAATACATCTTCCACCATTTCCGCACATAGTACTTTCTTTACCATCTGCATTAAAATAGTGCATCTTAAAGTCGTATTTTTTAGAATTTTCTAAAGTAATTAAACCGTCTGCGCCAATTCCAAATCTTCTATTACATAAGTGTTCTATGAATTGCGTGTTTTTTTTGTCAAAGGATTGCTCTCTATTATCAATTAGGATAAAATCATTTCCTGCACCTTGGTATTTGTAAAAATGGATTTTCATTATTCAAAGATAATTTTTTTCAATTAAATTGATGCATAAAAAAAGGTAAAGATTGTTAAATCTTTACCTTTTAATTTTTGAATAGCCTAAGCTTATAGTTTGTCAAAAACAGCTTTCATTGCTTTTTGTTTGTCGTACATTTCTAAATTTTCATAAATATTCATAATAGTACGCATTAAATCTTTATCTTTTGGTAATAAAGTGTTTGCTTTTTCTAAAGTAGGTAGCACCTCTTTATATAATTTTAATTGTTTTGCTTTAATAGCATCGTATTTATCAAAATCATTTAAGTTGTTATTCATTTCTTCTACTAAAGCTTTATCTTTTTCAAGTTCAGCTAAACCTAAATTAAGGTAAGCGTTTCCGTTATTTGGGTCAAGTTCAATAGATTTTCTATAAGCAGCTTTTGCTTCTTCAATTTTACCTTGCTCTTGGTTTATAACACCAACATTGTAATATAGTGTTGGATCATTAGGTTTTAAAGCGATTGCTTCTTTCATTAATTCACCAAATTTTGCTTTATTACCCATTTTTATTTGAATGTTAGCTTCGGTAATAATTAAATTTACATCTTTAGGGTCTGCTGCTCTTGCGTCTTGAATTGCTTGAATTGCTTTATCATTATCACCTTTTTCTACATAAATAAATGCAATATTTTTAATAATACTTGGAGCTTTAGATTTAGTAACTGTTGTTTTTGGGTTTTCATACACTCCCATTTTAACACCATTGTTCATTTCTTTAGCGTTATTAAAAATGTCTTCATTTCCAGTTGCTTTATTGATTGCAGAATATACTGTTTTAACATCAGTATATTTCATATCTTTTAAAGAAGTGAATTTTGCTAAGGCAGTATCGTAATCTTTATCTAAATACGCTGCGTTTGCTGCATACTCTAAGAAAGTCGTATCTTTTGGACTTAATAAATATACTTGTTCTAAAGTTACTTTGGCAGATTTAAAATTTTTGTTTTGGTATTCTTTAATACCTCTGTCTGATAAATTTTTGATTAAAGAGGTTAAAATAGGTCCAGCTTCTTTAGAATACTTAGGTTTACCTGTTTTTTTCTCAAAATCCATTAGTGCATTAACAGCATTTGCTGCTTCTGCTAATTTACCTGAACCGTTTAAAGCTTTTACTTTTAAAAATAAGAATTTAGCCATTGTTTTATCATCAAGATTTGCTTTTAAACTTTCTACTTGAGATAAAGCGGATAATGCTTCACTAAAATTATTCTTTTTTAGTGCTTTACTTGCCATTTTTAATTCCGTTTTTTGAGCGAAACCAAAAACTCCAATCATTAATAATGCGATAATTGCTACTTGTTTTTTCATTTGTTTAAATATTAATTGTTTTTATTCTTCTGAGTCATTGTTTTCAACATTCGTGCCATTCTCATTATCGGTCATGGTATTTTCATCTACATCTTCTGTGTGCATCACTTTTGCAACTGCTGCAATAGAGTCTTTTCCTTTAATGTTAATTAGTTTTACTCCTTGAGTTGCTCTACCCATAACACGTAAACCAGCTACAGCTAAACGAATGGTAATACCAGATTTGTTAATAATCATTAAATCATCTTCATCTGTTACGTTTTTAATAGAAACTAGCAGTCCTGTTTTATCGGTTACATTAATGGTTTTTACACCTTTTCCTCCACGGTTTGTAATACGGTAATCTTCTAATTTTGAGCGTTTACCATAACCGTTTTCAGAAACAACGAGTACATTACTACCATCACCTTCGTGAACCGAAATCATTCCAATCACTTCGTCTTTATCACTTGCTAAACGGATACCTCTTACACCAGAAGCACCTCTTCCCATTGGTCTTGTTTTTGCTTCTTCAAAACGGATACATTTACCAGATCTTGCAGCAATCATTATTTGACTATCACCATCAGTCAATTTAGCTTCTAGTAATTCATCGCCATCTTTAATAGTAATAGCAGCAATACCATTGGTTCTTGGTCTAGAATATTGTTCTAGCACGGTTTTTTTGGTTTGTCCTTTTTTAGTAACCATCACCACATAATGATTGTTGATGTATTCTTCATCTTTCAAGTCTTGAGTAACTAAGAATGCTTTTACAACATCATCATTTTCTATATTGATTAAGTTTTGAATGGCTCTACCTTTAGAGGTTTTTCCTCCTTCTGGAATTTCATAAACTCTCATCCAAAATACTTTTCCTTTTTTAGTAAAGAAGAGCATGTATTGATGGTTGGTAGCGACAAATAAATGTTCTAAGAAATCTTCATTTCTAGTAGAAACTCCTTTTTGACCTCTTCCACCTCTGTTTTGTGTTTTGTATTCAGATAAATCTGTTCGTTTTACGTAACCAGCATTTGAAATGGTAACCACTACCTTAGTATTAGGTATCATATCTTCAATACTAACATCTCCACCAGCATACTCAATAATAGAACGTCTGTCATCACCATATTTAGCTTTGACTTCCCCTAATTCATCTTTAATAATAGACATTCTACGTTCTTTATTTGCTAAAATATCTTTTAAGTCTTCAATGGTTTTCATGATTTCGTCATATTCAGCTCTTAACTTGTCTTGTTCTAGACCTGTAAGTTGACGTAAACGCATCTCTACAATAGCTTTGGCTTGAATTTCTGAAAGTTCAAAACGTTCTTCTAAATTTTTTCTAGCTTCATCTGCATTTTTAGAGGCACGAATAATTTTAATCACTTCATCAATATTATCTGATGCAATAATTAATCCTTCTAAAATATGTGCTCTAGCTTCTGCTTTTTTAAGTTCGTATTGTGTTCTTCTAACAACAACTTCATGACGATGATCTACAAAATGACCAATAATTTGCTTTAAGTTTAACAATTCAGGACGACCATTAACCAATGCAATATTATTTACACTAAATGAAGTTTGAAGTGCAGTATATTTGTATAATTTATTTAAAACAATATTAGGAATGGCATCTTTTCGTAAAACGATAACAATACGTCTTCCTAAACGAGAAGTTTCATCTTTAATAGCTGAAATTCCGTCTAATTTTTTATCGTTTACCATAGAGGCAATACGTTGCTGTAAGTCCGATCCGTTTACTTGATACGGCAATTCGGTAACCACAATACACTCTCTATTATTAATGGTTTCAAATTCTGTTTTAGCACGAATAACTATTCGTCCTCTTCCTGTATGAAAGGCTGCTTTTACACCATCATAACCATAGATTGTTCCTCCAGTAGGAAAATCTGGTGCTTTGATGTGTTGCATTAATTCATCAATTTCAATATCATTATTATCAATATAGGCAACAGTACCATCAATAACTTCAGAAATATTGTGAGGAGCCATATTAGTAGCCATACCAACAGCAATACCAGAAGCTCCGTTTATAAGTAAACTTGGTATTCTTGTAGGTAAAACCGTAGGTTCTTGTAAAGTATCATCAAAATTTAAACGATGATCTACGGTGTCTTTATCAATATCTGCGAGCATATCTTCAGATATTTTACGCATTCTCACCTCAGTATAACGCATTGCTGCAGCTCTGTCGCCATCAGGTGAACCAAAGTTACCTTGACCATCAACCATTTCGTAACGCATAGACCAATCTTGTGCCATACGTACCATAGCATCATAAACGGAAGTGTCTCCATGTGGATGATACTTTCCTAAAACTTCCCCAACAATTCTGGCGGATTTCTTATGTGCTCCTGTTGCTTTAATTCCTAATTCATGCATACCAAATAAAACACGTCTATGAACTGGTTTTAAACCATCACGAACATCTGGTAAAGCTCTTGAAACAATTACAGACATTGAATAATCAATGTATGCACTTTTCATTTCATCTTCAATATTTACTGGAATTATATTTTCTCCTTCTGTCATAAAATTCAATTAATTTATTTAGTTTAATTTCGAATATGCAATTTACAACTTTTATACTTTTTGCCAATGCTTTTTTTGTAAAAAAATCAATTTTTTATTAACAATTTTAACAGCATAGTGTGTTGTTTTAAAAACGGAATTGTAATCAGTACCAAATACACTTTATACCAATAATTATAAGGATTTAAAAGAATAATAATTTCTTGTTTTAAAACGATAAATCCTTTTTTTATGTTGAATATTGTTAAAATAACAAATAATAAATTCCAAAATTAAAAAAAATACTATCTTTACAACTTAAATATACATGATAATGGACGAGAATTTTTCACCAAGAGTAAAAGATGTAATATCATATAGTAAAGAAGAAGCTATTAGATTAGGACATGATTTTATAGGTACAGAGCATTTAATTTTAGGAATTTTAAGAAAAGGAGAAGGTACTGCTATAGATATTATTGAAAAGCTTGATATAGATATTTCTTATCTTAGAAAAAAGATTGAGATGTTGAGTCCTGCTAATCTAGAAAACATCAATAAATCAGCTAACCGAAATTTACACTTAACTAAACAAGCAGATAGAGCGTTAAAAACCACTTTTTTAGAAGCGAAAGTTTATAAAAGTGATTTTGTGAATACTGCACATTTATTGTTGTGTATTTTACGAAATGAAAACGATCCAACTACTAAATTGTTACAAAAATTTGATATGAACTACAACAAAGCAAAAGAAACTTTTAATCGCTTATCGTATGATAATTCAGAACCAAATGAAAATGAGGATTTTGAATTTCCATCTTTTGAAACGCCAAGCGATGATGAACCTTTAGGTGAAATGCCTAAAAGTCCGTTTGATAATCTACCAAAGAGCAAACCTACATCAAAAAAATCTAAAACACCCGTTTTGGATAATTTTGGAAGAGATTTAACTTTTCTTGCCGAAAATGATAAATTAGATCCTGTGGTTGGTCGAAAGACTGAAATAGAGAGAATATCTCAAATTTTAAGCAGGAGAAAGAAGAATAATCCTATTTTAATTGGAGAGCCTGGAGTAGGGAAAAGTGCTATTGCCGAAGGTTTGGCTTTGCGAATTATACAAAGAAAAGTATCACGTATTTTATTTAATAAGCGAATTATTTCTTTAGATTTAGCAAGTTTAGTTGCAGGAACAAAATATAGAGGTCAGTTTGAAGAACGTATGAAAGCTTTGATGAATGAATTGGCTAAAAACGATGATATTATTTTGTTTATTGATGAAATTCATACCATTGTTGGTGCTGGAGGAGCAACAGGTTCTTTAGATGCAAGTAATATGTTAAAACCTGCTTTAGCAAGAGGTGAAATACAATGTATTGGAGCAACTACATTAGATGAATATCGTCAAAATATTGAGAAAGATGGCGCATTAGAAAGACGTTTTCAAAAAGTAATTGTTGAACCAACTACTGTTGAAGAAACCATTCAGATTTTACATAATATAAAGAGTAAATATGAAGATCATCACAATGTAACTTATACAGATGATGCTATTGAATCTTGCGTGAAATTAACCAATAGATATATGACAGATAGATTCTTGCCAGATAAAGCAATTGATGCTTTAGATGAAGCAGGATCACGAATTCATATTACCAATATTGTAGTACCAGAACAAATTTTATCTTTAGAAAAACAACTAGAAGAAATTAAAGATAAAAAAACAGAAGTTGTTAAATCTCAACGTTATGAAGAAGCTGCAAAATTACGTGATGATGAAAAACGGATAGAAAAGGAGTTGGCTTTTGAACAACATAAATGGGAAGAAAACACCAAAGCAAATAGAGAAACCGTAACCGAAGAAAATGTTGCAGAAGTAGTATCTATGATGACAGGTATTCCTGTTAATCGTGTTGCGGAAGCAGAAAGTAATCGTTTAGCAGAATTACCTAATTTAATTAAAGGTAAAGTGATTGGTCAAGATGAGGCTGTTCAAAAAGTAATTAGAGCAATTCAACGAAATAGAGTAGGACTTAAAGATCCAAATAAACCAATAGGTTCGTTTATCTTTTTAGGGCAGACAGGAGTTGGGAAAACACAATTAGCAAAAGTTTTAGCAACCGAATTATTTGACAATGCAGATGCGCTTATTAGAATAGATATGAGTGAGTATATGGAAAAATTTGCTATTTCAAGATTGGTTGGAGCTCCTCCAGGATATGTTGGTTACGAAGAAGGTGGTCAGCTTACTGAAAAAGTGAGACGTAAACCATATTCTGTAGTTTTATTAGATGAAATTGAGAAAGCGCATCCAGATGTGTTTAATATGTTACTTCAAATTTTAGATGATGGTTTTATTACCGATAGTTTAGGTAGAAAAATTGATTTTAGAAATACCATTATTATCATGACTTCAAATATTGGAGCAAGACAATTAAAAGATTTTGGAACAGGTGTTGGATTTAATACTTCTACTAAATCAAACCAAGCAGAAGATCACGCAAAAGGAATTTTAGAAAATGCTTTAAAGAAGAGTTTTGCGCCAGAATTTTTAAATAGAATTGATGATGTTATTGTGTTTAATGCTTTAGAAAAAGAGGATATTCATAATATTATTGATATTGAATTAGAAAAATTATTAGATAGAATATCAGATTTGGGTTACACTTTAACGTTAACAGATAAAGCAAAAGATTTTATTGTGGATAAAGGGTTTGATAAACAATATGGTGCTCGTCCGTTAAAACGTGCAATTCAGAAATATATTGAAGATGCTTTAGCAGAAAAAATAGTAAACTCAGCTTTAAAAGAACATGATACCATACTAATGGATTATGATGAGAAGAAAGAAGAACTAACTATTGACATTAAAAAAGGAAATAAAGAAGAGTCTTCAAAAGAAGTTTAATAAAAAGCTTTTTTATAATTAGAAAATCAGTGTCTAAATGGCACTGATTTTTTTGTTTTTTATGAGTCTCAAATTGCACTAATATGGGTAATAATAAAATCTGTATTATCTAGAACATAAGTGTTTCCATAAACATATAGCTTTCCTTACAGCTCTGCGAAAATCTGCGTAATCTGCGGGAAATATTAACCACAATAAATTAGTGTCTAAAACCCATAAAAACCAACTAATTCTGTATCACTTTAATTTCCACACGTCTATTATTTGATTTGTCTTCTGGTGTAATTTCAGGAAATGTTAAAGGGTTTGAAAAACCATATCCTTTATAAACTAAACGAGTTGAATCTATTTTTTTTAACACAAGATATTTATAGATGTGTTTTGCTCTAGTTTCTGATAAATTATAGGTTTTAGTATCTCTATCAAGTCCGTCTAAACTATCTAAAGGAGATTTTCCACAGCAAATATGACCACTAATTTCTATTTTTAATTTGGGGTTGTCTTGTAAAACTTGTAATAATTTTTTTAAGATTGGGAGCGATTTCTTTTTTAATAAATGCCTTCCTGGATCAAAAACAATATTTTTTAAAATAAAGATTTCTCCTTTTTCTGAAACTGCAATTTTATCTAAAACAAATTGAGTTTCATCCTTAAATATAAGGAGTGTTTTTCTGTCGTTTTTAATACCGTTTTTACTTTTGTAATTAGGTTTTATTTCTCCAATTCCTTTATGTTTAATGCTAGAAATGATGAATTTTTCTTTTTGTAAAATTAAGTCTCTAACGTTTTCGGCTCTTTTAGCAGAGAGTATTAAATTGTTTTTATTAGAACCCAAAACATCACAACTCGAAATAATTTCTACATGATATTTTGAGGTAGAGTCAATTCTTTTTAATTGATTGTCAATAGCTATTTTATGAGTTTTACTGAGTTTGTATTTTCCAATGTCATAATAAATAGTAAGCGTGTCATTTTGAGCATAAAATTTTGTACTCAAAAAAAACAATATATAAACAAAAGACTTTTTCATAATTAAAATTTTGTAATTATAATTTCTACTCTTTTGTTTAAGCTCTTATCTTTATCGTTACTCTCTGGATAGAAAATAGGCGATTGAAATCCGTAACCATGATAAGTTAAACGCCTACTTCTTATGCGGTTTTTGACTAAATATTTATAAACTAACCGTGCTCTTTTGGTAGATAAATCATCTTCTGGATAAGGAATAACTTTTGACTTGTCTGGTTGATATTTTCCAGAGTTACAGCATAAATGACCTTGTATTTCTATTTCTACATTAGGATTTTCTTTTAAAAATCGCAATAATGATTTTAAACTTCGTTTTGAACGTTGTTGCATTTTTGATGTTCCTCTATAAAATATGAGGTTTTTGAGAATAAATTTTTTTCCAATGGCAAGTTCAAATTCTGTTTTTTTAGGATTATAAATATATACTTTTTTCTTTTTTAATACTGGTTGAGTAGGTTTTTTAGGGCTATTTTTTATAAAAACAATTTGCGTTTTTCTGTTTTTTACATTTCCTATAATTTTATCTGCTTTTTCCTTTTCAATTTCGGAAATTTCACCTTGGTTAATGGTTTCAATGCTTGAGAATAAATTTGGCAATTCATCAAACAAAAGCGCTTTAATTTTCGAGGCTCTGTTTTCTGCTAACTTAAAATTACTCTTAACTGTTCCTAAATAATCTGCACTAGAAATAATTTGTACTTTATAAGTATTGGAGGTGTCTAATTTTGAAATATAATCATGAATTATTGCTTTATTTTTTCCCGTTAAGGTGAATTTACCAATTTTATAATGAATCTCAATCGAATCAATTTTTTGTGAAAAAAGTTGAAAAACAATGAATGTGAATAATATGGTAAAAAGGGATTTTAACATAGAATTATTTTAAATCTACATACATATTAGATAAAAAAGGATTGTTTAAACCGTCATCAGAAATTGGTTTAAAATTCAATTGCTGATTTTTTGATAACACAGGTCTTCTCAATCCTAAAATTTGATCAATTGCCATACGAAATAAAGGCTCATTAGGATCACCTAAAATCCCTAAATTTGCAAAATCCTCTGGTAGGTAAGAGGTTGGTGCAAATCCATTTTTTTCATTTTCTCCCAATTTATTTACCATTTCTAAAACAATGGGCTGCATTGCATAATGATGGTTTGTATTTAGCGTATTGTCGTCTTTTCTGTACGAATCTGAATCGTATAAAGTAACTGAACCTACGTATTTACCATGTGTTGTTGTTCCTATTAAATTTACAGTAATGTAAGGGTTTAAGCCATTAATAACTAGCTCACTAGCTGATGCGGAGTTTCCTGTTACAAGAATGGTAATTTCATCTAAATTAAGGCTGTTAATAGCCGTTCCGTTAGATAATTTATCTGTAAAATTATTGGTAAGATATTCAGGGTGATTTGCTTCTAAGTAGCTTTGCCATTTGCTATTCCATTTTTCTTTTGCAAATAATTCGTTAGTATATTGACCAGTAATCATACTTACCAGATTCACCGCTGTTTGTACAGAACCACCTCCGTTATAACGTAAATCAAGGACTAAATCTTTAATACCTTCATTCTTTAATTGTAGAAAAGCATCATTTAATTGTTCGTCATAATTAGAAACAAATTGATTGTATAATATGTAGCCTATTTTATGATTATTTTCCTCATAAGTGGTAACTAGTTGAATAGGATTGATATTCAGCACTTCTTTATTTAACTCAATATTTACATCATTTGGAGTAATGTTTGGAGTGGAATTCGCTATAGAAAAAGTTCCAAAATTCACTGTGTAACTTTCTGAAGATAAGAGGTCTTGATAATTATTACGAGTTAATTGTTGTCCATTAATTCCGTATAAAATATCACCTCTATGAATTCCCAAGCTTGCAGCTTCAGAATTAGGGATAACATAACGCACATATCCAAAAATTTGTTGTTCGTTTTCACTTATTGCTACAAGACCAAATTGCATTCCGTTACTTTTTCTAACTCCAGCAAATAATTGTTCTAACGCTACGTAATCTGTAACGATCCAGCTCCATTTATCTATTTCATCTCTTTTATAGAGTAAGTTTTCAAAGAGTTCTTCTGGTTGCTGTGTACTAATATAATCGTTTAAAGCATTTTGGTTTGAAAACCGATTATCTTGTAAATCAGGTACATCTTCTTGCCATAAATAATAAGCATTAAGTCCTTTCCAAACAAAATTTTGAACTTCTAATTCGGTACTAATTTGTTCTCTTTTTTCACAACGGGTTAATCCAAAAATGATGAGAATAATAAGGGTAATTTTATAAAAATATTTCATTGTTATTTTGTTATATGAATTTAAACGGCTAAATATATAAAATTATTATAGAACTCGTTTAAACTTTTTTAATTTAATTTAAAAGATGGAGTTGCCTGAATAAAATTTTAAATCGTATTGTTTTTGATTTCTTTAAATCATAGAATTTGTATATGAGTTTATTATAATATGTCTTACAGTAAAGCGGTTTTTAAATCTTTTATTAGGGCGAGTATTACTAAATTATTATTATTATTATTATTATTATTCCCACACACA
>Ga0256840_1004250_pt1 | contig 10878 bp, 9 predicted proteins | sample 355202metaG_FD_185969 | JGI IMG/M metagenome (GOLD analysis project Ga0256840, IMG submission 185969) | Hydrothermal vent microbial communities from Mid Atlantic Ridge, Atlantic Ocean - 355-202 | ecosystem: Environmental > Aquatic > Marine > Hydrothermal vents | place: Atlantic Ocean: Mid...
ATAGGCGATATATTAGATATAAAGGCCTATGAAGAATTAGGATTAGATCAAGCAAATGAATACATAATTACTTCTTACGAAGTTGAAAATGCAGGCGAAGAAAGAGAATATCATCTTTTTGTTTGTGAACCAGAAGTATTAAATAATTTATACCTTCCTATTAAAAGTGAAACTAAATATGTAGATTTAATTATTCCTACATCTTTACTTTATAGAGTACTCTATAAGAAAGAAATTTTAAAAGATAATAATACACATTGTTTTGTATACTTTACAAAAAATGATGCATCTATTACACTGTATAAAGATGGTGAATATCTTTATTCTAAATCTATAGAATTTTCTCTAGAGCAAATTTATGATAAATATTGTGAACTTATTGGTGAAAAAGTTGATGAAGAAGAATTCTTTTCCATATTAGAAGCAGAAGGTTTGAAAACAACCAATAATGATTATCAACAAAATTTTATGAAAATTTTTGGTGATGTTTTTATTACTATTAATGATATTATTATTTATACAAAACGAGCCTTTAATCTTGAAACTATTGATCAAATGTTTATTGGTAGTGAACGTGGTCCAATTATTGGGTTAGATGATTACAGTCAAAATTATTTAGGATTACATTCTAGTGATTTTAATTTTAATTATAATATTGAAAATGATGAGTGGTATACAGATCAATTTCAATATTTAATGTTACTTAATTCTTTTGATTATATAGAGAATGAATTTGCATCTGTAAATCTTACCTTATACCCACGGGCTCCATCTTTTATAAATCGTGCTAGTGGACAATTTATTATTTCATCTTTCGCTGCTATATCACTTAGCTTAGCATATCCTTTGGTTTATTTAGTTGGATCATATATCAATGATGCAAAAGTATATGCATTGAATATAGAAAATGATACATTGTCAAAAGAAGCATCAAAGTATAAGAAAATATTAAGCGATAAAAATAAAAAAATAAAAGTATTAGATAGTGAAATTCAATCTGTTTCAACGGTATATGAAGGTAAAACAAAAACTTTGAAGGCTATTTACAATAAAAAAGTTAATTATCGCTTGAAGTCAGGTATTTTTCATACAATTGCAGCAGAATTAGCAAAGTTTGATGTTCATATTGATATGTTATCAACTGATAATGATTTATTAATGATTTCACTTGTAAGTTCTGATGATCGAAAACTTACAGAGTTAATTAAATATATTTCTGAAGCACATTTTGATGATGTTATTCAAATTGATATTGATCGAATCCAGAAAGATCCAGGTAATAATTATTATCGAGGATTATTAAAGGTAGAATTAAAATGAAATTTTTAGAGGAAAAACTAGAAGCATTAGATCTTTATTTCGCACCCAAAAAAGAGAATGAAAAATGGTTAATGATTTTGGGTGTAGCAGGTATTATTGGTTATTTAGCATATTCTTTGTTGTTACCTTATACTGAAGACTTGTATAATAAAAGTGACAGGACAAAAAAACGTATACAAAAAAGCATAAAAGAGAATACTACTTATTTAGATTCTATTACGGTTAATGGAAATCGTCAATATTATGTTACAAAATTTAGTAATGATATACTGGTGAAAAAGAAAAAAATTATCTATATTAAAGATAAAATAAAATTTATAGATTCTAATTTGGAAAAATTATCTGATATGTTGTTTAATCAAAAATCTTGGTCTATTTTTTTAAATTCAATTACGGATAAAGCAGAAATACATAATGTAGATTTATCTTATATTACTAATAGTTATAGTGATAACAATGGTACTTTTGGACATGTTTTGGAAATTGGTTTAGGTTGTAAAGGAGATTATAAGAATTTAATTAAATTTATGAATGAATTAGAACAGAATGTACTGGTAACTGATATTTATGAAACAAAACTTGCATTGGATGACAATTCATCTAAAATCATTGCAGATATTAATATTTCAGTTTGGGGGATTAATCACTAATGAAACATATATTTATCTTTTTAATTATGACATTAATAGTCTATGCAGACTTATCTGTAAATAAAATTGAACATATGGTACAAAAAATACATGAAAAACGACAAGGTGTTAAGCTTGATACGTTGGAAGATACTGCTGAACCTTTTGTACGAAAACAAGAAGAAAATAATGTTACAAGCTATATTATTCCAATAAAAATTGAAGCAGAAAAAGTGAAGCTTATATTGCATGCAATTGTAAATGGTAAAGCATATATAAATGATACATGGTTAAATGTTGAAGATAATATTATGGGATATACCTTAAAACATATAGGTAATAGAGGAGTGGTATTAAGAAATGGTAACCACATTAAAAAGTTGTTTTTACATAAAAAAAGAGATAACTATATTCACATCAAGGGAAGGTAAAAAGATGAAAATTATAAAAGTGACAGGGGTTAAGTTTTTACTCATTCTTACTGTTTTATTTGGAATTAATAATAATTTAATTGCGAGTAGTTGTTCTAGTAAATTGTTTTCAGTAACAATAGACAGTAAATTAACAATTGGTGATGTTATTGATAACCTTGCGGATACATGTAATTTAACAGTAGTTATAAAAGATGATGCAGCAAAATTGCGTATGAATAAAAAACTATATTATGTTAAATTAAAAAATAGTACATTGAAAGGTTTTTTAAACACAATCTTAAAAGATAATGATTTAAATTATACTCTACAAGGTAATAAATTAAAAATTTCATATTTGATAACAAGAACATTTCGAATGCATTATATTTCAGGAGGTAGGATAGGTAAAAGTACAGCAAATGTTACTATTGCAAATTCTCAAAATGCTGCTTCTGGTGGGCAGTCTGGACAATCAGGGCAAGGAGGACAACAAGGAACGGGTAGTGGATCTGCATCAACCTCTAAAACTGGTATAAGTATTGAAAGTAGTAATGAATTTAAATTTTGGAAAACTGTTGAACAAGAGATTCAAAGAATTTTAATTGGTGCAGCAGATGGAAGTACTCATTATGCTAAAACTGGAGAAGGTTGGACTGGTCCAAATGGGAAAGTCTGGGAATATAATCCTTTGGCACCTATTATTAATCCAGAGGCAGGTATGATTACAGTTACTGGAACAGAAAGACAAATTAATAGAGTTGCGAAATATATTCATACATTATCAAAACAAATTAAATCTCAAGTATTAATTGATGTACGTATTCTTTCTGTTTCTTTTGATGATAGTAGAACAACAGGTGTCGATTGGTCACAACTTTATACTTTGCAAAATTTTACAGTCAATACATTAGGAATGGCACAAAAAAATATTGCTAGTTATGTATTTGATAATACCGATGGTATTACTGAAGCAACTTTCGGTCAGAATACGCAACCTACTAATGCAAGTGTTGTGAGTATTACTGGAAGCACAAAAGTATCTGAAGTTGTTAAGTTTTTATCTACGCAAGGAGATGTTAAATCTATTTCTAGTCCAAGAGTAATGACATTAAATAATCAGCCAGCTCTTATTTCTGTTGGTAGAGAATTATTTTACAAAATACAATCAAGTACTACAGCAAGTGGAGGCGGAGGAGCTGTTGCTGCTCAAGGTGAATTAGTTGATTCTGTATTTGCTGGTATTTTGTTAGATATTACACCTGAAATTGATACTAATGGATATATTACATTAAAGATTAATCCATCAATATCTGATACAGTTGAAACAGTAACGACACAACAAGATGGAGCAAGAACTATTCCACCTGATCTTATTAGACGTCAAATTGCATCGGTTATTAAGGTTAAAGATGGACAGCATGCTATATTAGGAGGATTAATTTCAAGTAAAACAGGATTTAAGGACAATAGTGTTCCTCTTCTAGGAGATATTCCTTTACTAGGTAGTATGTTTAAGCGACAGGAAAAAATAAATACTGTAGAAGAATTAGTATTAATTATTACGCCACATATTGTTAAAAACTCTAAATCTGTATCATTAAAAGACTTAGGATATTCCAAACTTAATGAAAAGTAGATATGCAGCAGCAAAAAATGTTTTTCTTGATTCTATAGATATAGATGATTATATTGAATTAGACTCATCTGTAATAGCATACCAACAATTAGAACATAGTATTGAAAAACCATTGAAGATGATTTTACTTTTTGGTAGACCTGGAACAGGTAAAAGTATTCTTTTAAACAGGATACATGAAAAGTTAAAACATCAAAAAGAAATTTATTATTTTGATACGCCTGCAGCAAATGAAAAAGAATTTTTTTATAAATTATTTAAAGTACTAACCAAAAAAAAATTACCAAATAATACAGAAGTTAATTTTTCTGCTTTGATAGAATTTTGTCAGAATTTAAGAGGTAAACGAGAAATTGTAATCTTGCTTGATGAAGCACAAATGTATAGTCCAGAAATGATGGAAAAAATTAGACTTTTATCAGATACAAGAGCTATTAAGTTTGTTGTTTCTTTGCATAAAACTGAAGATGAAGATTTAATTGCAAAAGAGCATTTTCAATCACGTATTTGGGAAGTGATAGAACTTAGAAATGCTACGGATAAAGACCAAACATCATATATACATAAAAAATTGTTAAAAAAGAATTTATTTGAAATTGCAAATAGTATTAAAGATAGAGATATGAAACTTATCCATAAATTTACAAAAGGTAACTATAGAGAATGTAATAAATTGATGTTTACAATTTTTGAAATTTGTGAATATTATGATGAAAATGAGCCATCTAAAATAAATTATTCTCAAATTCCAAAAAAAATTATTGAAATGTCAGCACTAAAATTAGGATATATTCATGCATGATATGAAAATATTAGAAGATAATTGGAAAAAGTATCAAATTAAAAAAAGAAAACCTTGGTATCTTTTTTTATCTTTTTTATTAATTATTATATTGATAATTTTTTTATTTTTGAAAAATAATTTTACTTTATTTTCTAGTGTTCAAAGTTTTTTGACCAAAATAAGTAATGTTGAAATTTCAAATAGTAAGTCAGTATCTAACTATTCTAGTGATTATACTTTACTGAATGGAGCATTAACTAGGTTAGAATTGATTGATAAAAAGATTAAAAATAGTGATAAGTCTGATATCTCAAATGATGTATTGGTAGATATACCTATTTTAGAAATTCCTGATGAAAGTATATCTGAAGAGGTTAATAACTTCAATAGAAAAAAAATTCATTTAAACATAATAGAATCTACAAGTGTAAAAGCATATAAAGATGTTGAAAAAAGATTTTATGAGTCAAATGATATTGATGATGGACTTTTCTTAGCTAGAAGTTATTATAAAAAAGGAAATTATAAAAAATCTGCATATTGGTCATTACAGGTTAATAAACTTAATACAAATGTGGAAGAGAGTTTATTAATATTTGTTAAATCTAAAATTAAGTTAGGGCACAAGAATGAAGCATTGGGTATTTTAATATCTTATATTAAAAAATCGAATTCTAAAGAAGCTAAAGATTTATTATTACGCATAAATAATAATAAATTTTAATTTATATTGCATATTTATGTTATACTAAAAGTCACTATTATGGAGTTCAAATGGTAAAATTAATTGAAATAATGCTTAAAGAAAACTTGATAACTAAAGATGCAATTTCAACGTTAGTAAAAAGTCGACCACCTAAAAAAATATCTTTTGCAAACTTATTATCTGAAGGAATGATTGATACTCATACAGTTGAAGTTTTTTTAGCAAAAAAAATAAGACAAGGTGTGATTACTCTTGCACATCTAGAAAAAATTGAGGGTATAAACATCGTTTCTATTCTTGAAGAAGTGGCAAAAGCTTTACATATAGATTATGTTGATTTAGATGAAGTTGAAGTTGATATGAAGCTTTTTTCACAAATTCCATATAAGCAATTACTAAAATATAATGTTATCCCTATTGAAGAGAATGATTTGAATGTGGTAATTGTTTTTGATGATCCACTAGATATGGCTGCACAAGATACAATTCAAAGGCTTTTTCCACGTAAACCTATTAGGATAGCTATTGCTAAGCCCTCTCAAATTAATGCTCATTTACAACGTTTGGAAATAAACGAGAGTATTAAAGGATTAGTTACCGATATTAGAAAAGATTTAAATCAAGAGAGTAATGCAGATAATCATGATGAAGATAATCCTGCAGTTTTAAAACTTATAGATATTGTTCTTAAGTCTGCTATATTTGCAGGAGCTAGTGATATACATATAGAAGCGACTGAAAAATCTTGTATTATTAGAATTCGTGTAGATGGTATTTTACGTCAAAGCTTCACCTTTGACAAAGATATTTTTAATCCTTTAGCATCTCGTATGAAACTTTTATCTAATTTGGATATTGCTGAGAAAAGAAAACCGCAAGATGGTAGGTTTTCAGCTACAGTAGCAAAAAAGGATTTTGACTTTAGGGTTTCGACACTTCCAACTATTTTTGGTGAATCTATAGTACTTCGTATTCTTGACAAGTCTAAAGCTATGATTCGACTTGAAGATGCGGGTATGAGTAAATTTTGTTATGATAAGTTTTCTGAAGCGATTAAAGTACCTTATGGTATTGTATTGGTGACTGGTCCTACTGGTTCAGGTAAAACGACCACACTATATGGTGCGATAAATGCTATTAAAGACGTAAAAGATAAAATTATTACTGTTGAAGATCCCGTTGAATATCAAATGTCTGGTCTTCAACAGGTGAATGTGCGTGAAAGTGTAGGGCTTGGTTTTGCAGATGCCTTAAAGTCAATTTTAAGACAAGATCCAGATAAAATCATGATTGGGGAAATTCGTAACCAAGAGACTTTACGTATCGCTATTCAAGCGGCATTGACTGGTCACTTGGTATTGTCTACACTACATACGAATGATGCGATTTCATCTATTTCAAGAATATTGGATATGGGTATTGAAGAGTATCTTGTGTCTGGTGCTTTGGTAGCCATTCAAGCACAAAGATTGGTACGTAAAATTTGTACACATTGTAAAAAAGAAACTGTACTAGATCCATTGCTTTATAAAGAAGTAGAACAATATCTTCCTGAAAACCCTACGTTCTATAAAGGAGAAGGCTGCAAAGAGTGTGGTCACACTGGATATGCTGGGCGTGAAATGATTTCTGAAGTTTTGACTGTATCTGAAACATTAGCACGAATGATTGCAAAAGTGGCATCTAAAGAAGACTTAACAAAACAAGCTTTGGAAGAAGGCTTTGTGACGATGTTTGAAGATGGTGTTCAAAAAGCACTTGATGGTAAGTCAACGATTGAAGAAATATTTAGGGTAGCAAGGTTGTAATATGAAATACTTTAACGTAACTCTTATGCTTAAGGGAAAACGTAGACAAGAAATAATTAAAGCAAATAATCGAATTTCTGCTGTGAAATTAATGAAAGAAAAATTTCCTACCGCTATGGTAATGAAATCAGTTGAAACTTCAGCTCCTCTTGAGGATAGCTTTAATGAAATCATGGAAAACATGAGAAAATCTATGAAGCCTAAAATACCTATTCAGGATAAAATTTCAACAATCAGGCAAATTGCTGTTATGACAGATGCAGGTATTGCTATTAATGATACATTATTAGAAGTTTCTGAAAATACTGAAAATAAACGTTTAAAAGAAATATATGGTAAAATTAATAGTGACATTAATGCTGGTAATAGTATGTCGGATGCTATGACTCCCTATACTGAAGAATTTGGTCATGTAGCACTTGCTATGACGAACTTAGGTGAAAGAACAGGTAATTTATCAGAATCATATCATAAGCTTGCAGATATCATGGAAAATATAAGGGATAATACAGCTAAATTTAAAAAAGCTATACGTTCTCCTTTAATTACGCTTACCGCGATGGGAATTGCTTTTACTGTATTAATTATGGTTGTTGTACCAAAATTTAAAGATATTTTTTCTAAATTTAAAACTGAACTTCCTTTACCTACACAGATTTTATTAAAGTTGGAATGGGCATTTTCTAATTTTGGGCTTTATATCCTTTTAGCTTTATTTGCAGGTATTTTTACTATGAAATATTTTTATAAAAATGATGATGATTTTAAGTATATAATAGATAAATTACTAATACATCCAAAATTTTATTTGATTAATAAGGCTATTTTCCTTTCTACAATGCATAAATATAATCTTGTTTTTGGAGAACTTGTTAAATCAGGTATTCCTGTTTCCGAAGCATTAGATACTGCTGTTGGTATGGTAGATAATGCAGTTATTAGAGAACAACTATTAACTGTTAATGCAAATATTGGTAGAGGTATGTCCTTGGCTGAATCCTTTCAGATTACAGGACTTTATGAGAATATGCTTTTGCAAATGATAAAAGCTGGTGAAGCTGGGGGCCAGCTAGATGCCATGCTAGATAAGGTAACTGAATATTATGATATGGAATTTCAAGATTTGATTGATAATTTATCTTCTTATATTGAACCAATAATGATGTTCTTTATCGCAGGTCTAGTTTTGCTTATGGCACTTGGTATATTTATGCCAATGTGGGATCTAGGTAAAGCAGTTAAGGGTTAAAATCCTTAACTGTTAAAAGAAATAAGTGAATATTCTAATTATCTCTAAAGTTGATGGTGTTGGATAGCTTTCTCCAAATCTTCTGGCGTATCAATGCCAAAACTTTCAGTTTCTACCTCTATCATGGCTATGTTAAAGCCATGATAGAGTGCTCTTAGTTGTTCTAGTTTTTCTATATCTTCCAGCGGTGCAGGGGTACTTTTACAAAACATTTCTAACGACTTCATTGTAAAACCATAAATGCCCAAGTGACCTTTATAGGTATTAAAATGGTGATCTCTTGGGTATGGCACTTTGGCACGTGAAAAATAAAGTGCAATATCATTTTTATCTGTAACTACTTTTACAATATTGGGATCATCTGCTTCTGGGTTTGATATGGTCTTATAGCATGAGTTCATCATGATAGAATGATTTGCTTTATTGCTTTGTGTTAAGTTGTAAATAGCTTCTACAACTTCTGTTTCGATAAATGGTTCATCTCCTTGTACATTGATAATCACTTCATCTTGTGGAAGGTTTAATTTTTGTGCAGCTTCATAGATACGGTCAGTACCGCTTTGATGTGTATCTGAGGTAAGTACTGCTTGAATATTGTGTTGTTTTGCTATCTCTATGACTTCTTGTGAATCTGTAGCGATAACCACGCTATCTACGGTTTCTACAGCTTTTGCTGTGCGTACAACCATAGGTATCCCACCGATGTCTGCTAAGACTTTATTTGGAAAACGAGAAGAACCGATACGTGCGGGAATGATAATCATGAAATACCTTTAATTATTAACTATATTTATGTATGATTTTACACTCTCTATGCTAAAATACAAGACTTTAAAGGATGTGTATGAGTTCAAAGCAGGCGTTGTTACTTTTAAATATGGGTGGTCCCAATAATGTAGAAGAGGTAGAACTTTTTTTACGTAATATGTTTGCCGATAAAAACATATTGACCATGAACCCCTATACGCGCAAACTTGTTTCTGCTATTATTATCAATAAACGCTTGGAAGAAGTGAAAGAAAATTATGCTTTACTTGGTGGGAAATCACCTTTGCCAGAACTCACAAACGAACTTATATCAAAACTTGAACAGAGATTAAATACGCCTATCTACCCTGTGATGCGATATGTTCCACCTTTTGCAGACACTACGCTTGAAAAATGTCAAGCTGATGGCATTGAAGAGCTCATTTTATTTCCTATGTACCCACATTACTCGACTACCACAACACTCTCTTCAGTGGAAGATGTAGAGCAGAGGTGTAGTCTTTTAGGGTATAGTCCTAAGATAACGGTGATTGACCCTTATTATGATGATTATGACTATATTGCAGCCTCGTGTGAGAAGATTATGGAGGCTATGGAAGGTAAAGATACGCAGGAGTATGATTTGTTACTTTCGGCACATGGTTTACCTGTAAGCATTATCCAAGCAGGGGATCCTTATCAGAATCAGGTGGAAGGGAATGCATCAGCCATTAAAATGTATCTTCATGAGCGTGGTATAAAGTTTCATAACATAAAGTTAGTCTATCAATCCAAAGTTGGGAATGATGACTGGTTAGAGCCAAACTTGGTAGATGTATTGCGTAATCCTACACACCGAAAAGTGCTTATTTTTCCTATAGCTTTTACTATTGACAATTCTGAAACTGTATTTGAATTAGATATAGAGCATCGTGAGATTGCTGAAAAGATTAAGTACGATGACTATATTGTGGCTTCATGTATGAATAGCTCTGATAAATTTGTTGATGTAATCGTCGATAGGGTATCGAAAATCTAGTGGAAACAGTAGAAGCTACTTATACCTACACTACAGAAGTAAATCGTTCCAAATTTCTTACTTATCTTGTTCCCATTTCTGAGTATGAGGGCTTACAAGAGAAACTGAAACAAGAACATCCTAAAGCCAATCATGTTGTCTATGCTTTGCGTTACATAAATGAGTATGAACAAATAGTTGAGAATTTTTCAGATGACAATGAACCTAAGGGTTGTGCAGGTGTGCCTGCGTTAAATGTTTTACGTGGAAAGGAACTTGTTAATTGTGCTGTGCTTATTGTACGGTTCTTTGGTGGAATTAAACTTGGTACTGGTGGTATGGCTAGAGCTTATGCTTTGGCAGTAAAAAATGTTTTGGTTGAGGCTAGACTCATTGTTTATGAAAAAAAGTGTAGCTATCTGTTTTCTACAGCATATAATGAAGTAGATAAAACACTACATACCCTTAAAAAACTAGGTATTTCAGAGTATGAGCGTGATTTTGAAATAGATAGTGTGAAATGGGAAATTGTGGGGAGTGAAGAGAAGATTGAAAGGGTTAAAGCTTT
>Ga0256840_1004251_pt1 | contig 10874 bp, 8 predicted proteins | sample 355202metaG_FD_185969 | JGI IMG/M metagenome (GOLD analysis project Ga0256840, IMG submission 185969) | Hydrothermal vent microbial communities from Mid Atlantic Ridge, Atlantic Ocean - 355-202 | ecosystem: Environmental > Aquatic > Marine > Hydrothermal vents | place: Atlantic Ocean: Mid...
CTGTAGTGTGACTTGTCATAGTAGGAGAACATACACGGCACAGAGACAGCCGTAGAGGTACCACAGGAGTAGACGTTGGAGAAGTTGAGTATCTTCTCTTTTTTGAGCTGAGGGGTGGTTTCTCTATGGTAGCCGTTGAGTGAGAAGTGGTCTGCTCTTGTGGCTTCTCCTACCACTAAAATCACCAGTTTTTTAGGGCTATTTTTAGGGCTAATTTTTGCATCTTCTCCTAAGCTTTTTACGACGATGGGACCAGAAGTCAACGTGGCATTGATGTAATAGCCTACAGAGTAGAGCCAGTAGCTTGGGTTGGCTGTAAAACGCAAAGGTTTATGCTCACGTACAAAAGAGCTGTAGTATTTGTAAAAGGAAAAAACAGTGATGGCGATGATGAGCAGAAGTATCACCAGCTGTTTTACCTTTGAAAGAAGTTCAACTTTAAAACTACGATACGTAACAGGCAGACGATAGACTACATACGCAGGCAGTAGCCCAAAAAATAGGAAGTAAAGTACTTGTTTGACGGAGAGTAAATCCATAGACTCTTTCATGTTTGTTTGCAGGGTATTGCGTATCATCGCATCGTCTATAATGACGTTGTAGGTGTTCATAAAGTATGACGTCATAGAGCTGACAAGCAGGGCAAAGATGAGTAGGGGCTTTGTTGTCCATTTGGAAGCCACAAGGGTAAACATCAGTGCTGTAATAGAAAAAAGTAACACCGCAAGCGAGAGCAGAAAACCTATATTCTCACTATTGACAGGGTAGACTTTCAATGTGTTGTGAAAAAATGTATAGTTGTAGAAGAGTACAAAAAAGGCTGAAACAAGTAAAATAAGTTTATATTGTGTTAAATGTTTAATAGTTATACCCTTATGAAATATGCGAATAAGTATATCAAAAAAATCTTGATATACTATAGAAAAAAAGGCATAAACATGCGTTGTTTTTCTTGTTCTAAGTTGAGTATACCCATCTTATGTGAAGTCTGTGTGAACCAACTCTTTAGAACAAACATGGGCACACGCACCATAGGTACTTTAGATGTCATCTCTTTTTACAAATACTCTGTACTCGAATCACTCCTGCTTACCAAGCACAAACCAGAAGGCTACCGCATCTACAAAGCCTTAGCCAAAATGACAATGAAGCCTTTAATAGAAGAGTTTTCAGAAAATGCGGAGGGTGAAGTTTATATCATTGGGGTAGATGAGTATGTAAAGAGTGGCTATGCCCATGTGGCAGTGCTGACACATACCATGCAAAGCAAAAAGATAAAACCCCTACACAGTAGCCTTATGGCACAAAGTAGGGTGAATTACTCAGGGAAAGACCTACAGTTTCGTTTGGCAAACCCTCGAAACTTCAAGTACACAGGCAAGAAAAACATAGATGTGATTTTAGTCGATGACATCATCACCACGGGCATCACCCTGCAAGAAGCACACAAAGTGCTACTTTCACACGGGGTCAATGTGCTTTTTGCACTCACCCTTGCAGATGTCGAGGAGTCTTAGGCGTTCAATTTTTCGGCTACGAGTTTGTTCACCACTTGAGGGTTGGCTTTGCCACCTGTGGCTTTAAGTACCTGCCCGACAAAGAAGCCTAAAAGTTTTGTATTGCCTGCTTTAAACTTAGCAACATTGTCAGGATTGTTCGCGATGACTTCTTCGATGATTGGCAAAATTTTCGCTGGGTCACTTATCTGTACAAGCCCTTTGGCTTCGACTATCTTCTCTGGTACATCACCAGATTTAACCATCTCTTCAAAGACTTGTTTGGCTATCTTGCTTGAGATAGTGCCTTCATCCATGAGTTTCACAAGTGAAGCGATGTTTGTAGCAGAAAACTTAAGCGCAGAGACTTCCATCTGTTTAAGTTCTCTTGCCACATCATTGGTAATGATGTTTGCAAGGTTTACAGGGCTATTATGTACTACAAGCGACTCTGCATAAAAGGCAGAAAGTTGTGCATCACGGGCTAGGGTGTTAGCTACTTCTGTGTTAAGTCCAAGTGTGTTGGTGTACTTCGCATAAAGTGCTTCTTGTGTTTCAGTCATGGGTACTACTTCACCATCTATCTGCTCTTTTTTAGTAGGTACTTTGGGTGCTGTTTCAGATTTTTTACTCTTTTTATTCCAAGAATCTTTGAGTCCTACGATTTTGTTAAACACAGGTTTTTCATCAGTATAGTCCAGAGGGTCTGCATAAAAATACCCCTGTCTCTCAAACTGAAATCTCTCGTCACATTTCTCTGTAATGACTGCTGGTTCTATGAGGGCATTACTTATGATGTGTAGAGAGTCTGGATTTAGGTCTTCTATGCCTTCAGGTGCTTCTACTGAGTAGAGTCTGTCGTAGAGTCTAACTTCAACCTCTTTGGCTTCTGCTGCCGATACCCAATGTATGGCACTTTTTACCTTGATACCACTGGTGTCAGAACCACTTTTAGACTCAGGGGAGTAGGTGGCTATTATCTCTACGACATTGCCGTTGTCATCTTTTATGACTTCTTTACACGAGATGATGTAGGCATGTTTCAGTCTCACAGGCTGCTCAGGCGTAAGTCTGAAGTATCCTTTTGGAGGGTTTTCCATAAAGTCATCACGTTCTATGTAAATCTCACGAGAAAAAGGCAGTTTTCTTGAACCCTCTTTGGGTACATCATGAGGGTAGTATGAAGCATCTATCTCTTCTGTGCCCTCATAGTTTTCTATCGTTACCTTAATGGGGTCAAGCACACACATGACACGTGGTACTTTAGGATTTAAGTCATCACGGATACAAAACTCCAACTGTGACACATCTACCATAGAGTTGGCTTTGGCAACACCTATCTGCTCACAAAAGGTCAAGATAGACTCTGGCGTATAGCCACGTCTTTTGTACCCAGCGATAGTAGGCAAACGTGGGTCATCCCAGCCATTGACATACTTGCCTTCCACAAGCTCTAAAAGCTTTCGTTTACTCATCACCGTATAGTTCATACCCAAACGTGCAAACTCATGTTGGTAAGGGCGTGGAGGCTCAAGCTCAAGCGTATCAAGTACCCAGTCATAAATGTCACGGTTGTTTTCAAACTCCAACGTACAAATGGAGTGCGATACACCCTCAATATAGTCCGACAAACAGTGTGCAAAGTCATACATAGGGTAAACCGCCCACTCGTTGCCTGCTCTAAAGTGCTCTGCATGGCGTATGCGGTACATGAGTGGGTCTCTCATCTTCATATTTGCAGCCGACATGTCTATCTTGGCTCTTAAAACATGCTCTCCATCTTTAAACTCACCGTTTTTCATACGTTCAAAAAGGTCAAGGTTTTCCTCGACAGAACGTTCGGCATATTTACTGCGTTTTCCTGCTTCGGTGACGGTACCACGGTACTCACGTATCTCTTCTTCTGTAAGGCTGTCTACATAGGCTTTACCCATTTTGATGAGTTGTATAGCATATGCGTAAATCTTAGGAAAATAGTCAGAGGTATAACGCACAGAGTTCTCCCACTCAAACCCTAGCCAATGCACGGCATCTTTGAGTGCATCAACATACTTGGTGTCTTCTGTAGTAGGGTTGGTATCGTCCATTCTTAGGTTACAGTGACCATTATAATCACGCGCAATACCAAAGTTAAGAGCGATAGACTTCGCATGTCCAATATGAGGAAAACCATTTGGCTCTGGTGGAAACCTTGTGACTACTTCTTTACACTTGCCAGACTTTAAGTCTTCTTCAACGATGGTACGTAAAAAATCTTTTCTTTCGTTCATGCTTATTAAACCTTTTGATATTGAAACTAAAATATGCATATTTTGGGTTCAAATGCATATTTTGGGTTGAAACTATATGTAGGTAGTATTTTATCTAATTAGTGCTTTAGAATTAGGAGAATAAGAAAAGGATTAAGTGGAGCGGGCGAAGGGATTCGAACCCTCGACAGCCTGCTTGGAAGGCAGGAACTCTAGCCACTGAGCTACGCCCGCGAAATGAAGATAGTTTCGGGTTCCTAATTCGACTAGTCGAATGAGCCAACTGCTGAAGTTGTCACAGTGACAACGTAGTTTTGTTGAGCTTTGCTTAAAAAATTCCTATCAACAAAACGACCAGTCGTTTGAGCTTCACGCTGAGTGAAACACAGTGTTAACGTAGTTTTGTTGAGCTTTGCTCAAAAAACGTCCTATCATATGGTACCGCAGGTCGGATTCGAACCGACACGCCCGAAGGCAGAAGATTTTGAGTCTACCAAGTCTACCAGTTCCATCACTGCGGCATACGTTTTAAAACGTGAGAGGAATTCTACAACTCTCGTGCTTAAACATCGTTTAGTCATTGAAGTATTATTGTAGTATTCTTAATTTTATGTCAATTTGAAAGATTTTCATAGCTGACTTAGTTTTATTTGTTATAATATCCCCATTAATTAATATGAACTAGGGACAGATTTGAAAATTACGATTATTATCACGGCAATACTTTTTTTATATGGGGCATTTTCGACACTTTTTCATGATACTGCGTTGTCAGGAAACATTGGAAAGATTGTAGGAGAGACGAATATTCATCTTTTTGGGTATTTGGCATATGCTAATATTTTTATTCTTTTTTACCCACTTTACAAACTTTACACCAATGCTCAATTACGTAAAGATCTTGACTTTTACCTTGGATGGATACTCCTATTCATTGCCTTCATTATATTAGAAGCCTTAGTACTTGACCTTAAAGATGCAGGTTATTTAGGTACTCAGGTTGTTGAGTTTTTACAACCATTCATCGGAAAAGCAGGCTTGTGGTTACTGTGGTTGATGATAGTCACACTCTCTTTAGTGTTTATTGTGGATGATGATTTTTCATTTTCTAGTTTAAGGGTAAATGCTCCAAAACCCTCTGTCTCTTTTGCTTGGTTGGGGACTACAGTAGCAACAGTAGGTACTGTATTGAAGAAAATATTGACCAATCCTTTTGCTTCTCCTGCCTTGGAAGATGAGATGATGCCTATCTTAGATGAAACACCTAAACAAAAGAGAAAAGCACTTGTAAAGCGTAAAGCTGAAGTAGTTAAAAAACCAATTGTTAAAAAAGTGGTGAAGGAAGTGGAACATACCAGCACACCAACCATAGATGAAATAGCCGAAGATGCTGTGGTGAATGAGATACTTGAACTCGAAGTTGATATGGAACGTACCCTTGCGCCGAAAGAGACTGCCACATCAAATTCTCATGTCAAAATAGTCTCTGAACTTGAAGAGAACTCTAAACTTATGGATGCTATAGAAAAGGGCACAGTAGCAAAACCTAAGAACTTTAAACTTCCTAAGCTTGATTTTTTACAAAAAGCACCAAAGACAAAGAAAAAAGTCAACGAAGCAGAGATAGACAGAAAGATAGAAGAGCTTTTAGCAAAATTGGCACAATTTAGGGTAGATGGGGACGTTGTACGTACCTATTCAGGTCCTTTGGTAACGACTTTTGAGTTTAAGCCAGCACCAAATGTAAAAGTCTCTAAAATTCTGGGACTACAAGATGACCTTGCGATGGCACTAAGTGCAGAGACTATTCGTATTCAAGCACCTATACCAGGGCGTGATGTAGTGGGAATTGAGATACCAAATGAGAGTATCGACACGATTTATCTGCGTGAGATTTTAGAGAGTGATATCTTTAAAGAATCATCTTCTCCTTTAACCGTGGCTTTAGGTAAAGACATCGTGGGTAATCCATTTATTACAGATATTAAAAAGCTTCCACATTTGCTTATAGCAGGTACAACGGGCTCTGGTAAATCTGTGGGAATCAACGCGATGATACTTTCTTTGCTGTACCGTAATGACCCAGACCAGTTAAAACTCATGCTTATTGACCCTAAGATGCTTGAATTTGCAGCCTATGAAGATGTGCCACACCTTATTACCCCTGTCATTACAGAACCAGTGAAAGCCATAGCAGCACTTGCAAATATGGTAGGTGAGATGGAAAGACGTTACAAGCTTATGGCTGAGGCACGTACAAAAAACATAGAAAACTACAATGAAAAAGTGAAAAAAACAGGCGCAGAGCCTTTTCCTTTTATCGTGATCGTGATAGATGAGTTGGCAGACTTGATGATGAATGGGGGCAAAGAGGTAGAGCTTAGTATCGCTAGACTTGCCCAAAAATCTCGTGCCTGTGGTATTCACCTCGTTGTGGCTACACAGCGTCCATCTGTAGATGTCGTGACAGGACTCATCAAAGCGAACTTGCCTTCTAGACTTTCTTACCGTGTAGGCTCACGCATAGACTCTAAAGTGATATTAGATGCCTTAGGTGCAGACAGTCTGCTTGGGCGAGGGGATGGACTCTTTACGCCTCCTGGTTCTACAGGGCTTGTACGTATACATGCACCATGGAACACAGAAGAAGAGATAGAAGAGATTGTAGACTTTTTAAAAGCACAACGTGTACCAGAATATGATGAGAGTTACCTCGTTGTAGGTGGCGCTTCATCATCTAATGCAGATGGGGATGCAGAGATAGTTCTTGACCCTCTTTATGAAGAAGCGAAACAGGTGGTACTCAATGATAATAAAACATCCATTTCTTACCTACAGCGTAAACTTCAAATAGGCTATAACCGTTCTGCGAATATTATAGAACAGCTTGAAGCCAAAGGGGTGCTCTCTGCACCTAATGCTAAGGGAAATAGAGAGATATTATAATCTCTTATTTTCCTCTTTTTTTGTCACCATCCGATACATAAAAAGTATCTCCTCCTAGCCATGCACCTATTGTGAGGATTATAAATCCAATTTCTGCTAATATCTGCGTACAAACTATATAAACAGGAGACCATTATGGCCTTATTAGAAGAGTATAAAGCACACACAGCTCAGCGTGCAGAATTAGGTGTACCACCACTTGCATTGACAGCAGAGCAAACAGCAGCGTTAGTAGAATTGTTAAAAGCATCTCCTATCGCAGACAAAGACTACGCAATAGAAATTTTTGAAAATAATGTACCTGCGGGTGTTGATGATGCAGCCTATATAAAAGCAGCATTTTTAAATGACATTATTCAAGGTAATGCTTCATGTACAGAGATAGATACCCAGAGAGCTACGTTTCTTTTAGGCACAATGTTGGGTGGCTTTAACGTTGCTCCTCTTGTAGAAGCACTCAAGTCTGATGATACGGCAGTAGCACAATCAGCAGCGACACAGTTGAAAAATACACTACTTGTTTACGATTCATTTAATGATGTAAAAACACTTATGGATGAAGGTAATGCTTTGGCTAAAGAGATTGTAGAATCATGGGCAAATGCTGAATGGTTCTACAACAAACCAGAGATGGAAAAAGAGATTACAGTAACTGTCTATAAAATCCCTGGAGAGACAAATACAGATGATTTATCTCCCGCATCTGAAGCATTCACAAGAGCAGATATTCCACTCCATGCAAACTCTTTCTTAGTAAATAGAATGGATAATCCACTCGATACTATGAAAGCACTCAAAGAAAAAGGACATCCACTTGCTTATGTTGGAGATGTGGTAGGTACAGGATCTTCTAGAAAATCAGGTATTAACTCTGTGCAATGGCATATGGGTGTGGATATCCCTTATATCCCTGGTAAAAGAACAGGTGGTATTGTATTGGGTGATATTATTGCTCCTATTTTCTTCAACACAGCAGAAGATTCAGGGTGTATACCTATTCAAGCACCCGTAGGTGAGCTTGAAACAGGCGATGTGATTACGGTGAAGCCATTTGATGGTGTTATAGAAAAAGAGGGTAAAGTGGTATCTGAGTTCACTATAGAACCAAATACACTGCCTGATGAGATGAGAGCAGGGGGTCGTGTACCGCTTATTATTGGTAAAGGACTCACTGTTAAAGCTAGAGAAGCATTGGGCATGGATGCAGGAGATATATTTATCACCCCAGCGATACCAGCAGACAATGGAAAAGGCTTTACCCTAGCACAAAAAATGGTAGGTAAAGCATGTGGTATCGAAGGTGTAAAACCAGGTGTATACTGTGAACCAGTTTGTGCAACAGTCGGTTCACAAGATACCACTGGACCAATGACAAGAGACGAGATAAAAGACCTTGCAGCACTTAACTTTGGTGCAGACTTTGTACTTCAATCATTCTGTCACACAGCGGCGTACCCTAAGCCCGCCGATATTGACTTGCAGCATACACTTCCTAAATTCTGGACAGAAAGAAAAGGGTTTATCTTGAGACCAGGTGATGGTGTTATTCACTCATGGTTGAACCGTATGTGTCTTCCAGATACTGTAGGTACAGGTGGAGATAGCCATACAAGATTCCCTATTGGTATCTCATTCCCAGCAGGTTCTGGACTTGTTGCCTTTGCAGGGGTAACAGGTATGATGCCTCTTACTATGCCTGAGTCTGTACTTGTACGCTTTAAAGGTGAAATGCAACCAGGTATCACGCTACGTGACATGGTTAATGCTATTCCTCACCAAGCGATTAAAGATGGTCTATTAACGGTAGCTAAAGCAGGTAAGAAAAACATATTCTCTGGACGTGTACTAGAAATAGAAGGACTTGAAGACCTTAAATGTGAGCAAGCATTTGAGCTTTCTGATGCATCTGCTGAGCGTTCAGCTGCGGCATGTACGGTCAAGCTTAATAAAGAGCCTATTATTGAGTACCTAGAGTCAAACATTGTACTTATCGAAGAGCTTATTGCTCAAGGGTACGAAGACAAAGCAACACTACAAAGACGTGCTGACAAAATGAAAGCATGGATAGCAAACCCAGAGCTTCTAGAAGCAGACAAAGATGCAGAGTATGCAGCGGTGATTGAGATTGATATGAACGAAATCAAAGAGCCTATCTTGGCGTGTCCTAATGACCCAGATGATGTGAAAACATTGACTGAAATTCATGAAGCTGGTATGAGAACAGAGATTGACGAAGTCTTTGTTGGGTCTTGTATGACAAACATTGGTCTTTTCCGTGCATTGGGGGAAGTACTCCGTGGTGAAGGTGCAGTACCTTCTAAACTATGGGTATGTCCTCCAACAAAAATGGATGAAAAAACACTTCAAGAAGAGGGGTACTACTCAGTATTTGGTATGGCAGGTGCAAGAACAGAGATACCAGGATGTTCACTCTGTATGGGTAACCAAGCATCGGTTGGTCAAGGTGCATGGGTATTTTCTACAAGTACACGTAATTTCGACAACAGACTTGGAAAAGACTCTCAAGTGTACCTTGGTTCTTCTGAGCTTGCTGGTGTGGTTGCACTTAAAGGAAGACTTCCAACAGCTGCAGAGTATATGGAAATCGTACCAAACAAAATCAAACCAGAGATGACAGACGATGTCTACAGATACTTAAACTTTAACAAAGTCTCTAAAGACGAACTTGAAGCGATGGTTGAGTAATATTTAGAGCAACACATTGACTGCTATCCATAAAATGGATAGTGGTTAAATCTTCTTTTTATCTTTATAATTTCCTCTTTTCATATACATAATTTTCATTTATCCTTAAGTCACTTTTACTATAATAATATACCAAAGGATTACGATGAAACACATAATTTTTTTCGCACTTATAAGTACAGTTACTTTTGCTGGTTTTTTTAATGAAGAAGGTGCCAAAGCAAAAGCAGAATATATAGAAAATGATAGATTGTGTAAACTTTTCACTAAAAAAGTGGAAGAGTATAAAAAACATTTACGTACAGATATACTTGCTGCTGCCTCGTTGGCTTCTTATGAATATCGTGCTGAACTCTTTTGTAAAAAAGCAGAAGAAGCAAAAAAATCACTTTAAATACTTACGCTCATAGCTACAACCTCTAGTTGTAGTCTGTATATTTTCTTTTTGGCGTAATAAATACCTTTTTTACACACCTAAAATTTTTCTTAAACTTAATTTATTATTAAAACTAATATTAAATTATTTTACGTTACAATGAATTGAGTTAAAAATTAGAAATAAAAGGATACATAATGGGTATGTTAATGATTGCCATAGGCATTGGATTTTTTGCGAGTATTATTATTTTCTTCATTGCAGAAGAGATGTCATTAAAAGATGCAGATTTCTCTGACATCAAAGATGTTTTTACAGAAGAGTTAAATATAGGTGAATTGTCAGGTAAATATTCAACGATAAAATATATGGCTATGTTTATTATTGCCGTGTTTATCATAGGGCTTTTGGTCTCCATGCAAATTCTTATACCAAATCATTTTAGCTTAGGCTTTTTGATGGCATATGTATTTTTACCATCCATGATAGGGTCGTTGATTATTTTATTGGTAAAGTGGAGATTTCAACCAATATTAAAACTTATTTCGTCATTTATGTTTGGTGCAGGATACATAGGTGCATCTGCCTTCGCAGTAGCTGTCGCACACCTCTTTGCTACTTAAAAACCTTCAAAGATATCTCTGAAAATTTCAGGGATACGGGAAGGTTTCCCCTTACTTACATACACCAAAACCACTTCCATAGAAAAAAGTTTCACATCACCTTTCCAAACTTCTTGTATCAATATAAAAGAGGAACTTTTTAACGTTTTGAGTTTTGTCGTGACATGCAGCATATCCCCAAGCGTAGAGGTAGATAAAAAGTCTGCATTTATTTTTCTTACCACAAACCCACTACTTTCCCCAAGTGTAGGTACTATCTCTTTTTGAAAAAATATTTCAGATCGTGCTCTTTCGCAGTATTTAATGTAGTTAGTGTGGTAAACTATACCACCTAAATCGGTGTCCTCGTAATAGACTCTTATCTTCACTTGTTTTCTCCTATTTTAGGTATTTTGTACTTGTGACTGTCAAGCTATGTTCTTTTTGTTTATAGAACTTTGTCGCCATCTATATATACCGATGAAACCTCTTTGGTGTG
>Ga0256840_1004252_pt1 | contig 10874 bp, 10 predicted proteins | sample 355202metaG_FD_185969 | JGI IMG/M metagenome (GOLD analysis project Ga0256840, IMG submission 185969) | Hydrothermal vent microbial communities from Mid Atlantic Ridge, Atlantic Ocean - 355-202 | ecosystem: Environmental > Aquatic > Marine > Hydrothermal vents | place: Atlantic Ocean: Mid...
ATACAAATTCCTGGCTCACATGCGCCCCTCTTCGATCAGTTCTTTAATTTTAAGCCCGTTTAACCGGTGCCTTTTTCGGAATTTTTTGATTTCTTCTACGATTTCCTCTATTTTCCGTCTTCTTTGGGGAGCGATAGGTTTTATAACAGCCACCGGAATTCCTCGCCGGGTAATAACAAACCTTTCCCCCTGAGCCACACGATCTAAAAGTTCAGAAAACTTGGTTCTGGCTTCGTAAACCCCTATAATGGCCATGGTCAAACCCCGTTGACTAGTCTTAGATATTTCCCGCTTAATTCGGTCAAGAACGCTAGATTTTTTGGGCATACCATCAAGGGATATCTTTAACCTTTAAGTTTTAACTTCCAGCTGGCCCAGATGGCCTGGCCGTAAGAGACGGCGCCGTCGTTTGGGGGAAGCTTTTCCGGAAAATAAACTTCGTAATCCTTCAGAAGCTCTCTTAGGAGCTCGTCGGCAAGGATTTTGTTCTGGAAACAACCGCCACTTAAGACGATTCTTTTAAGGCCCGTTTGTTGGACGGCAGACCTTATCAGCAGTGCAAAACCCCTGGCCAGAGAGAGATGAAACCCAAGGGCCAGGGTCTCTTGGTCGTACTTTTCCAGGTGCTCCAATAGAAGCCGAAATAGCCTGCGGGTATCAAGGACCAGGTGCTCTTTAACCGTAAGCGGGATTTCGAAAATTAGTTTTTCTTGGGCCCTGGCGGCCATGGCCTCAAGGAGCATGGGGGCCTCACCCTCAAAACTTTGCTCGTAGCACACCCCAAGGAGCGCGGCACAGGCGTCAAAGAGGCGCCCGGTGCTGGTGGTAAGCGGGGCGTTTATCCCGCGGGCAAGCATTTTGAACACTATTTCTCCCTTTGCCCAAAAAGTCTCAGGAAGAAGCTTCCTAAAAGTTTTAAGGGCTTTGTCGCCGTAGAGCGCGTAAAGATAAGCAAGCAGCATGCGCCAGGGCTCCCTTGCCGCGGCATCCCCACCAGGTTGCCTTACCGGAAAGATATGCCCCAGGCGCTGATAAGCGCCGGCCTCAACATAGAAGAGCTCTCCGCCCCAGAGAGTATGGTCATCGCCCAGGCCAACGCCATCAAGAATTAAGGCAAGAAACGGGGGGCGTATTCCAAACTCTCCAGCCACCGCGGCGGCGTGGGCTACATGATGCTGCACCTTTACCAGTGGGAGCCCGGTCTTTTTGGCCTCTTCTTCCGCAAGCTCAGTGCTCAAGTACCCGGGATGCAAATCGCAGACAAGGACCTGAGGCCTTACGTGCAAAATATTTTCAAAATGGGCACGCACTTTTTTGAAAAAGCGCACGGTCTCTAAGTCTTCCAGGTCGCCAAGGTGTTGGGAGATAAAGGCCTCGTCCTCCCGGGTAAGGGTAAAGGTGTTTTTGAGGTGCGGCCCAAAGGCAAAGACCCTTTTTTCCGTAAAGGGGTAGGGAAGCGGCTCAGGCACAAAGCCTCTTGCCCTTCTTATGAGGCGGGGCTTTCCCGCTATGAAGCGCATGACCGAATCGTCTATACCGATAGCGATTTCCCGGTTGTGCAGTAGGAAAAAGTCGGCAATACCCTTTAGGCGCGTTAGGGCCTCTTCGTTTGCGACACAAAGGGGCTCTCCTGAGAGATTCCCGCTGGTCATCACCAGGGCGAGAAAATCGCCTTCCCTTAGCAAGAGATGGTGAAGCGGGGTGTAGGGGAGCATGAGGCCTAAGATATCAAGCCCTGGGGCTATTTCTGCCGCAAGGGGTGAGGGGCTTTTGGCCCTGGCTAAAAGGATAGGTCTTTTGGGTGAGCAAAGAAGCCTTTTTTCTTCTAGACCAAGTTCTGCCAATAACTCCGCTGCCGCGAGGTCTTTTACCATGATGGCAAAGGGCTTGCGGGGACGTTTTTTGCGTTTACGCAAGATGTGGCAGGCCTCTTGGTTGGTAGCGTCACAGGCCAGGTGAAACCCCCCAAGCCCGCGCAGGGCAAGAATCTTCCCCTCTCGAAGCGCCTCTATGGCAAAGGCGAGGGGGTCTTTTACGTCAAGGGGGTCGCCCTTTGCGTCACAGAGCCATATTTTAGGGCCACAGACCGGGCAGGCATTGGGCTCGGCATGAAAGCGGCGGTCTTCCGGGTTTTGGTACTCGCTTAGGCACGCAGGGCAAAGGGGAAAGACCTTCATGGTGGTCTTTCCCCGGTCGTAAGGGAGATCAAGGATCACGCTAAAGCGAGGGCCACAGTCTGTGCAATTAATAAATGGATAACGAAACCGGCGGTCGCCCGCGTCAAAGAGTTCGGCAAGACAGGCCTCACACGTGGCTACATCTGGCGGAATCTTGGTCTTTTTGGTGCCGCCCTGGCTTTCAAGGACCAAGAATTCAGAAGGGGCCTTCCCTTCCAGCGGGGTTGTCTTAAGGCTTTCGATGCGGGCAAGGGGCGGGGCTTCTTCTTTAAGGGCCTTTAAAAAGGCCAAAAGGGCCTTTTCGTCACCAAAGGCCTCAATGAGGACCCCTTCACCGGTGTTTCTAACGCTTCCCGTAAGGCCGAAACGCTTGGCCAGGCGATAGACAAAGGGCCTAAAGCCCACGCCCTGGACTACGCCCTGGACCCGTATTCGAAGCCCTCGGGTTTTCACTGGCCTTAAGCCCTTTGGGCAGCCATTTCCTTCAAGAAGTTTATCCACTCTTTGAGGCTTTCTGGCTCTTTGACGGAGAGCACGAAAGTGCGCAGTTTGGGGTTGAGGCGTTTGGCATTCCGGACCACCTCCTCTGGGTCAAAATCAAAGTAGGGGAGGAGGTCGGCCTTGGTCACGCAAAACACGTCGGCTTTTATAAAAGAAGCCGGGTATTTTACGGGTTTGTCCGGGCCTTCAGGTACAGAGACTAACACCACACGGATATCTTCTCCCAGGTCAAAAGAAGAGGGACAGACGAGATTACCCACGTTTTCGATGAACAGGAGCCGAAAATCTTGGCCTTCTAATTGGTGAAACGCGCGGTGGACCATTTGGGCATCAAGGTGACAGGCCCCACCGGTGGTTATCTGTACTACCGGGACCCCTTTGGCCCGGATGCGTTCGGCATCGCGTTCGGTCTCCGGGTCGCCTTCGATGACGGCTATGGGGATCTCGTCCTTCAGGGCCTCGATAGTGGCTTCAAGCAGGGAGGTCTTCCCCGACCCCGGAGCACTAATCAAATTGAACACAACGATTCCCTTGTTCCGAAAATGTTCGCGGTTTTTTTGGGCCACTTGCTCGTTGGCCGCTAGAATACTCTTTTCTAGCTCGATTTCCTTTAATTTTTGTTCTTGTGGTTCATGATGTTGATGGGTTTCGCAACCACAGTGGTCACACATGGTCCTTTCCCTCCTCTGGCAGGATAAGCTCGACCTTTAAGAGATCGAGCTCTTTTCCTGTGATGGGTTCCAAACCCCACTGACCACAGGCAGGGCAGGGGGTTAATCCTTGGGCTTGGGTCTCGTGGCCACACAACAGACAGCGCAGGCGGGCCGGTACTTTTTCTATTTTTAGGTGGGCCTGGGCAAAAAAAGGGTCCTGCTTTTTATAGACTTCAAAGGCAAAAGAAAAGGCCTCAAACTCTACACCTGCTAGTTCTCCGATACGGACGGTAATGGTGGCTACGCCTTGGGCCCCTTCTTTTTGGGCCAATTCCCTGATTTGGGCACACATGGACAGCACTAAGGAGGTCTCATGCATTTTCTTGGGCCAAAATTTGGTCTAAATATTGCCAGGTCTCTTCCGCCTCTTCGGCGCTAAGTTTTTGGATGGCAAACCCCACGTGGACGATGACGTAATCTCCAGGTTTGATTTGGTCTTCTGGGATGAGTTGAAGGTATACCTCACGCTTAACCCCTTTGGCCTCGGCAATGGCCAAGGGGTAATTAACTTCTACTAACTTCATTGGTATACCAAGACACATTAACCGACTCCTTTGTTCCCGTTAATTGCTTGATTTGTTAAATCGTCTAATCAAACTAAACGTTAAACGAATTTTTCGTTTACTCAAGTAGTGCTACAAAAATAATAAAAATAACAAAACAATTTGCACAACGACAAGCACAAAGCTCATTCTATTCTGTCCTTGACAGTCCAATTAGGGAAAAGTATTCTCTTGTTAAGAACATATTGCACAAAGTGTTTTAAGGCCCCCAAACCCCTATATGGTGATGGAGGTAGGAGAGCCAAAGCTTCTACCTCCATCATTGTTTTTTATGGTTTATCGGAAATGCTAGAAGTTCGTATAAACGAATTAGCCGAAGAATTTGGTGTACATCGCAACACCATTCGCAACTGGATTAAAGCGGGTATTTTGCCGGCTCAAAAAGGCCCAGGTAGGCGTTATCTCCTGAAGTGGGCCGACTATGTGGCCTTATGTGAGCGCTTTGGCAAGAGGCCTAGGCGCCTGCCAGAAACCGCCAAGGAAGAAGAAAGCAAAAAGAGCCCTTATCGGTTACTACCTCCTTCTACGCCGCTTTATCCTGATCCTTCTTGGGCAGATATATGTTTGACCTGTGGGGCTTGCGCCAGTGCCTGTCCTATCAGTGGGGTAGACGGGTTAGATCCCCGAAAGGTTGTGCGTATGGCTGCCTTGGGTATGGACGAAGAACTGATCAATAGTGATTGGGCATGGAAGTGTAGTTTGTGTGCTAAGTGTGAAGAGTCCTGTCCAATGAAAGTAGAAATTGTCCAATTGATCTGTAGGATCCGCTCTTTAAGGCCACGGGATAAGATTCCCGGGCCCCTTGTTCGGGGAATTACCACCTGTTTGGAAAAGGGGAATAATCTCGGGATACCTAAAGAAGACTTTCTGGCTTTGTTGAAATATTTGGCTCGGGAGTTGGCTGAAGAGTGTCCAGGTTTTGAAGTCCCCATTGATGTTCATGGGGCCCGCTTATTGGTAACCATTAACTCCAAAGAGCCCTTTGCGGAGCCTGAGTCTTTGAAATATTGGTGGAAAATTTTTTACGCGGTTAAAGAATCGTGGACTATCTCTTCGGAATATTGGGAAGGAGTGAATTGGGGCTTTTTTTCCGGAAACGAAGAGGCCATGAGGGCTATAGTAGGGCGTTTGGTAGATAATCTGCATCGTTTAAATTGCGAAGCACTCCTCCTGCCTGAATCCGGTCATGCTTACCTGGCCACGCGTTTAGTATTGGAGCAATGGTTCCCTGAGGCCCTTAATAAATTTAAAATTTATTCGGTTTTTGATCTGTTAATGGAATATTTAAATAAAGGGCTTCTTGTTTTAGATGCCAAACGCCACCCCGGTCTTACCACCTATCATGATTCCTGTAATTACGGGCGCCGATCGCTAAAAATATTGGGCCGTGGTTATTTTGAGGAAGGCAGGATCATTACCCAGCTTTGTTGCCCAGATTTTGTAGATATGCAACCTAACCGCAATGGTAATTATTGTTGTGGTGCCGGAGGGGGGGCCTGGTCCTCACCCTACAAGGCTGAACGGATATTTCACGGCCGTATAAAGGCGCGTCAAATCAAAGAGACGCAGGCCAAACGCGTGATAGTCACCTGTCATCAGTGTCGTGACCAGATCAAGTTTTTTCTGAATAAAGAATATGAACTCGGCGTAGAAGTAAAATATTTGTGGGAATTAGTAGCTGATTCGTTGGTCTTTGATCCCTCTTGAGGAGGTTTTATGGCCGAAAAGAAGACAACAGGGGCGGTCTTAATCTTAGGTAGTGGGGTAGCCGGCATACAGGCTGCCTTAGATTTGGCCGAGATGGGTTTCAAAGTGTATTTGGTAGAAAAAAAGGGGGCCATTGGCGGGCTCATGGCCCGTTTGGATAAGACTTTTCCCACCAATGAGTGTGCCGTTTGAGTCCTGGCGCCCAAGCTGGTGGAGTGCGGTCGGCACTTCAATATCGAAATTCTTACCCGTACCGAACTCTTAGATATTCAAGGTCGTCCAGGTAATTTTAGAGTTTCCCTGAGGCGGTATCCCCGTTACGTGGATATCAAACGATGTATTGCCTGTGGCGCTTGCGCAGATAAGTGTCCCCAGGTAGTCCCCGAAACCACCAAGAATCTGGGTTCCCGTAAGGCTATTTATTTGGAACATCCACAAGCCGTCCCCTTAAAGTACCAAATAGACCCTCTTTCCTGCCTGAAACTTACCGAAAATAGCTGCGGACTGTGTGAAGAGTTGTGTCCTACTCAAGCCATAAATTTTGAGGAACGAGAAGAGGTTTTAGAGTATGAAGTGGGGGCTGTGATATTGGCCCCGGGCCTTAAACCCTTTGATCCCTCTAGGGTCGGTTTGTGGGGATGGCAATCTCCCGATGTCCTGACAGCCCTTGAATTTGAATATCTGCTGGCCCAATCCACCCGTACCAATACGCCCTTACGCAGACCCTCTACGGGTAACCCCGTAAAAAACATTGCCTTTTTGCAGTGTGTCGGTAGCCGAGACTTGAATCATTGTGACCATCCATATTGTTCCACGGTATGCTGCATGTTTGCCATAAAAGAGGCTTTATTGGCCCGCCAGCGTAATGCACGCCTGGAAATATCTATTTTTTATACGGATATGCGGGCCTACGGCAAAGATTTTGAACGCTATTATCAAGAGGCCAGCGAAAAAAAAGGGATCCGTTTTGTCCGTTCTCGATTGCACGCCGTAGAGTTTTGTCCCCAGAGAAAGAAACTGCGCCTTCATTATGTCAATATTGAAGGGCGTCAGGTGGAAGAGTGGTACGACATGGTAGTCCTTGCCGTGGGTCTGGAAGTGCCCCCCGATATAATAGAACTAGCCCATCGTTTGGGCCTAAGACTTACCGCCAATAATTTTGCTGCTACTTCGGCTTTTAAGCCGGTAGATACCTCAAAACCAGGTATCTTTGTGTGTGGGGCTTTCTCTGGCCCCAAGGATATTGCCCAGGCGGTTACCGAAGGCTCAGCCGCGGCGGCGGCGGTGGCCGAAATATTGGCCCCTGTTCGTCCAGCACGTCAGGTTAGCCAAAATCAACTCCCGCAGACCATCCAGGGAGACCAAAAACCACGCATAGGGGTCTTTTTGTGCCATTGTGGTAATAATATATCTTCGGTGATCGACCTAGAGGCCTTATTGACCTATGCTCAGGGGCTTGCCGATGTAGTTTGGGCAGAAAAGCACCTTTTTTTATGCTCTCAAGAGGCCCAAAAAAGACTACAAGAAGTCATTAGGGACAAGGGCCTAAATAGGGTAGTGATAGGGGCCTGTTCCCCCCGGACGCACGAATTCCTCTTCCGTAGGGCCCTGAGGGAGGCAGGCATCAACCAATATCTTTTGGAAATGGCCAATCTGCGGCATCATGTGGCTTGGGTCCATCCCCAATTTAAGGAAGAGACGACTCAGAAGGCCAAAGACCTCATAGCCATGGCGGTAGCCAAGGTAAGGTGCCAGGAAGTACTTTACCCCCTGGAGGTGCCGGTGATGAAAAGGGCCTTAGTCTTAGGGGGCGGGGTAGCGGGGATGGAATGTGCGCTCAGCCTGGCGCGCCAGGGCTTTGAAGTTTTTCTGGTCGAAAAGAGTGCAAGCCTAGGGGGAAATGCACGTCATTTAAGCTATACCTGGACTTACGAAAATGTCCAGTATCATCTACTTAAACTCCGTAAAGAAGTAGAAAAGAATCCTCTAATCAAGATTTTTTTGCGGGCCGAAGTAGTAAAAGTTGCGGGCCATATAGGTGAGTTTGCCACCACAATATCCAGCCACGGCCGGCGTAAAACAATTCGACATGCCGTGGGTATAATAGCCATTGGTGGGGGAATGTATCGTCCCTTTGGTGAATATGGTTATGGGGAATACGAGGAAGTATTTACTTCTCTAGAGTTTGATACGGTTAGGGCGGCAGGGGACTTTCGGGTCAAAAGGGCCCGAAATTTTGTCTTTATCCAGTGTGTAGGCTCGCGAGAACCAGGGCGACTCTATTGTTCAAAAGTTTGTTGTACCCACTCTATTCAAACGGCTATAGACCTCAAAAAAGAAGACCCTTCCCGCCGGGTGTATATCCTTTATCGAGATATCCGAACTTATGGTGAGCGTGAAATCTTATATCAAAAGGCCAGAAAGCTAGGGGTAGTCTTTATTAATTATGACCTTCACGGCACACCTAAAGTGTCTAAAAGCTCTCGGGGTTTGTGTATAGAAGTGTGGGACCATATCTTACATAGGCCCTTGGAAATCAACACCGATGTCTTGGTTTTGGCCACCGCTATAGTGCCTAATCCTAAAGTGCGTGAGCTTGCCTCTTTATACAGTCTGGCGGTGGATAGCCACGGTTTTTTCTTAGAAGCCCACAGTAAAATGCGTCCCGTAGACTTTTTGACCGACGGCCTCTTTATGGCTGGTCTTAGTCATTACCCAATGCCTTTAGAAGAATCTGTGGCGCAGGCCAAAGCTGCCGCGGCCAGGGCAGCTACTATCTTGGCCAAAGATACTGTCTCTTTAGATCCCGTGGTGGCCACTGTAGATCTGGCCCGCTGTGACGGTTGTGCCCTTTGTCTTGATGTTTGTCCCTATAAAGCCATTTCGCCCCTGGAGATAGAAGAAGGAGACTCTAGAGTCAAAAAGATTCAAATAGATAAAGTACGCTGCAAAGGGTGTGGTATCTGTCAGGCCATTTGCCCTCAAGAGTGCATTGCCGTGGCCAATTTTACCCTTACCCAATTACGTGCCCAAATACGAGCGGCCCTTTCTGGTGAACTATGAGTTTTGAACCCAAAATTATAGCCTTTTGTTGTCATTGGTGTTCGTATGCGGCCGCTGATACGGCGGCTCTGATGCGGCGGACATATCCCATTAACGTGAGGATTATTCGGGTCATGTGCTCGGGTATGGTCTCACCCAAACTGGTCTTAGAAGCCCTACAACAGGGGGCCGACGGGGTTTTGGTGTTGGGCTGTCCTCTGGGGGAGTGTCACTACAAAGAAGGTAACTACAGGGCCCAAGAATGGGCGGAGATGATCAAAGAACTACTTGCTGATATGGGCTATGAGCCCGAAAGATTCCAATTGGCTTGGTGTTCTGCCTCGGAAGCGGAAAAATTTGTGGAGATAATCACCTCTATGACCAGGCGTATAAAAAAGTTGGGCCCTGTGGAGAATCAAAATGGCTAAACTTTTATTTTATGCCCTAGGGGCTTGCGGAGGATGTGAGCTTTTGGCGCTAGAACAGGAGCTAGTCTCCCTCCTAGAAGACCACGAGGTCTATGTTTATCCATTGTTGTCTTCTCCTCCAGGAGGCAGTTTTTCCTTTGACATTGCTTTGATTTCAGGGGCCGTGTTAAACCAAGAACACCAAGAATTTTTACGCGACCTTAGGGCCAGAAGCCGTTTTTTAGTGGCTCTGGGGACGTGTGCTACGCACGGGGGGATACCTGCCCTGGTAAACGAGAGGAGGCCTGAAGAGAGGTTTGAAGAAGTATATCCCACTTCCTTTAGGCAAGAGGTCCTTAAAGAGGGCCTTCCCTTACCGCTTCCATATGTAAAGGCCTTAGATGAGCTGGTAAAGGTAGATGTAGCCTTACCCGGCTGCCCGCCGGATATTTCCTATGTGCTTAAGACCACCCAAGACCTCCTTAAAGGCACCATACCCAAGTTTAGATGGCCCAGTGTTTGCGAAACTTGTCCCTACGAGCGGACCGGCAAAAGGAATGTGCGGAGATTGCATCGGCTTCTGGCGGGTCGGGACCATCCTTTAAAGGAGCGCTGCTTTTTAGAACAAGGTATCCTTTGTTTGGGGCCGGTTACTGCTTTAACCTGTGTTCAAGGAGAGCCGCCTTTGTGTCTAGCAGCCCACATGCCTTGTCGCGGTTGTGGGGGACCTGTACGCGCTAAGGCCAATCCTATGTTGGATATGCTAAATGCCCTGGTGGGCAATAGAATAGACTGGCGCTCTTGGCCTGACAGAAAACTTATTTTGGCCTTTGCCGGCGCCCACGGACATCTAAGACCTTTGAAAGGCCCACAATGTCGGTGAAGAAAGACTACTATTTACTTTCTCGCTTAGAAGGTGAATTGCGCATCAAGATCCTCCAAGATGCTCAGGGAAAACTGTTGAGGGCAAGGCTGGAGATTCCTTCTTGGAGAGGGTTTGAAGTGCTGTTAAAGGGGCGGCTGGCCGAAGAAGTTCCCCGCTTGGTGACTAGAATATGCGGTCTGTGTCCGTGGATGCACCACCTGGCCTCGGTAGCCGCGGTGGAGGCCTGCTTTGGCGTTAAAGTGCCTCCGCAAGTGCACCTTTGGCGTGTGTTTAGCCTGTTGGTGGCCCACTATGGAGATAAGCTCCTGCATTTTTGTTTTTTGGCCTTGCCTGATTTTCTCCAGCTGGAGCCGTCTTGGAAGTTTTGGACCTTAAAAGAAAAGGCCCCGGATCTCTTCGAGCGTGCCCTAGAGACACGGCAAATCGTACAGCAGATTTTACAAATCTTGGGTGCCGCAACTATCCACCCGGTTACCGCCCTGCCTGGCGGCTTTAGCAAGGTCCTCTCTAGGGAGGAATATTCCTTTATAAGGAATAAGATTACAAACCTTTTTGACTTCGCCTTTTATCTCTGGGAATACGCCCAAAGAGAGCTTTTTTCGCGGTGGGAAGAAGAGGCCCGGGAAGATAGCCGTATCGAAACCGGTTTTTTGGGGCTTGTGGACCAAAAAGGCCTCTTTTCTCTTTGGCCGGGAAGGCTGCGCCTTATGCGGCCAGATGGTTCCTTCCTGGATTTTCTTCCGCAGGATTACCAGAATTTTCTGGCTGAGCACCTGGAACCGTGGCTTTACGCCAAAATGCCCTACGCGTGCGTCTGGGGGGAAGGCATTGTCTTGGACCCCTGGCGCCCTCGGGGTATTTACCGGGCCAATACGTTG
>Ga0256840_1004253_pt1 | contig 10873 bp, 12 predicted proteins | sample 355202metaG_FD_185969 | JGI IMG/M metagenome (GOLD analysis project Ga0256840, IMG submission 185969) | Hydrothermal vent microbial communities from Mid Atlantic Ridge, Atlantic Ocean - 355-202 | ecosystem: Environmental > Aquatic > Marine > Hydrothermal vents | place: Atlantic Ocean: Mid...
ACAGAATTATCATAAGTTGTGATTATCGAAAGAGGCGAATAGCACGGCTATTTAACGATTTTGATAAGCTCAAATTATGATGATTGTGGAATTTGCAGTAGGTTTCTAGTTCTCGGACAGGCTCCTACCACTCCAACAACATACATGATGCTTGATAAACACAATATTACCGCTGTCATCCTAGCAGGAGGCAAAGGTCGCCGACTAGAAGGTCAAGATAAAGGCTTGGTCGTCTATCAAGAAAAAACACTTATTCAACATGTTATCGACCGTATACAAGGGCAAGTCGCTGATATTGTCATTAACGCAAATCGCAATCATCAAACTTATAAAGAGCTTGGCTACCCTGTCATTAGCGATACCATGAGCAACTACCAAGGACCTTTAGCAGGGGTTTCTGTTGCAATGAAGTCTGTAAAAACTGACTATATTCTCACTCTTCCCTGTGATGCTCCTTTACTACCCCTTGATTTTGTCGCGAGAATGGTTAACAAGCTAAGCACTGTTGCAGCACCACATTCCTGTATTGCAGTAGCACACGATGGCAACCAAGCTCAATTCATACACGCCCTTATTCCTGTGGCATTAATCGATAAACTTGATGCTTTTTTATCAACAGATGAACGCGCTGTTAAAAATTTCTACTCGCAACAAGATATTATCTTTGTCGATTTCTCAGATCGACCGAGGGCTTTTTTTAATATTAATAGTGCGGAGCAACTGCTGGAGCTATATTCAGTTGATTAAAAAATCAGATGATTAAAACCACCCTACCCGTAGTCGGTTTTGCTGCATACAGTGGCACAGGTAAAACGACACTACTTTGTAAACTAATCCCGTTACTTAATGCCGCAGGAATTCGCGTTGCTGTTGTTAAACATTCACATCATGAGTTTGATATTGACCACCCCGGTAAAGATAGTTACGAATTACGCAAATCAGGCGCAAATAATATTGTTATTACTTCACGCAAACGTACCGCGATAATTATCGAGCACCCCGACAATCAAAAAGAACCAAGCTTAGAAGATGCGCTTAAACAAGTTGATATGAAAGCTTCTGATTTGATTTTGGTCGAAGGCTTTAAGTGTGCAAACATCCCGAAGATTGAGCTACACCGCAAAGCCTTAAATAAACCCTATCTTTACCCGACAGATAAAAACATTATTGCTATTGCTCTCGACCATCAGTTAGATCATCAGTTAAGTCATACACTCGAATCCACTGAAAACAATAATAAGAATAAAGGCATTCCTACTCAGTTGGATCTTAATAAACCTCATGAAATAGTAGACTTTATTATAAAAAATACGCTACAGCGCGCATCAATTAAAAAGGCTTAGCATAAGCTAAGCCTTTTTAATCTAAACTAACTAAGCAACTAGTGTTTAGGCTTTTCAGTATCACTACCGTTAACGGTGCCACGACCGTTATTAATAATTAATTCTGCAGAATCTGATGACTCTGAAGCCGAGTTAGAAGATGCAGATGTCGTGTCTCCACCACATGCCGTTAACACACTGGCAATAAATAATGCTGTTAGCATTTGTAATAAAATTTTCATTTTTAAACCTCTTTTTAATGTTTAATTTACCCCTGCTAAAAATAATAGCAGGGTAAATTATGTTTTGACTTTATCGAATAGTAACCGTTACTTTTGCCCAGCTATCATTCCAGTTAGGATCTTTTACGCCGTACCAAAGATCAATCGTACCTGTCATGCCTGCCGCTGCGGTATAAACGAGTTTATTGTTTACTATACGAGCCGTTCCTATCCATGGTCGATCAACTTCGTAGATCTCTAGGTTATTACCTGAGTCATTTGCTATCACATCTACCGTTACTGTACCGCCTCTGGCGACACTTGCCGTATCATCCCTTGCTTGTACGATAACAGCTGGAGGCTGAGTAGTGCCAACAGTTATGACAACATTACCCCAAGTGGTTTGACCTGAGCTATCAATCAATTCGTACCAAAAGTTTTCTTCACCACTAAAGTTAGGTCTTGCTGTATAGGTAATAACGCCATTGTTGTTTCTTAAGCTTCCTCCTATAACGGTATCAATCCAGCCTACTCTTAAACCAGAACCGGTATCATTAGCCAGTAAGTTAATATCTACCGAACCACCTCTAGTACTAGCAACATCTTTATTTGCTTTTAACGTTGTTGGTGGAACCGTTGAGTTAACCGTTACAGTCAATGCCGCCCATTCCCAAACATTAGCAGTTGTTGAGCTAATGCCATACCAAATGGTATCGGTACCACTAAAGCCACTATTAGGTGCATACCTTAGCTGTCCACCGACAATTGAAACTCGACCATTAGATGCTTGATCAACCATTTCAAGTTTTAATCCAGTGCCGGTGTCATTGGCTAAGACGTTAACCGTAACGGCATTTCCTGTTGATGATGCAGTATCGTTATTTGCTGCAAACTGAGGACCAGGTGTTGTCGAGCGAATACTATCAACATCAATATAGCTTCCTTGAATAGGAATTCCGCCTGTATAAAGTGAATCTACGACTAATGCACTACTACCATTGGTTGGGTTATTAAAGACACCCGCCATATCAATTTTGTAGAAAACACCACCATCTGTGAAAAAGTTGTAATAATTATCACCACTATCATCAACATAACACGTATGTGACTGCGCGGTATTCGTTATGTTTTCACGCGTAAAAGGTAACCGAATCCAATAATAACCAATAGGTCTTTCTGAATTTATGTAACGAATTGAGCGCGTCATACTGGCACCAAAAACACTACTAAAGGCATGATTTGAGCTTAATCCCACGTTATTCTTCTCAGAGAAACACATATGACCAGGACCTGTTTGAATACCGATATCAATATTATTCGCAATTTTCCAGCGATTAACATCAACCACACTCATTGCACCACCAGCCATACCAATGTACAAATGTTTGTTATTAGGCGCAAAATCACCATTATGCCCACCAGGAATCCCCGGATAAAAGCAATCAACGGGGAAATCATTAAACTGATCTTGATCTGGATTACGAATCACACCTTCACGCGCAAACAACGCATTGTATCGTCTTTCACGCTCACGACTCGGGCCGTTTAATGCTTGGTTAAAGGTACTACGATAAATAGAAATACAAGACTGTAAAATACGATCTGCTTTTGCTTTTGAGAAAATCTGTGTGCGCTGCAAGTCCATACGACGCTCAAGAATAAGGCCAGCCGTAGTCAGCTTTAGTTTTAGTAATGCATGAGGGACACCAACACTGTAATCATTTCCATTAACGTGTTCACCTTCTTCAATTGCATAAAAATCTGCTTGTTGACTGCCTGGTAAGTTCGTTCTGTCACGGTTTACAATTTGGTGAACAGACGTTCGTGTGGGTAAGTGATTCATTAAGGTCGCTGTTATTTGCGACCCAACTTGTTGCACGCGGTAAGTAGATATTTGATTATTGGTTCTATCAACAATAGCAGCAATATCAGGGGTTAACCAATACGGGTGACCACTCACCTGTGTGCCACCATGTGACCCAGTGGTACATTGATACTTTGTCGCTGCTGCAATGGTGTTTGCGTCTGCATGGCTTAAGAGTTGCGATCCATCTGTTAAGGTACAATCTACATTCTCACCGATCGTTCCTACCACTTCATCGGTTTCAACATTAATAAACGAACCCATCGGGCGATTCGACGCCGCCATTAAGATAATTTTGTACTTATCGTTATACGCATCACCAGAGCGTGGCTCATGCGTAAGTGGAATCTGTTGAGAAGTATTCATTGAGGTTGTGCCGTTTTGATCTTTAATCAAATCAATCACATTCACAAAACCAGAGCCTTTCGGTACACCATAAAGCTTACTGTTAAAACCACTATCCGCATGATGACCTAAGTTACCTGGCATATTAAGTGTGTTTACCAACGACATATTGGCAATATCAATCTCAAGAATTCGATTTCCCGCTGATGATGTTGGTGTAGTATTATGCTCGTCCGCATAGAACGCATGAATCGGCCCAGCAACCGTGGTTTGTGACATCATAGTCGCGACTAAAGTCATACTACTGAAAAGCAGCTTTCCTGTATGCCTGACCGTCACTTTATTATTTAGTAACATTTGCTCATATCCTCATTGGTTATTAATGGCTATCACTATTTTGAATAACTCAGTGCGCTAAAACGATCTATTACAGAACATCGGACACTGCTACCGTACGAATAGATAAAAGAGATATTTTTTAAAATAAACGGTAAAATAAACGGTAGTGAATCAGCGATAACCAAAGGATGAAACATGCTAATTTCTAATTTAGAATTTATGACAGGTAAAAAAATTGTTAAACATATTGGACTGGTTCAGGGTAGTTCAGTACGTGCAAAGCATGCTGGCAGGGATATTATGTCGGGGATTAAAAATATGTTTGGTGGTGAACTCACCGCCTATACTGAGCTATTGCAAGAGTCCCGCGAGGAAGCTACCGAACGGATGATTCAACAAGCTGAAGCGGTTGGCGCAAATGCGGTTTTAAACGTGCGTTTTTCAACCTCCAGCATTACTGCTGGGGCGGCTGAAATATATGTGTATGGCACTGCGGTTATTATTGAGTCTGACACCTCAACTAGCGCTGTAGCTTCTTAAATGGAACAATTAATTGCCACATTAGTTTTTGTTACTTTAGGTTTTTTCTTTGGAAGACGTGCCGAGAAAAAACACTACACCAGCCTGATTGAGCGTGAAGAAAAACTCAATGCGCTACCTGTTATCGCCAGTCGCATTCCCCCTTATGATGCACCGTATGAACAAAGCTTAGTCTCCGGCAGTGTAGTCATTGCCAATGATTACTTTAAAGCCTTTGTTGCGGGTTTACGCAACCTATTTGGAGGCAAGGTTCGTAGCTATGAAACCTTATTAGATCGCGCTCGGCGTGAGGCTGTTTTACGCATGAAGGTACAGGCAAAAAAGCAAGGCGCAGATTACGTGTTTAATGTGAAGTTTGAAACATCCAATATTTCGGGACAATACAGCAAGAAATTACCCATTGTTGAAGTGCATGCCTACGGCACGGCCTTGAAAAAAATTGCTTAGCTTTTTTGATATAAACACAATGAGACTTTAATATAAAACAGAGATGGAATACCAAAACAAACAACCACCCGAAGGAATTAACACCAGTAAACAACACCCTTTTAAAGAGTTTTCTACACTGTTAATTGCTGCGTTAGCACTGGTCTTTATTGCCACTTTAGTACTCGGTGTCGGCGGTGGCTGGTTAGCAGGAAAACTCCCTATTAGTGCTGAAAATAAAATCGCAGCACTTTACGATATTACCCAACATACTGATACCGCAGAACATCCTAAATTAGCTAAATACCTACAAAGCCTTGCCGACAAAATCAGTAAAGCACAAAACCTCCCCCCCGATATGCACATAACCGCGCATTATATGGATAGTCCCACCGTCAATGCCTTTGCCACATTAGGCGGAAACCTCTTTATCTACCGAGGTTTATTAGAAAGATTACCCAATGAAAACACCCTTGTCACTCTACTCGGCCATGAAATCGCCCACGTCAAATATCGGCATCCGATAAAATCGCTAGGTCGTGGAGTGCTAGTGGGTATTGCAATGTCCACCATCACCGGTAGCGCAAATGCGCAAGTTTTAGGCGATGCAGGCTTATTAACCGTTCTAAAATTCAGCCGTGATATGGAAAAACAAGCTGATAAAGAAGCGATGCAAACTCTGCAAACCCTCTATGGACATATAGATGGTGGCGCTAAACTCTTTAAAATATTTCATGAAATGCGCGATAGCATGGATGCAGACGAACCTGCCGAGCTATTTAGTACCCACCCTTTAGATCAAGATCGTATCGATAGTTTTACTCAAACTGCAAAACAAAAGGGTTGGAGCGAAACAGGTAATTTAACACCACTTCCCGATTTCTTCGAAAAAGCATTTGAATAAGGCAACTTACACCGTAATAATCTGACTATGAATTACTTTAAATATATTAAATGGGTAAGCGCCGTTGCCTTCTACTACTTTTTTAACCATAGCTTTTTTGCAGGCTTTGTCGGGTTATTTGTTGGAGCCTTTGCAGCTTTCAAACTCTCTGGCGGCTTAGTAGGGCAACTTAGTGGCTTCGGCAATGTCGGCAGTATTACCGGCATAAAGACCAAGCGACAATCTCTCTTCTTTAAAACTGCCTTCACCTTAATGGGTAAAATAGCCAAAGCTGACGGGCGCGTTTCAGAACAAGAAGTGCAACATGTCGAAAAATTCATGACCCAGCTCAACATGAGCCCTGCGCATCGAAAACAAGCGATTAATCACTTTAAAACAGGTTCAAACGCTAATTTTGATATAGAACCACTCATTGCCGAATTTAACTCAGCAACGCTCCAGTCGCCCAATTTAAAACAAATGCTAATGGTTTATTTAGCCCGCGTTGCACTGGCCGATGGGCAGCTACACCAAAATGAAGCCACATTAATGCAGGATATTGCGCAACAACTCGGCTACTCACCACAAGCCTTTGCACAATTAATGGCAATGCTCCAAGGGCAAGATCAGTTTGCAGGTGGGAGCTACCACCAAGGCGGCGCAGGCAGTATGGGTGGCTATACCTCGGCGAGAGCGATTGAATCAGCCTATCAAGCATTAGGAGTCACAAAAGACAACAGCGATGCTGAAATTAAAAAAGCCTACCGCAGGCTGATACGTGAATACCACCCAGATAAACTGATGGGCCAAGGCTTGCCAGAAGCAATGATAAAAGAAGCTACGGAGAGGTCGCAAGAGATTCAGGCCGCTTATGATTTAATTAAAAAATCGCGATGATAAAAAATAACAGTTAAAAAATAAGCTCATTTAACGGCTGTAGAGTTAGCTCCTGTTAATAAAAATATTTGTTCAAGTAAGCACAGTACACTCTACCCAGGGGATACCATCGAAGTACATTATGTATACTCAACAGCACAGGTAAAACCAGGGCCAACTTTAGGCTCCTGTTTGAATGATGCTATTACAAACCCACAACTACGAGTAGAAGCACAAATATTTGTATTAGTGAATGATAAGAATGCTTTAGATTTTGGAAAATTAACTGCGGTTAGTCGAAAAAACAATTTATATCAAGCATCTAATATACCATCCAATACAGGGTCACCTGTTAGATATGCTGGCTCAACAACAGGCCCCCTATAATGAAAAAGGTTCACCTTTCCAAGTAACTTGGAGCGTTCGTCCCAAAGTTGCAAAAGTGAATATTGAAACAGTTGGGAATTGGTGTAAAGGAAATATTTTTGATGAAGATCATGGACATGGCGTCAGAAATATCGTTAAAAATCCTAAGCTACTATCCAAGATAATTCGCTAAATATATGAGGTTCGGAGACTGTAACTAATTCTGTGTAACTACTACAACCAACATCGGCACTTCCTTCGGAAGGTGCTTATTCTTTCGAAAGAGATTGATGGCTTCGCTAAAACGGTTATCAGATCACTTCGTAGTGGCTGTGTCCGTTGCTACTACCAACATCGGCACTTCCTTCGGAAGGTGCAACGATGTACTTTCCAGCGCCTAGGGCGCTCTGGAAAGCAACTTATCCACAACTAATTAACAGTATCTTCCCCTTACTGTTCTTATGCAAAGCAGTTAAACTACACACATGTCAGCTATCCTAGAACCCCAAAACGAACCGTATAATAATCTTGTTGATGATCTCAGTGAGCTTCAACAGCTTAAAGTGCCGCCACATTCTATTGAGGCAGAGCAATCTGTATTGGGTGGCTTGCTACTTGATAACCGTGCCTGGGATAAGGTTGCAGATGTGCTGGATGAACATGATTTCTATCGCCATGATCACCGCCTTATTTTTCGCTCGATTGCCGTACTCGCGGAGGCGGATAAACCGCTGGATATTATCACCTTGTCAGAATGGCTTAAAAGTCGTGATGAGCTTGAGAATGCGGGCGGGCTTGCCTATTTAGGCACGTTAGCTAAAGATACACCTAGTGCGGCTAATATTCGTGCTTATGGTGAAATCGTTCGTGAAAAATCTGTTTTACGTCAGCTGATTAGTATCGGCACTGAAATCACTGATGATGGCTTTAATGCGGGTGATCGTGCGAGTAAAGAGTTGCTCGATGAGGCAGAAAAGAAAATCTTTGAAATTGCCGAGCAAGGCAACCGCCAGCAAGATTTTCAAAACATCAAAACACTCTTAAAAACCACCTTACAAACGATTGAAGAACGTGGTAAATCAGGCGATGCACTCACTGGGGCATCTACTGGTTATGCTGATTTGGATGAGAAAACTTCGGGCTTACAAAAAAGTGATTTAATCATTGTTGCTGGTCGTCCTGCGATGGGTAAAACGACTTTTTCAATGAACCTTGCCGAATTTATCGCGATTAATGATAAAAAACCGGTTGCCATTTTTAGTATGGAAATGCCTGCTGAACAACTTATTTTGCGTATGTTTGCTTCGATCGGGCGCGTCCCTTTAAATGATATTCGCTCTGGTAAAATCCGTGAAGATGATTGGCCCCGTATCGGCATGGCAGTTAAAACCTTCGGTGAAACCAAGTTATTTATTGATGATACAGCCGCTCTATCCCCCACTGAAATTCGCGCAAAATGTCGGCGTCTTGCGCGCGAGCATGGTGAGCTGGGCTTAATCGTCATTGACTATATTCAGTTAATGCAATCAGGTAGCGCATCAGATAACCGCGCGGCTGAAATTTCTGAAATATCACGTGGTTTAAAGCAACTCGCCAAAGAAATGAACTGTCCTGTTATTGCGCTTTCTCAGCTCAACCGCTCACTTGAGCAGCGCCCCAATAAGCGCCCTATCATGTCAGATTTACGTGAATCAGGCGCTATTGAGCAAGACGCGGATATTATTATGTTTATCTACCGAGATGAAGTTTATAACGAAGACACACCTGACAAAGGCATGGCAGAAGTGATTATAGGTAAACAAAGAAACGGTGCAATTGGCACGGTACGCCTAACCTTTACTGGAAAGTACACCCGCTTTGATAATTTCATGCCAGATGTTTATGCACCTGAACATTAGCTAGCAAGTTATCTAGTAAATTATGAAAAGATCATCACGCGTAACGGTTAACCCTTCAGCACTACAACACAACTTGCAAGTCGCTAAAAACACCGCGGTTAATTCAAAGGTTAACGCTGTCATTAAAGCCAATGCATATGGGCATGGTGCTGTTGCTACCGCTGGTATTCTTTATCCATACACCGACGGCTTTGCGGTATCTTGTATTGCCGAGGCCATTGAACTACGCCAGGCTCATATTGATTTACCCATTACCGTTTTACAAGGCCACCAAAGTATTGATGATTTACGCATTGCGCAACAATACCAACTGCGTTTAACGGTGCACGATATGCGCCAACTCAGTTTGCTAGATCAATACACGCACCACTACCGTTTTGATTTAAATATTAAAATTGATACCGGCATGCACCGCTTAGGCTTTCACCTTGAGCAAACACAGCCTGTTTACAATACGCTAAAAACACACCGTTGCGTGAACCCTGATACCCTCATCCTGATGACTCATTTAGCTTGTGCTGATGACGTCGACACGACTTACACTACGCAACAGCTTCGCACGTTTAATGAAGCAAGCAAAGCAATTAACATACCAAAATCAATTGCAAATTCTGCGGGTATTTTGGCTCATAAAGAAAGCCATGCGAATTGGATTCGCCCAGGAATAATGCTTTACGGCAGCTCTCCTTTTTCACATAAACACCGAGATGATTTAAACCTAAAAGCCTGCATGACTTTCAACGCCCCAGTGATTGCTGTTCACACACTGAAAAAAGGGGACTCAATCGGTTATGGCGCAACGTGGCAATGCCCAAGTGATATGAGCGTGGCGGTTATTGCCTGTGGCTATGCCGATGGCTATCCGCGTCATGCAAAATCAGGTACGCCCGTGTTTATTCACGCTGAAGAGGCGCCACTTATTGGTCGAGTGTCTATGGATATGATTGTGGTAGACATTGATCACTTAAAAGAAAACAATATTCAAACCGGTGATATTGCAGAATTATGGGGTGAAAATATCAGCATCGATTCAGTTGCACAAAATGCCGAAACGATCAGCTATGAACTGCTGTGTAACGCTGGAAATCTTTGCTCACACCATAGTTTCTAGTCATTTCTATTCATTAGAACAACTTACTTTGAGACATTTTGGGAACTAAAATAAAAAAATAAACTCTTAAACCCGAGTGTTACAACTATTGTGACAACAATATATTATCTTCAGAATTAGGAGAAGAAATTATGAAATTACGTTCAAAAGCCATTTTCACCAGTGGACTTATCGCCTTAACACTTTCATCGTCAGTACTTATGAGTGGCTGTAGCAATGTAAGTCGCGAGCAAGATCACACTATCGCGGGCACAATTGTAGGTGGCGCAATCGGTCGTCAGTTTGGTAAGGGCGATGGACGTGATGCAATGACCATTATTGGCGCCATTGCAGGTGGCATGATTGGCGGCAAGGTTGGCCGTGAATTAGATCGTGAAGACCAACGTAAAGTCAGTCAAACACTAGAAAGAGCGCCAAACTACCAAAAAGTCGCGTGGAACAACCCAAATACCAACACACAGTACAAGTTCACCCCGGTCAACCGTTATGAGGGAAAAGTCAATGGATCACGCACTGTCTGTCGTGACTATGTCATGGATGCTTGGATTGATGGTCGTATGCAACAAGTCCGAGGAAGAGCTTGTAAAAACACCCAAGGTCAATGGATTAATGCTACATAGAAACCTTTATTAAATACTGCAAATAAACCTAAATAAAAAGGAGCTTTTGCTCCTTTTTATTT
>Ga0256840_1004254_pt1 | contig 10870 bp, 9 predicted proteins | sample 355202metaG_FD_185969 | JGI IMG/M metagenome (GOLD analysis project Ga0256840, IMG submission 185969) | Hydrothermal vent microbial communities from Mid Atlantic Ridge, Atlantic Ocean - 355-202 | ecosystem: Environmental > Aquatic > Marine > Hydrothermal vents | place: Atlantic Ocean: Mid...
TACAAGCCCCACCTGGAGCAGGAAAAACAACAGCTCTACCCTTAGCTCTACTCTATGAGCCTTGGTTAAAAGACAAACAAATTATCATGCTAGAACCTCGTCGTTTGGCTGTTCGGGCTTCGGCTTTTCGTATGGCTGAACTTTTGGGTGAAAAAGTTGGGCAGACGATTGGATATCAGATTAAGATGGAATCGGTTCAGAGTAAGGCTACTAAAATTCTCATCGTTACAGAGGGGATTTTGACGCGTAAACTACAACATGACCCAAGCTTGGAAAATATTGCTCTTATTATTTTCGATGAATTTCATGAATGTTCCATTCATGCTGACCTCTCTTTGGCTTTGGCTTTGGAGTCTCAGGCTGTTTTACGTGAAGACTTAAAACTGCTCATTATGTCTGCAACGCTAAACACTTCGGCTATTTCAGAACTTTTAGACCATGCACCCATTGTCCAGAGTGAAGGTCGGGCTTTTCCTGTGGAGCGTTTTTATCTTGACCCAACTACACGGCAACCGACAAAAAGAGAGCTTCCTTTTTATGTGCATAAACGCTTGGTCAAACTGCTTGAAATGGAAGAGGGAAACATCTTGGTATTTCTCTCAGGGGTACGAGAAATCAAAACCGTTGAAAAACTTCTAAATGAGTCCAAACTAAAAGATGTTGATATCTCTACACTCTATGGCAACTTAAGTAAAGAGGCACAAGACAGAGCCATAAAAGCTCCAGCTAAAGGAAAAAGAAAAGTTGTACTTTCTACCAACATCGCTCAAACCTCTTTAACCATTGAGGGCATTAAAATAGTAGTCGACTCAGGCATTCAAAACATCTCTGTTTTTAGCCCACTCTCAGGCATGAACAAACTCGAACGTCAGTTCATCTCTCAAGACTCAGCCACACAAAGAGCAGGAAGAGCTGGGCGTTTGTCAGCAGGTAAGGCTTACCACCTTTGGCACAAAAGTAAGATTCTTTTAAAACATGATGTTCCTGAAATACTCTTAGCAGATTTAAGCCCATTGATTTTAGACTTGGCACTGTGGGGAAATGATAAGATTGGCAACTTTGTATGGATGGACACTCCTCCTCCCTCTTCCATAGGTCATGCTAAAAAACTTTTACAACAGTTAGGAGCTTTGGACTCTAAAGGAGCCATTACCAAACATGGAAAAGCCATGAGCCGTTTTGGACTGCACCCACGACTTTCACACATGATGCTAAAAGCAAAAGAGTTAGGAGTAAGTTATGAAGCCTCTCTTCTTTGTGCTGTTTTGACAGAAAAAGATTTTATTAACAATCGTTCATCAGACATAAAAGAACGTGTAACACTCTTACATGAAGTAAACAGCAATCAAAAAATTCACCAACAAATCAACATAAAACAAGCCAGATACATGCTAAAAGTAGCCAAGAAACTCGTAGGTTCGGTGCTAACCGAACAAAATATAAACACCCAACTACTCGGAGTCCTCTTAGCCCTAGCCTACCCCGACAGAATAGCCCAGCTTCGCCAAAACAACAGAGGTGTTTACCTACTCTCAAATGGAAAAGGGGCAAACTTACACCATGAAGATGAGCTTTTTAATGCTAAGTTTCTAGTTATTGCTGACTTAGACGGAAAAACAACCAATGCCACCATATATAAAGCCATAGAACTAACATTGGCTCAAATAGAAGCGTACCTAAGTGAACTCATAGAGCGTCAAAATATTGTCTCATGGAATGAAGAACAAGAGAGAGTTGAGGTACGACAAGTAGAGAAACTGGGTTCCATTATACTTAAAGAGATGCAGACCAACAAAGCTTCCGACAAAGAGGTTGTAGAGGTGTTGTTAGAAGAGATTGAAGAGTTAGGAATTGATACCTTACCTTGGAGTAAAGAGGCTTTGAGTTTAAGAGAAAGGGTCAACTTTGTAAACCATCATGGTTTTGACTTTCCAAATTTTTCAAATGACTATTTAGAAGAAAATATGGACGAATGGTTAGAACCCTACATTATGGGCATAAACTCCTTACGTGGTCTAAAAAGTCTTGATTTACACAACATTTTACTAGGACAACTAAGCTATGAACAAACCCAAGAACTAAACACCTTAGCCCCTGCCAAACTCAAAGTAGCTAGTGGGTCAAACATAACACTTGACTACTCAAACCCCACTCAACCCATCTTGGCTGTACGACTTCAAGAGATGTTTGGAATGCAGAAGACTCCCACAGTATTAAATGGAAAAATAAAGCTTATGATACACCTACTTTCCCCTGCTTCTAAACCAATGCAGATAACTCAAGATTTGGAAAGTTTTTGGGAAAACAGTTATTTTGATGTAAAAAAAGACCTACGAGGAAAATACAAAAGACACTACTGGCCCGATGACCCGTTGACAGCACGGGCTACTAGTCGGACTAAGAAGAATATGTGGAGAGATTAATCTCTCTATTTTTCTACCTCTACCAACTCCATCCCCTTAAAAGTCCCAAGCTTTAACAACTCTTTATCATTCGTTACAAACATCTCACACTCAGCACGCACAGCCGAATTTAAAACCATCAAATCTTCAAAGTCTTTAAATGACTCAGCGAAAAAATCACTTTTTGCATTTACAAAATCATTATGAACTAGATAAAAAGGATTTATCTCAAATGATAAAGCATCAATAGAAGCAATAACTTTAATATCATCATATTTTCTTTTTTGAGTTAAAATATAATAAAACGTAGTAATAAAATCAGAAGAGAAGAAAAAGTTTAATGAAACATCATCTTTTTTTTTCATGTACCAAGCTACAGACGCTTCTGAAGTTGGTCGTTTTGTGTCAAGTAAGTCTAAACAAATATTGGCATCTAAGAAGACATTCATTATTTATCTTCTTTACTTGAATGCTCTTGCTTCATCTCTTTAAAAGTTACATCACCTATCTCACCATCGAGCATACCAATAAAACTACCCGTTCGCTTGTTAGCACTCTTCTCAATGGTCTGCAAAATAGAGGGTTCTTTTACAATGGCTCTAAAATAAGTGTTCAAAACCTCTGTTAAATTTTTTTGCTGTTCAAGTAAAATAACCTGAGCTTTTTCGATAATTTCTTTGTCTAAAAGAAAATTTTTACGTACTTTCAATGCAGTCATATTTAACTCCTTTTTATATATGTATAGTTTATATACATATAATAACAGAATTAACTTAAAACATCTAAAAAGATGCTAAAGAGTTCAAAATGAAAAATTTAAACCCTATTTACTGGCATTGGGACTTTTAAATGTTCTAATGTAAAAACCACTTCTCATCATAAGGCAGAAGAACATCTTTAAAATTTAACCAAGCCTCTTGTGAAAAAAGTGCATTGACTATTAAGTCTGTATCAGGAGCAATAGTAAGTAAGCCTACTAAAGAAGCGTAAATAATTACTGTTTGAATCTTATCTGCATTTGTTTTTAGCCTATAAAACTTCAATGCCGTTCCCAAAGACTTTTTAACACGTCTGTTTCCTAAGTCGACACTGTACGTTTCATCGAGTGTTAAATGTACCAAGTAACCAAAAGTTGTCATAAAACCATAAACCCATGAAACAAGTGAGTTTAAACCAAAGAAAAAATGCATTAAAATGGCTACTACCACACCCCAAATTAATGCCACAGGAACCGAATGAAACATGCCTCTGTGTTTGGAGATTTTACGAAATAACTCCAAAAATCCATAGCGAATCAATGTAAAAACAAGGGCTGCCATAATGAACATTTCAACAATAGAATAGGTAGAAGATTTTACAAAAATCATCATTATGGTTAGAAGTAATGAGAGAACATTAAATCCTACTTTTATGGAGGTTGAGTGAGCAGAGTCTACATCGGGGAGTAGTCCACCCAGTGTTCCTATGAAAAAAGCCATCACCCCTTGTTCTGGTGTCACCACCTCCATAGATAAAAGTGTTCCAGAAACCACTGCTGAAGCAGATGCTGCTACTGTAAAATGTGTGTTAAAGTTTGCCATTTTATTTGTCTATTTTGGTGATAAGTTTATGAGAGTTACCTAAAATATGTTCAACCACCTGATTACCAGTAAAGAGTACCATGTAGGGTTTTGGAGTTAAGAGCCTTCCACTACGACTGGTTGTAGCAACAGAAGTTTCTACCAACCAACCTTTCCAGTCAATCTCACCACCATACGCCAATCCTTTTCGTTTGTAAGCACGTTTTGGTTGAGAAAACTTATATTTTGCCTCGTTTGCACGTGATATTTTGCTTGAAAAATAACTCTGAATCGACGACACATAGTTAGAGGGTCTTGCTCCATATTCCACTGAAGAGTTGTTACTGCCTACAGGTATACCAAGTGTTGTTCCCACCTGCGGCTTTGGAGCTGGAACACAGCCTATAAAGAGTGTTGTTGCCACTAAACCAGTAATTGTTCTTAATATTTTATTCATACCATTTCCTATTCTGCTTCAATTAAAACTTTTTGAATGGCTTCAACCAAAGCGACTTTCTCTATGCACTTAATCTCAGCCTCATAAGTCTCAAAATCTTTAACACCTTTGTCAATCTCTTTTTGTAAGATTACCTCACCACCATCAAGCTCAGATGTTACCCAGTGAACCGAAACTCCACCTACTTCATTTTCATCATCATAAGAGCGTTCTATTGCCATCATTCCTTTATGCAAAGGGAGCAAAGAGGGGTGTAGATTTATGGCTTTGATTTTCTCTGTAAATGTTGGGGTCAAAATACGCATAAAACCTGCCAAGACCGTTAAGTCTGGCTTATAATAATGTAAAGCGTGTACCACTTCACTGTCAAACGCTTCTCGACTTCTAAAAAGAGAAGAGTCAATCACCTCAAAAGGAATATTATACTCCTGTGCAAAAGCAATTCCTCTTGCATTAGGTCGATTGGTTAAAGCCACCACAACTTCGACCTCTTTACCATGCAAATGTTCTAAAATATACTTTAAATTTGTGCCAGTTCCACTGAATAATACTGCTATTTTTTTACGACTCGGCATTTAATGCCTCGCTGTACTGAATTTTAATTCTTGTCATGGTGAGAATTGTATCTAAAGGTCGATAAAATCGACCCTACAAATATCAAAATTATCATATTTCCAATTTTCCAACCTCATCAATAATATCTGTCGGCAACATCGCATAAGAGCTACCTTTATAGTTTTTAGCAGCAGCAGCCAAAGCCAAAGAGCCGTGAATGGCAGCATCAAGAGAACTTTCCCCTTGTGCTAACAATGCCCCAATAAGCCCACTCAACACATCACCAGAACCACCTTTACTAAGTTTCGAGCTTCCATGAGGATTAATGAACAAATGTTCACCTTGGGCAATAATCATATTTGCCCCTTTTAAAAGTAAGGTAACATTGGGATACACAGAACAAAATTCACGTACTTTTTCAAAACGACTTGCTTGTAAAATGGCTATATTTAAGGGGCTATCTATCGTCATGTTCCACAAGGCTACAAACTCTTTTGGGTGGGGTGTTAAGACCATCTCTCTATCTCTCTGTTCTAAGAGTTCCAAAATGGTCTCAGAGTGAAAAATATCAGCATCTAAAACCAGTGGTAAAGTACTCTCAAAAACATCATCAACCGTTTCAGAATCAAAATCTTCTCCATACCCCATACCAAAGGCTATAGCTGTTGTATTCTGAGGAAGTTCTCTATTTTGCATCAAGACCAAAGGCAAAGGAGTATCTATCTTCCCTACCAGTGTAACCAACCCTGTACCAAAACGTAAAGAGGCAGAAGCTGCTAAAATACCAGCTCCCTCTTTCTCTCCTGCCATTACAGCCAAATGTCCAAAACTTCCCTTGTGAGTTCTCTTTGACCAGTTACGACTTGGCAAATTCATATCGGCTTCATCCAAAAGAAAAGTATCTGCCTTAAAACCTTCAGTATATTTTGCATGAGAGATTCCCAAGTCAACACAGATAACCTCACCCACATAATCTTTTGCCATATCGGAGTACAAGCACTCCTTTAACGCACCCATAGTAATGGTTACATCAGCAAAAAGTGCCATAGGCAAAGGATTACCGTCAATATCTATGCCTGTGGGAACATCACAAGCAATTTTAAATCCGTGAAGTGCCTCTAATTGCACAATAAGTCGCCGTGTTTTCTCATCAAGCTCACGTGAAAGCCCTGCTCCAAAAATAGCATCAACAATTACATCGGCTTCACACAGCTCATCTAAAAACTCAATGTCTAACGCTTGAAACCGTTCAAGTTGAACCTCTGCCATCACCGAACGCACCCCAAAAGGCAACATAACTTTAACCTCATACGCACCTTGAAGCTCTCTTGCTAAAACCAAACCATCAGCACCATTATTTCCTATGCCACAGACAATTAAAACAGAACTTTTTTCTTTAAAATTGGCTCTGATATAATTTGCCATACCCATTGAAGCGTGTTCCATTAGTATCTCTTCGCTTAGGTTATAGTCATCATAACATCGTTGGTCTAGGGGGTAGGTGGATTTGTATAGGGGTTGCATCTATTTGCCTCTTAGTACGTAGGGGGCGATTGCCATCGCACCAAATATTGTGATATATCAAAATAATTATATATCAACATTATTAATCGGTGCGATAGCAATCGCCCCCTACCAATTCAATTTAACCCATTCTACCACAAATCATCTAAACATAATAATTTAAGCGATATAATTCCACCGAATTTATCACTTTCGAATTCATCGAAAAATCTGATAAGGAAGGGGGTGCTTGATTATGCCAGGAATTAAACTATCACAAAGAGACACATTTGATGACTCTTACAGAAAATTTAAAAGACAGTGTGACAGAAACCTAATCGTTACTGAGGCGAGAGCCAGACAACACTACGAAACTCCAACTGAAGCAAAGAAAAAAGAGAAAATTGCAACACGCAAGAAAATTCTTAAAAAACTTTACATGCTCAGAAGGTATGAGGCTAGACTGTAACAGTTTAACTTTTTTATCAATACCAAGTACATCTTGTACTTGGTTCTACTTTAACCCTCAAAACCACTCACTATTTTAAACATAAACTGTTAAATATTTGTTACAATTGTACTCAACTTATAGGTAAGGTTTCTTATGCACTTTTTTCTAAAACTATCTATTTTATTATCTATTTTACCTCTATCTTTAAATGCTGAATTTATAGAAGAAAAAAAACCTATTGACCTCTCTATGGTTATTTCAGGTGGGGTGAGTCTTGGAGCCTATGAAGCTGGATACAACTGGGCTATGGTAAAGATGCTCACCAACATTCGGGACAATAGCCAAAGGGTTGAACCCAAGTTACGTTCAGTTACAGGGGCATCTGCTGGGTCTATTAATGCCCTACTCACTGCCATGTACTGGTGTCAAAAATCTGGAGTAGACGATAAAAACAGTATTGACAACAATCTTTTTTATAACACTTGGGTGGACCTTGGATTAAGTGATTTAATTATTACCGACCATAAAAGTGACAACAAAAGTACCCTCTTTACCCGAGACAAACTCAAAATAAAATCACAAGCTATTTTAGATCAGCTAGACAAACCTATCTATACAGAAGGTTGTGAAGTTCCATTGGGCTTCTCTGTTACCAAGGCAAAACCTATGATTACAGAGTTTCAACAGAGTGGGATTAAAATAAAAAATCAGCACTTCTCTATCCCTTTTACACTCAAAGAAAAAAATAACAAACTCTCTCTTTCTAACAGAGAGATGCCCGAAAGTACGGACTATTATATCTCTATACCCAATATAGAAACAGACAACTCTAAAGTCATTGATGTACTCTTTGCTTCCTCTGCTTTTCCAGGTGCCTTTAAACAGATTAAACTGGACTATTTATACAAAGGTGAAAAACAATCCAGCTACTTCATAGATGGAGGAGCTTATGACAACTTACCCTTACAACTGGCAACAGAACTAGATAAGAAGGCAAAAGAGTTTATATTTATTGACCCCAGCAATATGAGAAAAGAGCAAGAGATTTTAAACAAAGAGCAAGAGGAAAAAGAGCCTATTGGTTTTTTAACTTCCAATGCCATACCACTACTTGATAGCCTTGAGATTTTTCAATCGATGCGACTCTACAATGCCATTAACCAATATTTTGCTGAAGGTTCAGGAAAAAATCTCATTTTATCTTCACGTTATCATCCTATAACAGGAAAGTTTTTAGGACATTTTGGAGCATTTTTAGATAAAGATTTTCGTATTTATGACTACCATGTTGGGGTTTATGATGCCATTTATCATCTCTCAAAATCAATGAAAGAGCAAGGTTATGCAACAGGTATTTCACAAAAAGAGTTAATGCTGCAACAGAGAAAAGCACTGGGCATAGATCATAATCCTCAAGCACTCTCAGCATTTAACCTCTTTTTTATGACAGAGTTTTCCCCTAACAAGCCTATTATTATCAAAGACAAATTTTCAACCATTTATGTGGCATTCAATAAACAACTTCCCGATGCAGATCGTTACAATCTAACAGAATTTAAAGATTTTTTAGAAAAACTAAATTCCAACTACTTAACCGATAAAAATTCATTTATCCCTAAAGATGACATCAGCATTCAAAACTGGTATAAAAAGCCTTTGCAACTGCTCATCAATCGTATTACCGTACTTGAAAACAACTATGCAAACATAAAAGGAAACTCCACCATACTTGCCAATGCAACCAACATGATGGCATGGCTAAGCAACAACTTTGTTAAAAAGAAAAATGGATTCGATTTCTTACCCATGAATATACCTGAACACGCCAATAATCCTATCTTAGCCAATACACTAAGAGTCCTACCAAATGAAATCTCTACCGATGTTAAAAATGGAGGTATTGGGATAGGATACAACATCTACTCTTATCAAAAAGAGCATGACAACTTTGGGTTTGAGAGTAAAATTGCTTTTCATCAAAGTGATGATGTTCAAAACTTCTTACGCCTAGATGTGAGTATGTTCAAACAACAAAAAGCCTTTGTTAAGTTTGGTATGGGTCCGAGTCTATTTGGGAATCTTGGTGGTACATTTTATGAAAAAGAGAGCTTTTATGGACTAAACACCTATGTAGATATTTTAGATATTTTTAGACTTACTTATGTACGTAGATTTGGAGATATTGAGGAGGAAAACTTTATCTACTTTGGAATTGAAAATCTTCCTAGTCTTATCTATTGGTTGCAGAGATAATTTAGAATTCTTTGATAAAATACCAATAATATTTCACATCAAGGATTCTCCCATGACATTCACCACACCACTACAACAAGACGCTATTAAAATCATGCTTCTAGGCTCAGGAGAGCTGGGTAAAGAGGTTGCCATAGAAGCCCAACGTTTAGGAATAGAAGTTATAGCCGTTGACAAATATGAAAATGCCCCTGCTCACTTGGTAGCCAACCGTTCTTATGCCATAGATATGCAAGATGAATCAGCTGTTCTTGAAGTGATAGAGAAAGAGAAACCAACGTACATACTGCCAGAGGTTGAAGCCATCTCTATCTCAGCTCTTTTTGAAGCAGAAAAAAGAGGTTTTCATGTGATTCCCAATGCAGAAGCAGTCAACAAAACCATGAACCGTAAAAACATTCGTCTATTTGCTTCTGAAGAGTTGGGTCTGACAACATCAGGGTACAAATTTGTTAAAACACTGGGTGAGTTAAAAGAAGCAGGTGAAGAGATAGGTTTTCCATGTGTCATTAAACCTGTTATGAGTTCTTCTGGGCATGGTCAAAGCATTGCAAAAACTGCTGACGACATAGAGAACTCTTGGGAGATTGCCAAAGAGGCTCGTGGTGATGCTTCGGAACTCATCGTAGAAGAGTTTGTACCATTTGATTATGAAATTACCCTACTTACCGTCAGAAATGAGACGGGTACGGTTTTTTGTGATGCCATCGGTCATGTTCAAAAAGATGGTGACTTCATTTTATCTTGGCAACCAATGCAGATGAGTGAGGATGCTTTACAAAAAGCAAAAGATATTGCCAAAGCAGTAACCGATGGTCTTGGTGGTCGTGGTATCTTTGGTGTGGAGTTCTTTGTCAAAGGTGAAGAGGTCTACTTTTCAGAACTTAGCCCTCGCCCTCATGACACAGGAATGGTAACACTCATCACCCAAAGTCAAAGCCAATTTGCACTACATATTAGAGCTGTTCTTGGTCTTCCTCTTGACTACACAACTTATGGAGCTGGTGCTTGTGGAGCCTTTAAAGCTAAAAATGAGAACAAAAATCCTGTCATAGAAGTTCCAGATGAAGCATTTACTGACAAGTCATATGTAAGAGTATTTGGAAAGCCTGAAACGCATGTGGGTCGTCGTATGGCTGTAAGTTTGGTTTTAGATGATGATGTTAAAATGGCTAAAAGTAAAGCTTTAGAGATTGCTTCAAATATTAGTGATAGATAAAATTATACTTTCAACTTAAAAAGTTATACTTATTACTAGACAAATTTAAAGGATTACAGAAGAAGGTTCAACATTCAGTTTTGTAGCCGATAAATGCAGGATAGATAACTATTATATCGATGGTTCAATAAGTGAAGTTAAATTCTCTGATGGTAGCACTAAAATAAGTATGAGTAATTTAACCATGAAAGATGGTGAGATTGAAATGACTTCAACACAACTTCTCTTTGTTAAAAATGAAAATGATCATTGGCTAACGATGGATGGAGATATGAAGATTGTCTCAAAATGTTTCTCTGGTACGTATAACTTGGAAACAGTTGAAAAAATTTATGAAGCACAAGATGGTTCGGATAATGCAGAATCTGGAATTTTAAAACTAAATGGTGTTACTTATACTTTTAACAATCCTTATGTGACCATTAAAACAGCGACAGAAGAGGAAACCATTTTACAAAGTGAGTTAGAGAA
>Ga0256840_1004255_pt1 | contig 10869 bp, 12 predicted proteins | sample 355202metaG_FD_185969 | JGI IMG/M metagenome (GOLD analysis project Ga0256840, IMG submission 185969) | Hydrothermal vent microbial communities from Mid Atlantic Ridge, Atlantic Ocean - 355-202 | ecosystem: Environmental > Aquatic > Marine > Hydrothermal vents | place: Atlantic Ocean: Mid...
AAAGTTCAAAATGTAAATGAGGTCCGGTACTTAGTTCTCCGGTATTTCCGATAATAGCAATAGGTTCGCCTGCGGTAACGTGGTCACCCACTTTTTTCAGTAGCGATGAATTATGTTTGTATATCGATACAATATTATAATTATGCTGAATAATAATGATGTAACCTTCGGTTAAGCTCCATGTGGCTAATGTTACCGTACCTTCAAGAGTTGCCAAAACCGGTTCGTTCGGTTGTGCTACAATATCAATAGCCATATGCTCGTTTTCAGGGTCAAAACCATTGGTTACAATTCCTTTAACAGGAACAAAAAAATGCAAATTTTTTAAATTAATACTTCCTGTTTTTTTATTTTTCAGTACCGATAAATTTTGCTTTTCTTCTTTTTCAATTTGTTGCCGTAAAATAGAATCATGCTTTGAACGGGTAAATTCTAAACGTGCGTGCCGATAACTTGTATCTTGCACATTATCGTAATTATTTATTTTTCTTCCCAGCATAATATTTTGAATATTTTCAAAATATTGGTCTCTTATTCTAATTTCTTTTTTAAGAGAGTCTAATAAAATAGCGTTCTGAAACAATTCTCTTGATAATTCACTGTTTCTTTGGCTGGGCAATAATAAGCCAAATGGTGTAAATACAAACAGTAAGCTTACTAAAACGGCAATAACAATTATCAATAAGCCAAAATAACTGAATAAATTCATGCGCGAAAGTCTGAACTTAAAAGCTTCTTGTAAACTTTCTTCATTATATACTACCAACTGGTATTTACTTTTGAGTTTTTTTAAAAACTCGTTCTCTTTTTTAGCCATTTCCTGTGTAGATTAGACTGAATATTTTGCTTAAACGTGCAAATTTAGAAAGAATTAACGAAACTTATATTTAAAAAGCGGAAAAGTTTACTAATCTTGCTTTTTTTTATTTTGCGAATACTATTAATCGGAATGTTTTGTAACATGTAGTATTTTAAAGTGTTTTTAAGAATGAATTTGTTTGCTTTTCAATCCTATCTTTAACATCTTCAATTTTAAGTTTTTTTTCCAAAATTAATTCGGGCCAATCTTGCCAATTAACATCGTCAAAATAATTTAAACTCTTAATAATGTGCAAAATATTTCTTGTTTTATATTTTATCTTGTAAAAACGAAGCATTTCTTCGATTGAGTAATTATTAAGAGTGAAGTAAATGTCAATAAAATCTTTTGAACGTGTCCCGTTGCCTGCAATTGCGTTTAATTTCATTGCAATAATATCTTCAACAGAATATAAAATTATGCTGTCATATTTAACTACTTGCTTAACTAAAGGGTATTTATGACTAAGAATATCAATTTTAATATCATTAATACTTCCTTTGAGTGTATTTTTATCAGAATAATCTAAATAAAATTCAAAATCATGTTCTAAAAATTCTAATAAATAGTTATTATCAAAATCATGAAGTGAAAAAAAATCTAAGTCTATTGATTTTCTATGTCCTATTTGCAAAGCAAGAGCTGTACCACCGGCTAAATAAAAATTTGAAAATTCAGGATTTGATTGTAGTTTTATTAAAAGTTCCAGTGTACGTTTTTCGACTGTTTTTTTGTATAACATTGAAATTCTGTTTTAGGAATATTTAAAAATTTGCTGACAAAATTTAAGGTTTTTTTATCTAAAAATCCTGCTTTAACAATTTCATTTTTAATACGCTCTAAGCCGTAATAATCAAATAACATTTTTATATCATCAAGATCCCCTCTATTAAAAATACGTTCAATAATCAGCACACTGTTTTTTTCAACATCTAATTTTTCAATATCTATATCCCAAAATAAATGTTTAGGTAATAGTTGTATATGAAGTTTTTTTTGCATCGAGTAATTTGTTCTAAATCTTGTGATATAAAAGTATATATTAACAATAAAATTAAGCTTTTTTGTATTTTTTTCCAAGATTTTCAAACATTATTTACATATATCTTCACATTCCGGTACTTGAATTTTTGTTTTCTGTATAAAAGCTTTGCTTTCTTCGCAAAATTTATTTTGTTCTTTAATGTTTTTCTTTTTTAATTCTTCACATCTTCGTTTAAAGCTGTTCATTATTTTTTCTTTTCCTTGAAGAGCTGTTTTTTTTGCCCAAGCTGAAAAACCCGGAAAATTTCCGGCTAAATCGGTAAAGACAATACCTGAATTATAATAATTCCCTGCTTGTATCAAATTACTTTCTATTGCCGATACGGCTTTGTCAAAACTATCTTCTCCTTTGTTTATCAGTAGTATAGGAATGGTTAAATACAATAAAACAATTATAATTAATGGAATCATCCATGTCTTTTTTTTGTTTTGCCGGTGTCTGAATTGTAGATTAGTCATTTTTTATTTTTTTATTGATGTTTACTAAATTTTTATAATGTATAAGCAAAGCTTTAAAATTCATTGGCTGATAACCTGTTAACTCCAATCTTACTTTGGCTACACCTGTATTAATCATTTTTATTTGCTTAGCTGCTGATTTTGATAAATCAATAATTCTGTTTTTATGGTAAGGCCCGCGATCATTTATACGCACTTTTACCGATAAGTTATTATCCAAATTGGTAACTTTAACAATGCTGCCAAATTGCAACCAAGGGTGTGCAGCTGTTAAATCGTTCATATTGTATTTTTCTCCGTTTGCCGTAATTTTACCATGAAAACCGGGACCGTACCAACTGGCTTCACCACTTCCCAAATCTATTGATTTTACAATATCTCTATTTTTGCAAGCAGTAAAAATAAGGATAATTAAGATAGCTGCAATATTTTTTAAATAGCTTGTCAATTTATTTTTAAATAGTTAAGCATTAACCATTTGTTTTTTTCTCTTTTGTTGCTTAATTGTAAACCGGATGCTATGGCTATTTTATTAATATCTTCAAAATCATTTGTATAAAAACCACTTAAAAGTAGTTTACCGCCTTGATGTATATGTGCGGCATAATCAGGTATATCTTGTAGTAATACGTTTTTATTTATGTTTGCATAGATAATATTAAAAAACTTTTGTCCGATAATATTTTTATCGCCGAGCTCTACATGTACATTTTTAATGGCATTTAATTGTAAATTTTCCAAAGTGTTATTATACGACCATTTATCTATATCAATGGCACAAATTTCTTTCGCACCCTTTTGTGAGCTTAATATGGCTAATATACCCGTTCCGCAGCCCATATCTAAAATGGTTTTTCCTTGCACATCTATATTCAAAATCTCTTCTATCATTAAAGAGGTGGTTTCGTGATGTCCTGTGCCGAAAGACATTTTAGGGTCAATCAATATCTCGTATTTTAATTTTGGGGTATTTTCATGAAAAGTACTTCTGATAATACATTTATCAGCAATTAAAATAGGCTCGAAATAATTTTTTTCCCATGTTTCATTCCAATTTTGCTCTTTTATTAAGCTATGTTTACCATCAACTTTTGTATTTTTAATTTGAAGATTTTTGACAAAATTTTGCACTTCACCGGTAAATAAATTTTCGGGAATCCATGCTTTTACAAATGGTTCTTCATCGCTAAAACTTTCAAAACCTATTTCACTCAAACGGGCAATGATAATTCCGGAATTTTCACTTGTGTAGGGCGTTAATTTTAAAGATAGTTCAATATAGTTCATTGGTTTTGGTTTTATGCAAGTTTTACAATTTGATATTTAATAAGCCTAAAGGCTTACAATCTTTAAGAAAATATATACGAAAATAGCTTTTTTTAACAAATAGAACAATATTATTTACAAATTGATTTGCTAAATATTTGTATTTCAGCTTTGTTTATAAATAAAGATTAGGACATACTTTAATTTTGATATAAATTTGCTGCCCAAAAACTTTACGAAAATGAAAAAAATATTACTTATAACTTTACTGTTTGCAAACATGCATCTTGTTGCACAAGATAAATATTCTTATCTAGATGAACGTGGTTTTTTAGTAAAAACCGGTCAGCAAGCTCCTGATTTTAAAATTGTTTATGCTGATGGAACATCGCCCGGAAAACTGTCCGATTTGCAGGGTAAACCGGTAATGCTGCAATTTACAGCAAGCTGGTGTGGAGTGTGCCGCCAAGAAATGCCGCATATCGAAAAAGACATTTGGCAGGCATACAAAGATAAAGGATTAATACTTATCGGTATCGATAGAAAAGAAAAACCCGAAGCAGTGAAAAAGTTTGCTGAAATGATGAAAATTACCTATCCGCTGGCTTTAGATTTAGACGATGCAATTTATACCTTATATGCGCATCCCAATTCGGGAGTTACCCGGAATGTTTTAATTGACCAAAACGGCAAAATTGTTTTTCTTACCCGCTTGTTTGATAAAAAAGAGTTTAAGGAGTTGATTAATAAAATTGATAAATTATGCGGGAGTGAATAGCCCGTAATGCTATGAATTTAATCTAAATTGCTTATATTTGTATAATTACATTACTTGCAAATTTTGTTAAATGGATGAAAGTGAAATAAAGTTTTCAGAACACGTGAATGAACGAATCGTAGAACGCGGAATTGACAAAGAATGGATTTATGAGACTATTAATACACCGGATAAAAAAATAATTAAATCTCAGGATGAGGTACATTTTTTTAAGAAAATCCTTGAGTTTGCCGGAAAATGTTTAAAAGTTGTATTTAACCCGATAAAAAACAGGGTAATTACAGCGTATTTTGATAGGAAAATGACAAAAAATAATTGCAAATGAAAATAAATTACGATAAGGAAGCAGATGCACTTTATATAAAATTAAAAAAAGGGAAAGTTTTTGAAACAGAAGAACTTGAAGATAATATCATGATTGATTATGATGAAGAAAAAAATATACTCGGAATTGAAATAACTTATTTTTTAGCAAAACATAAACAAGATTTTTTCCCTGTTTTTAAAAAAGTAGAACAATCAGTATGGGGTATTGAAAAAAGTATAGGCTAAACCTGATTTAGCTTTAATCTTTTGCAATAGAAAATAGTTGCAGATATAAGTATCAATTCAGGTGAAAGTGTTATTTTTATTATTTCCTTAAATCCGCAACTATGTTCGTAGCGAAAAGCCAGAATGTGTGTCAGTATTGGTGTAGCGCAGTTTTGAGACACGCAAGCGTCCGCCAGCTGGCGGACGGTGAGTATCGAAAAACGAGCATTCCCAATAATGACGTGCAGTATGGCTTTGCAGTAGAAGATAGTTGCGGATTTAAGGTATTTGATAAGCGAGTGATGTTTTTTACTCGCTTATTTAGCAATTTATTGTATTGAAATTTAAATTATGTAGCATATTACTATTTTATGATTTAATCTTAAAATTAAAGATAAAGCAACAAACAAAATATGAATAAAGCAAACATTTTTAAAGAATTAGAAAAAAGAGTTTTAGTACTCGATGGTGCAATGGGTACCATGATACAAAATTATAAACTCAGTGAAAAAGATTTTCGCGGCGAGCGTTTTAAAAATCATCCGGTAGAATTAAAGGGCAATAACGATTTGCTTTCAATTACGCGCCCTGATGTTATTAAAGCCATTCATGAAGAATATTTAAAAGCAGGTGCCGATATTATTGAAACCAATACTTTTAATGCCACTTCAATATCTTTGGCCGATTATCAAATGGAAAATTTGGCTTATGAAATTAATTTTCAATCGGCAAAAATAGCAAAAGAAGCTGCCGATAAGTTTACTGCAGAAAATCCTGATAAACCCCGGTATGTTGCCGGTTCAATGGGGCCAACCAACAAAACCGCTTCCATGTCGCCCGATGTAAACGACCCCGGTTTTCGTGCCGTTAGTTTCGATGATTTGGTACTGGCTTATAGTGAGCAAATTAAGGGTTTATTAGATGGAGGAGCAGATATTTTAATGGTGGAAACTATTTTTGATACACTTAATGCCAAAGCAGCGCTTTTTGCTATAGACCTAATTTTAGAAGAACGTAATTTGCATGATTTTCCGGTCATGGTTTCGGGAACAATTACCGACAAAAGCGGTAGAACGCTTTCCGGTCAAACACTTGAAGCCTTTTTAAACTCGGTTTCGCACATAAAACTTTTAAGTATTGGTTTAAACTGTGCTTTTGGTGCACATGATTTACGTCCTTATGTTGAAGAGTTGTCGCAAAAATCACCTTTTTATATTAGCGCACATCCAAATGCAGGTTTGCCCAATGAATTGGGTGAATACGATGAATCACCACAAAAAATGAGCCTTCAAATTAAAGATTATTTGGATAATCAATACGTAAATATTATCGGTGGATGTTGCGGTACTACCCCCGGGCATATCAAAGAAATTGCAAAACTCGCACAACAGGCATCAGTACATCGCGTTAAGCAAAGCGAACACAAAACACGCTTATCGGGTTTAGAGGCTTTAAGTATTGATACAACAAACAACTTTATCAATATCGGTGAACGTACCAATGTTGCCGGGTCACGAAAATTTGCACGTTTAATACGCGAAGAAAAATACGAAGAGGCTTTAAGTATTGCACGTCAGCAAGTTGAAAACGGTGCACAAATTATTGATGTAAACATGGACGATGCCATGTTGGACGCCGAAAAAGAAATGGTAAAGTTTTTAAATTTGGTAATGAGCGAGCCCGATATTGCCAAAGTTCCCGTGATGATTGATTCTTCAAAATGGTCGGTTATTGAAGCCGGTTTAAAATGTTTACAAGGAAAGGCGATTGTAAATTCAATTAGTTTAAAAGAAGGGGAAGAAGCTTTTATTGAGCATGCAAAAAAAATTAAACGTTACGGTGCAGCTACCGTTGTTATGGCTTTTGATGAGCAAGGACAAGCAAGTACTTATGAACGCCGCATTGAAATCTGTAAACGCTCGTATGATATTTTAACAAAAAAAGTAAACTTTCCGCCTGAGGATATAATTTTTGACCCTAATATTTTAACCATTGCCACCGGCATGGAAGAGCATAATAATTATGCACTTGATTTTATCAAAACCGTTAAATGGATTAAAGAAAATTTACCTTACGCAAAAGTTTCCGGTGGGGTTAGTAATCTGTCTTTCTCGTTCAGGGGCAATAATATAGTGCGTGAGGCAATGCATTCCGTGTTTTTGTATCATGCTATTAAAGCCGGCATGGACATGGGAATTGTAAATGCTGGAATGTTGCAAATTTATGATGAAATACCAAAAGATTTATTGGTTTTAGTTGAAGATGTGGTTTTAAACAGGCACCCGGATGCAGCTGATCGTTTAATTGAGTATGCAGCAACTGTTCAGCAAGAAGGAAAATCGCAAAAAGTGCAGGATGATTGGCGAACAAAACCGGTAAATGAACGCTTAAAACATGCTTTAATCAAAGGAATAACTGATTTTATCGAAGAAGATGTTGAAGAAGCACGTAAAAATCATCGTCTTGCATTAGAAGTAATAGAAGGTCCTTTAATGGACGGGATGAATGTTGTAGGTGATTTATTTGGTTCCGGAAAGATGTTTTTGCCGCAGGTAGTTAAAAGTGCACGCGTTATGAAAAAAGCGGTGGCGGTTTTATTGCCTTATATTGAAGAAGAAAAATTACAGGCGTCCGATAGTAGCTCGGCGGGTAAAGTATTGCTTGCAACAGTAAAAGGCGATGTACATGATATTGGTAAAAACATTGTAGGTGTTGTTATGCAATGCAATAATTTTGAGGTAATAGACCTTGGAGTGATGGTACCTGCCGAAAAAATTCTGGAAGTTGCCGAACAAGAAAAAGTTGATTTGGTGGGTTTAAGTGGTTTAATTACACCTTCTTTAGAAGAAATGGTTCATGTAGCCAAAGAAATGAAACGGCGCGGCATGGATATTCCTTTATTGATTGGCGGTGCAACCACATCAAAACTGCATACAGCCGTTAAAGTTGCTCCAAATTATGATGGGGGAATTGTTCATGTTATTGATGCATCTAAAAGCGTTGGGGTAAGTGCTAATTTAATTTCAAAAGATATAAAAGACCATTTCATTAATGAAATTAATGAAGAATATGAGCAAATACGCCAAAAACACAGTGAAAAAACAGCAAAATTAGTAAGTTTTGAGTACGCAAAAGAGCATAAATTTAAAATAAATTGGCAAGAACAAGATGTTCAAAAGCCACAATTTACCGGCACAAAAGTTTTTGAAGACTATTCAATTGAAGAAATTAGCAAATTTATCGATTGGACTTTCTTTTTCCATGCTTGGGATATTAAAGGCAAATATCCGGCAATTTTTGAGCATCCGAAAAAAGGCAGTGAAGCCAAAAAACTGTTTAATGACGGTAAAGAAATGCTCCAAAAAATTATTGATGGAAAAATGCTGCAAGCAAAAGCCGTTATCGGATTTTATCCGGCAAACAGTACCGGTGAGTCTATTGAAATTTATAAAGATGAAAAAGGCAAGGAGCTGCTTACAACATTTCATCATTTACGACAGCAAAGTGAAAAATTTTTAAACAATAAAAAAGATTATTTATTGTCATTGGCTGATTTTATAGCTCCGAAAGAAAGCCGGATTATTGATTACCTTGGCGGATTTGCCGTAACTGCCGGAGTAGGTATTGAAAAATGGATTAAGAAGTTTGAATCGGAAAATGATGATTACAGTGCAATTATGATCAAAGTTTTAGCCGACAGGTTAGCCGAAGCTTTTGCCGAATTAATGCATTTCAGAGTACGCACAGAGTTTTGGGGATATTCCTCCGATGAGCGTTTGAACATAGATGATATTGTTAAAGAAAAATATCGCGGTATTCGTCCGGCAATTGGTTATCCGGCTTGTCCCGAACATTCCGAAAAACAAGTTTTATTTAATTTAATGAATGTGGCTCAAACCACAGGCATTAGTCTTACTGAAAGTTTTGCCATGTATCCGGCAGCTTCGGTTAGCGGATTTTACTTTGCACACCCCCAAAGCAAATACTTTAATGTGGGTAAAATAGGCAAAGACCAGTTAGAAGATTATGCTCAACGTAAAGGTATTAGCATTGAATTGGCAGAAAGGTATTTGAGTACAAATTTATAAATATAGAAGTTAAAGGATTTTACTTCTATTTTTGTGAAAATTATAGTAAAAATAAAAAGGGTAATGCATCATGCATTACCCTTTTTTAAATATATATTTTTAAAACTACCCGATTGTAATATCCAAAATTTCAAATTCCAACAATCCGTTGGGTACTTGAATTTTAGCTATGTCGCCTACTTTTTTACCAAGAAGACCTTTGGCAATAGGTGTTTCTATAGAAATTTTACCGGCTTTTAAATCGGCTTCATTTTCGGCAACCAGCATATATTCCATTACGGCATTGTTTTTTATATTTTTTAGCTTTACTTTGTTCATTATCTGAACACTTGAAGTGTCAATTTGTGATTCATCAATCACTCTTGCATTACGAATTTTTTCTTGCAATTTGGCAATTTTCATTTCCAACATTCCTTGTGCTTCTTTTGCTGCATCATATTCAGCATTTTCCGATAAATCTCCTTTATCACGTGCTTCGGCAATTTGAGCTGAAATTTTCGGGCGTTCAACTCGAACTAAATGATCAACTTCTTCTTTTAACTTTTTTAATCCTTCTTCGGTCATGTACGATACTTTTGCCATAGCCAATTCTTATTTGTTTTTTAATATGTAAATTTACTGATGTTTGCTTTTATTAAACCTAAATTCAGCTGTTATCAACTTTAATAATCACTCAATTTAGCTTAAAATAAAAAAGAATCCTGTGGTTAAGGACTCTTGCGGCTGCAAAGTTAATGCTTTTTTTGAATTAATCAAATAAAGAAATACTATTGTCTTTTATATTAATGAGTTATAATATTATTTTTTGATGAATTTCTTTTTTTCAATGACGAAATTTTTTTCGCTCAAGAATGGACGAATAGATTATGGCAGAGTTTAAATCAAAACCATCATCAGTGTCTTCATCTTCATCGTGTTTATCTTCTTTCTTTATTTCTTCTTTATGATTATTTTCTTCTTTCTTTTGAATAATACTTTCCTGTTTTTTCTTTTCTTCTTCTTTTTCGTAGTATTCAGCAAGTTCCGATTGCTGCTCTTCTTGAACTACTTCCACATTTTCCGTATTACTTTCTTGCATTTGAACAAACTCTTCTTTTCGTTCCAGAATTTTTTCAAACTCATTTAAGGTATAGTCAATATCTTCCTGTTCTTCTTGTGGTGGCAGTTGTTTGGGTTTTTTATTACCCACTAAACTTACTATAAAAATAACTACCGTAATTATAATATAGATAATAGTATCAAGATCCATAATCAGAAATTTATATTATTCTTTACAAATTTACATATTTTTTTTGAAATTAAAATTATAAATGGATGAATAAAAATATCGCAAAAAGAAACTTGTTAAATTTTGTGTGGTTTCCCAAAGATATTATTTAAACATATTTAAAAACTTTTTTTTCCGCATGACCCATTTTCTGTGCCTATCTCGTTGTTTTATTCTTTTTTCATGTTCTTTCATTCTTTTTTTTGCATCCGGTGGTTGCATTGCATAAATTTTCTTTTTCCAAAACTTTTGCAATTTCTTTTTCCGCACATAATCTTTTCGGTACGTTCTTGCAATTTTAAAGCGTTGAAACAGATTAATTGTATCCGGATTACTTTGTCTGAGTTTTATGTCGTCTTGTGTTATTCCGTATTTTTTATTTATCCTGCTTAAAGTTCTTATATCGTTTTTGTTCAAATTCATCCCTTCATATTCCGGATTATTCATCAAAAGGCTTTGGGTAATTGGGTCAATACCGCCGTCACCTAATCCGTTTTTTTTGTTAAACTTTTGTTCTTTTTTGTATGATTTTTCCAGCTTTTTCTTTTCTCTTTTACTTAAAGAGTCGGGATGGGCA
>Ga0256840_1004256_pt1 | contig 10868 bp, 11 predicted proteins | sample 355202metaG_FD_185969 | JGI IMG/M metagenome (GOLD analysis project Ga0256840, IMG submission 185969) | Hydrothermal vent microbial communities from Mid Atlantic Ridge, Atlantic Ocean - 355-202 | ecosystem: Environmental > Aquatic > Marine > Hydrothermal vents | place: Atlantic Ocean: Mid...
TAAACTATTTAGAGATTTAAAATACAATCTAGTATCTATAGTAATATTAATACAACTTTTTAATATAAATAGTGGTTAAATTTTAAACATTATTTATATTAAAAATTAGTTGTAAAATTGTATAATTATTCATCTTGAATTTAAAATTCATGAAAAAAATTATTTTTGGAGGAAAATATGATTAGAAATATTTCTAAGGTTTTAGCAATAGTTGCTATTATTGGCATGGGCTTTGTAGCACAGGCAAAAGATACAATTAAGGTTGGTGTACTGCATTCATTATCTGGGACAATGGCAATTTCAGAGACTACATTAAAAGATACTGTGTTGATGCTTATTGAAGAGCAAAATAAAAAAGGTGGAGTACTAGGTAAAAAACTTGAGGCTGTTGTTGTTGATCCAGCATCAAATTGGCCTTTATTTGCTGAAAAAATGAGAGGACTTTTAACCAAAGATAAAGTAGATGTAACATTTGGTTGCTGGACTTCCGTGTCAAGAAAATCTGTTCTCCCTGTTTTAGAAGAGTTAAATGGTGTTCTATTTTATCCTGTGCAGTATGAAGGGGAAGAATCATCAAAAAATGTATTTTATACGGGAGCATCACCAAACCAGCAAGCTATTCCAGCTGTTGATTATTTGATGAATGAAATCGGAGTAAAAAGATGGGTTTTAGCCGGAACAGATTATGTGTATCCAAGAACAACAAATAAAATTTTAAAAGCATACTTGAAAATGAAAGGTGTAGCTGATAAAGATATTATGGTTAATTACACACCATTTGGACACTCTGACTGGCAAAGTATAGTTTCTGATATAAAGAAGTTTGGTTCAACAGGCAAAAAAACAGCAGTTGTATCAACTATAAATGGAGATGCAAATATACCTTTTTATAAAGAGTTAGCCAATCAAGGAATTAGTGCTGAGAGTATTCCCGTGGTAGCTTTTTCTGTTGGTGAAGAAGAGCTTTCAGGTCTTGACACTAAGCCTTTAGTGGGACATCTTGCTGCTTGGAATTACTTTCAAAGTGCAGAAGCAGATATAAATGATGAGTTTATAGCTAGTTGGAAAAGGTTTACTAAAAATCCTAAAAGAGTAACAAATGACCCCATGGAAGCTACTTATATAGGGTTTAATATGTGGGTAAAAGCCGTTGAAAAAGCTGGAACTACTAAACCTGATGCTGTAATTGATGCTATGATTGGCATATCTGTTCCTAACTTGACCGGCGGCATAGCTACAATGATGCCAAATCACCACTTAACTAAGCCTGTACTTATTGGTGAAATTCAAGCTGATGGTCAATTTGAAACAGTATGGCAAACACCTGGCACTGTTGCAGGCGATGCTTGGAGTGATTTTTTACCGGGGAGCAAAGATTTGATTTCAGATTGGAGAAAACCATTGAGTTGTGGTAACTATAATGTTAAAACAGCAAAGTGCTCAGGGCAAAATTATAAATAAAATAAATAGAGGAAGAAATTCCTCTATTTCAATGGGGAATTTATGAAAAAAATAATTATAAAGTTAATACTTATTAACTTATTGTTAGTTTCTTATGTTTTTTCAAGTAGTTTTGAAAACGACATAAAAGGACTTACAAAAAATAGCTTCAAGCAAAAAGAAAAAATTATAAATAAAATTTCATCAATACATTTTAGTGATGATAGACTAATAACAATTTTGAGTTCATTTTTAGATGGAAAACTTTTCTACAAGAAAGCAGATAAATCATTTGTAGTTTTAAATAAAAAAAAGGGTAATATTTACTATACATCAGATTTGCTTACAGGTAAAAAACTTAAACCAATGAAAAAAAAGATGTTTAAAAAAATTAGAACAAATAATAAATTAAGAAGTATTGTAAGATTTAAATTGGCAGAATTAAATCTATTTTCTAACAATCAAAAGGTTAGATTAACTTCTGCAAAAAACATTTTGAAAAATGTTAATAAAAATTCTATAGAGTTAGTTTCAAAAGCATTGCATAAAGAAAAAGATTCTACTGTATTAGCAGTATTGCTTGAGATTAGCACTATACAAAAAGCAAAATTTGGAACTCATGGTGAAAAAATAAATGCTATAAAGGATTTAACTACTTTTTTATCACCACAATCTTTGCAAGCACTAAAAGAAATTCTAGCTTCAACTAAAGATGAAGATATGAAAAAATTGATAATATCTTCAATAGATGCAATAAAGAGCAACAAGTCTTTTTATGCATTTGTAGAGAAGATTTTTTTTGGTGTTAGTATGGGTTCAGTATTGATTCTTGCTGCAATAGGTCTTGCAATTACTTTTGGAGTCATGAAAGTAATTAATATGGCTCATGGTGAAATGATAATGATCGGTGCATATGTAACATACACTATACAGCAAGTTTTGCCAAATCTGATTGAGTATTCTATTATATTGGCTATACCAATTGCTTTTTTAGTTAGTGGGATTATTGGTATTATCATAGAAAGACTTGCTATAAGACATCTTTATGGAAGACCACTTGAAACTCTACTTGCTACTTTTGGTATAAGTTTGATTTTACAACAAATAGTAAGAACTATATACTCTCCACTTAATCAAGAGGTAAAAACACCACAATGGATGAGTGGTGCTTGGGAAATAAATGCGGCACTTTCACTAACATACAATAGACTATACATAATAATCTTTGCTCTTATAGTTTTTGCTGGAATTTTACTTCTTCTAAATAAAACTTCATTAGGTTTAAGAGTTAGAGCAGTAACTCAAAATCGTCAAATGGCACAAGCAATGGGAATAAAAACAGGACTTATTGATGCACTAACATTTGGTTTGGGTTCAGGTATTGCAGGAGTTGCGGGAGTTGCACTTAGTCAACTAACTAATGTTGGACCAAATCTTGGACAAGCATATATAGTTGATTCATTTATGGTTGTTGTTTTTGGTGGTGTTGGTAATCTTTGGGGAACACTTATAGGGGCTATGACACTTGGTGGAATAAATAAATTTTTAGAACCAGTTGCAGGTGCCGTACTTGCAAAAGTATTGATACTTGTGTTTATTATTCTTTTTATACAAAAACGACCTAGAGGGCTTTTCCCTCAAAAAGGTCGAGATGCACAGGATTAGAAGATGACAAAAAGAAAACCTATTATATTGCAGATTTTAGAGTACGATAGAGGTGGAAAACTGGTTTTGAGTATATTGGCTTTAGTAGTTATGTATGTAGCTATTTCAAATTTGTTTTTACCACAAGATTCATTTTTATATATTTCAACTTATACTGTAACTTTACTTGGCAAATATATTGCTTTTGCTCTTTTGGCATTGGCACTTGATTTGGTTTGGGGTTATATTGGTATTTTAAGTCTTGGTCATGGTGCTTTTTTCTCGCTAGGTGGATATGCTATGGGTATGTACTTGATGCGTCAAATTGGTGATCGTGGGGTTTATGGAAATGCTGAGTTACCAGACTTTATGGTTTTTATGAATTTACAAGAGTTACCATGGTTTTGGTATGGGTTTGACAACTTTTTTATAACTCTATTTATGATAGCAGCCATTCCAGCTATTTTAGCTTTTGTTTTTGGTTGGTTTGCTTTTAGGTCTCGTGTTACAGGTGTATATCTCTCTATTATAACTCAGGCTATGACATATGCTTTAATGTTGGCGTTTTTTAGAAATGATATGGGCTTAGGTGGTAACAATGGTTTAACAGATTTTAAAGATATTTTGGGATTTGATTTACAGAGTGATTATACAAGAGTTAGTCTTTTAATTATATCTTTTTTATCTTTATTTGTTGGATACTTGATTAGTAGATATATTATAAATTCAAAATTAGGTCGTGTCTGTATTGCAATTCGTGATTCTGAAAGTCGTGTTAGGTTTATAGGGTATAGAGTTGAACAGTATAAACTTTTTATTTTTGTAGTTTCAGCAATGCTTGCTGGCGTTGCGGGGGCTTTATATGTACCGCAAGTTGGTATTATAAATCCAGGTGTTTTTTCACCACTATTCTCTATTGAACTTGTTATTTGGGTTGCTATTGGTGGACGTGGTACTCTTTACGGTGCTATTATTGGGGCATTCATAGTGAACTATGCAAGTACCTATTTTACTTCTGCTTTGCCTGAAGTTTGGTTATATGCACTTGGAGGATTGTTTGTTTTTTCAACTATGTTTTTACCAAAAGGTATAGTTGGATTGTTTTCAAAAATAAAGCTATCAAAAGAGGAAAAAGAGGTTTTACATGTATAGTTTTAAAGAAGATAATATTAATAATTTTGAACACTTAAAAACAGGTGATAGACTTCTATATGTAGATGGTGTTACAGTTAGTTTTGATGGCTTTAAAGCTCTTAACTCTTTGAGTTTGATTATTAAGCATCAAGAATTAAGATGTATTATTGGGGCTAATGGTGCTGGAAAATCTACTATGATGGATGTAATTACAGGTAAAACAAAACCAGATGAAGGTAGTGTGATTTTTGGGCAATCATTGAATCTTCTAGAGATGGATGAGCCTTCAATAGCACAAGTTGGTATAGGAAGAAAGTTTCAAAAACCTACTGTTTTTGAAGGACATAGTATTTTTGAAAACTTGGAACTTGCTATGAAGAGTGACAAAAGATTTTTTAAAACACTATTTGCAAAAATGAGTAAAGCAAAGAAAAAGAATATAGAACAAACCATGGAGTTAATTGGTCTTCAAGATTTTTATGACAAAAAAGCTGGTATCTTATCTCATGGTCAAAAACAGTGGTTAGAGATAGGTATGCTTTTAATGCAAGATCCCAAATTACTTCTTGTAGATGAACCAGTTGCTGGTATGACTCCTTATGAGGTTGAAAAAACAGGTCAGATTTTGACAGATATTGCTCGAACTCATAGTGTCGTAGTTGTTGAACATGATATGGAATTTATAAGAAGTATCGCAAAAAAAGTAACAGTTTTACATGAGGGTTCAGTTTTAGCAGAGGGTTCAATGAAGAGTATTCAAGAGAATGAAAAAGTAAGAAAAGTATATTTAGGTGAATAAAAATGTTAAAAATAGATAAACTAAATCAATTTTATGGACAAAGCCATACATTGTGGAATTTAAATCTTAAGATAAAACCTGCTAGATGTACTTGCATCATGGGAAGAAATGGTGTTGGAAAAACTACATTAACTAAGGTAATAATGGGTTTACTTCCTATTAAAGATGGTCAAATTTTGTATGAAGAACAAAATATAGTAAAACTTTCTAGTGATAAAAGAGCGAGCATAGGTATAGGATATGTTCCTCAAGGAAGGGAGATATTTTCTGGACTTTCAGTTAAAGAAAATCTTGAAATTGGACTACTAGGTAATAGAAATGGACTAAAAAAAGTACCTGACAAGATTTATGAACTTTTTCCAGTTTTAAAAGAGATGTTAAAGAGAAAAGGTGGAGATTTATCAGGTGGACAACAACAGCAACTTGCTATTGCAAGGGCTTTGTGTATTGAACCAAAGTTATTGATACTAGATGAACCAGCAGAAGGAATTCAGCCAAATATCGTTCAACAAATAGGCTCAGTCATAGACTACTTAACTAAAGAAGAGAAAATTGCAGTTATATTGGTAGAACAAAAGCTGCCATTTGCTAGAAAACATGGCGATGACTTCTTTATTATGGAGCGTGGAAAAGTAGCTGCTAGTGGAGAGATAGAAGATTTAAATGATGAGATAATTAAGAAGTTTTTATCGGTTTAAGATGAGTATAAAACTTGAATTTTTTAACGACAATTTTCGACTTTTAAAATTGAAACTTCCTACTAGGTACTATTATTTTAATTATAATGAAAATTATATAAAATTTCTTAGTATAGGAGAAGGAATTTTCCCAGAAGATAAGTTACAAACAAAGATTAGTTTGAGGGATTCAAATGCAATTTTTACAACAGAATCAGCAACAAAAGTTTATCCATCATCAGATAAATTTGGGATAAATAGTATAGATATTACTTTAAAAAATTCAAATTGTGAGTTTATAAATGATGAACTAATTTTGTATGAAAACTCTAAATTAATTCAATTTTTAAAAATCAAAGTTGATAAAGAGTCAACTTTTTTTTATGTAGATATATTGAGTTCGGGAAGAAGTTTTGAAAGTTTTGATTTTGCTTCAATGAAAATGCGAAACAGATTTATAATTGACTTAAAATTAGAGTATTTTGAAAATTTTGAAGTTAATGGTAATGAGATAAAAGAATATTTTAACAGGCATGATATTGAGAAAATGATATTTTCTAAAGTCTATATAAAAACAAAGAATAATGATGATTTTTTAAACACCTTATCATCTAAGGGATACACCTCATTTAGTTATACTAAAAGTAAGAAAATGTTGATTGGTGTAGTGAGTGGAGCAAATATGTCAAAAATGAAACAAAAGATAGATAAAGTTTGGGAACTATATAGAGAGAGTCTAAACAAAAAAGAGTTTAATTTAGGAAAACAGTAAGGAATAAAATGCTATTGACAAACAGAGAACAAGAAAAATTAATGATTTATACAGCGGGTAAATTAGCTCTAGAGAGAAAAGAGAGAGGTTTAAAACTCAACTACCCTGAAGCAACAGCCATTATAAGTTCTTTTATCCTCGAAGGTGCAAGAGATGGTAAAAGTGTTGCTGATTTGATGGTGAGCGCTACACATATACTTGGTGCAGATGACGTTATGGAAGGTGTTGCATCTATGATAGATATGGTACAAACAGAAGCAACCTTTGATGATGGAACAAAACTTGTAACTGTACACAATCCAATACCCATAATCAAATCAGAGATAATTCCAGGTGAATACATTATAGATGATGGAGATATAGAGTTAAATGAAAATAGTGAAGTTGTTACTATAGAAGTAGAAAACGAAGGTGATAGACCTATTCAAGTTGGTTCGCATTATCATTTTTTTGAAATCAACTCAGCTATATGTTTTGAAAGAGAAAAGTCATATGGTATGAGATTAAATATACCAGCAGGGACTTCTGTTAGATTTGAGCCCGGTTCTATAAAAGAGGTAAGTTTAGTACCTTTTACTGGCAAGAGATATATAAGTGGTTTTAATGCACTCGTAGAAGGTTTTTTAGATGATGAAAGTGTAAAAAAAGCTGCTATGAAAAAGCTCGAACTATTTTTAGGAGAAGTGTCATGAAAATTTCAAAACAAAAATATGCTTCAATGTATGGACCAACTGTTGGCGATAGATTTAGATTAGCAGATACATCTTTGATAGCCTCAATAGAAAAAGATTATACAATATATGGGGAAGAGAGTAAATTTGGTGGTGGAAAAACAATTAGAGATGGTATGTGTCAATCTACAACAGCCTTACATGTAGCGGATTTAATCATAACTAATGCTATTATTGTCGACTATTCAGGTATATATAAAGCAGATATTGGTATCAAAGATGGAAAAATTTTAGCTATTGGTAAGAGTGGAAATCCAGATAATTGTGATGGTATAACAGAAGGTTTAGAGATAGGAGCTAGTACAGAAATACTTTCAGCAGAGGGAAAAGTTATCACTGCTGGTGGTATTGATGCTCATATACATTTTATTTCTCCTGGTCAGATTGATGAAGCGTTATCTAGTGGTATAACAACTATGATAGGTGGTGGAACAGGGCCAAATACAGGAACAAATGCTACTACATGCACACCTGGAGCATGGAACATACATAAGATGATAGAATCAGTAGATGATTTGCCTTTAAACTTTGGTTTTATGGGAAAAGGAAACTCTAGCAATACAGAAGCTCTAAAGTTGCAAGTTGAAGAGGGAGCTATGGGTTTAAAATTGCATGAAGATTGGGGAACAACTCCAAAAGCAATTGATACTTGTTTAGGTGTTGCTGATGAGCTTGATGTTCAAGTTGCAATTCATACAGATACTTTAAACGAATCAGGCTTTGTTGACAATACGGTCAATGCTTTTAAAAACAGAACAATTCACACATTTCATAGTGAAGGTGCTGGTGGTGGACATGCTCCTGATATTATGAAAGTAGCAGGACTACAAAACATTTTACCTTCATCTACAAATCCAACACTTCCTTATACAAAAAATACGATTGAAGAACATCTCGATATGTTAATGGTTTGTCATCATTTAAGCCCTAAAATCCCTGAAGATGTAAGTTTTGCAGAATCAAGAATAAGAGGCAAGACTATTGCTGCTGAAGATGTACTACATGATATAGGTGCAATTTCTATGACTAGTTCAGATTCACAAGCAATGGGTAGAGTAGGGGAAGTCATTATTAGAACATGGCAAGTAGCTGATAGTATGAAAAAACAGCGTGGTGCGTTAAAAAATGATAACGAAAAGCATGACAACAATAGAATCAAAAGGTATATTGCCAAATATACTATTAATCCAGCAATTGCTTGTGGGATTGATGAACATGTTGGTAGTGTAGAAGTTGGTAAGATGGCTGATTTGGTTCTTTGGGATAGAGCTTTTTTTGGTGTAAAACCTTCTATTATCATTAAAGGTGGATTTATTGCTCTTAGTGTTATGGGTGACTCAAATGCTTCTATACCAACTCCTGAGCCAAATTTATATAGACCTATGTTTGGAAGTCTAGGAAAATCAAGTAGTAAAACAAGTGCAATTTTTGTTTCAAAAACAGCTTTAGATAAAGAGCTTGATAAAAAATTGAATATTGGTAAAAAGATGATAGCTGTGAAAAATACAAGAGAGATAACCAAACAAGATATGAAGTTAAATAATTTTGTAGGTGAAATTATAGTTGACCCAGAGACATACGACGTAAAAGTAGATGGAGAGTTGATAGAATCTTCATATATGACGCAACTTCCTATGGCTAAAAAATATTTTTTGTTTTAGGATAGAAGATGATAAAAAAAGTAATACAGATTGTAAAAGATATAGAAGCAGATGATAGTGTTGAGCTTAGTTGGTTTGATATACAAAAACCAAATCTCAGTGCTATTACAAATTTAGGGGTAGATTTTATCTTAAAAGTTAAATTTACACATCTACATGTAAAGGATGTTTTGTTTTGTGAAGATGGGTATAAAATAGAAGTCAAAAGAGCAAAAGATGAAGTTTATATTTTAGAATTTAATGGACATGTTAGTTTTGCAAAAGCTGCGTATGAGATAGGAAATAGACATCAGCCAATTTGTATAGAAGATTATAAAATAATAGTTTTGAATGATATATCTATAGCCGATATAATTTTGAGTTTACAAAATGATTTACATGTAAGAGTAATTAAAAGTAAAAGGTATTTCCAACCAAATGGAAAATTACATCATTCACACTAAAGCTCTTAGTCGGCTAATACAGGTTTTTGATAGTTCTTTTCCTTCTGGAGGGTTTGTTCACTCTCTTGGTTTGGAGCCTCATATTGTTTTGGAAGTTGTACAAGATGATAAAGACTTAAAAATATATCTTGAAAATCTTATTATAGACCAGTATCAAAAGTTTGAGTTCGTATATGCAAAAAGAGTGTTTAAACTTCTAAAGAAAAAGAGATTAAATTTAATCATAAAAGAAGATGAAAAGTACAGCGCAATGTTAAATTATGAATTTTCTAAAGCCTCTTGTGATATGGGAGAAAACTATCTTAAGCACATAAATTTTGATATAAAAAATAAGATAGTAAAAAACTATTTTAAAGCTGTAGAGATGGATAAAACAGTTGGCAATGAGTTAATAGTGTTGAGTGTTTATGCTTATGAATTAGGAGTTGATTGTGATATTTTTTTACTTTTGTGGTGCAAAAAAAATATAGTTAATATAGCGTATGCTTCGCTAAAAGTTTCTCGTATAAAACCATCTCAGATACAAAAACTTCTTTTTGAATTTGACACTGTTTTGGAAGAGTATATAAAAAATAGTTCAGAAAATATAAGCAATTTTAATCCACTTTTTGAAGAGGTTATATTTGCACATAAAAGTCTAGAACCAAAAATGTTTGTTACATAAGGAAAAAAATGAGTTTAAAAATAGGAATAGCAGGACCAGTAGGGAGTGGAAAAACTTCTATTATCGAGTCTTTAACAAATATGTTAAAAAATCAATATAAAATTGGTATAGTAACTAACGACATATATACAGTAGAAGATGCAAATTATTTAAAATCCAAATTGGATATTAATAGTGAGATGATTATAGGTGTTGAGACAGGAGGCTGTCCTCACACTGCTATAAGAGATGATATCTCTATGAATGATAAAGCATGTAGGGTTTTAGATAAAAACTATAATCCAGATATTATTTTCGTAGAGAGTGGGGGAGATAATCTTTCCGCTACATTTTCTTATGAATTGATTGATTTTTATCTATATGTGATAGATGTTGCACAAGGGGGAGACATCCCAAGAAAAAAAGGAGCAGGGCTACTGTTTAGTGATTTATTGATTATTAATAAAACAGATCTTGCTCCTTATGTAGGGGTTGATTTGAAAGTTATGCACCAGGATGTAAAAAAGAACCGTAAAAATAAACCAGCACTTTTTGTTAGCAATAAAGATAAAAAAAGTATAGAGAATATAAAAGAGTGGATTTTAGTACTTAAAGACCTGGATATTTAGACCTAAATTATGCAATAAAAAACTCAAGAAAGCATTTATCATTGCGCACAAGGCACAATAATTTTTCTAAACATCCCTTGCACACAATCATAGACGCTACTTATTGTTTTGCATTGCATAATTTTGGTTAAAATTTAGATACAATATATACATTTTTATAAAAATGGCTAAATTTGTACCATCTATTTTGTTTTAAAAGTAAAAAGTCCACCTCTGTTTCCACTAACAACTTCTGCATTCCAAATCATACCTCCGACAGTACAAGTTGGTAAGATTCCTGTAGCTTGAAAAGTTT
>Ga0256840_1004257_pt1 | contig 10864 bp, 10 predicted proteins | sample 355202metaG_FD_185969 | JGI IMG/M metagenome (GOLD analysis project Ga0256840, IMG submission 185969) | Hydrothermal vent microbial communities from Mid Atlantic Ridge, Atlantic Ocean - 355-202 | ecosystem: Environmental > Aquatic > Marine > Hydrothermal vents | place: Atlantic Ocean: Mid...
TTTTAGAAACATATAACATCAGCGTAGATACAGATTCACAAAATGCCCTCTTCTTCTTTAGTATAGACCAAAAGCTTGTAGCGCGCTTTGAACTTACAGACACCATACGAGAAGGGGCAAAAGAAGCCATAGAGCACATAAAAGCCCTTGGGGTTGAAATCGTGATGCTCACAGGTGACCACGAACAAAGTGCCCATAAAGTAGCGCAAGCCGTAGGTATAGAAACCGTACATGCGAAACTCCTTCCACAAGACAAGGCAACTCTCATTGATGATTTTCATGAAAAAGGACATATCGTTGTGATGGTGGGGGATGGTATCAACGATGCCATCGCCCTAGCCTCTGCAGACATTGCCATTGCTATGGGGAATGGTGCAGATGTGGCTATCAATGTGAGTGACATTGTACTATTAGATGAAAAACCATTAAGTCTTTATGACTCTTTTAGGCTCTCGCGACGTACCTATGGTGCAGTCAAAGAGAACTTGGCTTTCTCATTACTGTATAATGTCATCGCTGTGCCTCTTGCCGTTTTGGGTTTTGTCAATCCATTGGTAGCAGCACTCTCTATGAGTTTGAGTTCACTTGTTGTAGTGGGTAATTCATTGAGAATCAAACGTTTAAAATTTAAGGAAAAAATATGAGTGAAAATATAGTCATATTAATGATTGGTATTTCAACCTTTTTAGGTGCCATAGGGCTCACAGCACTTATTTGGGCTGTACGTACAGGACAGTTTGATGACCATTCCAAATTTATCGATGCAGTACGCTATGACAATGAAGAAGACCTGCAAGATGCAGCCATGATGCAAGATAAGAAAAAAGTACATAAAGAAAAAATACGCAAAGAACGTCTGGAAAAAGAGAAAAACTATAGACCTGCAGATTAAGAGAACCTCTAATAATAGGTACCCTTAAGCTTTTAAAAGAAAATATGTTATCATTATATGAATAAATATTAAAAAGGTCTATCTCATGTGTTGTAAAAAACTTTTTCTCGTTTCTCTTCTCTCGTTGAGTACTCTCTTTGCCGAAAACAGTGTCGGTCTCAATATTAATAGTAATGACCTTGAGATACAAGGTTCAACGAATTTATTCTCCTCTTATGAGGGGAGTACTACTTTTATACTTGATGGAACTTACCTTCATACCAATGGTGACAATATGACAACCGTTGGATTTAGTGGAGAAAACACGTTTCAAAATATGGATAATCTTTCTTTGGCATTTGGTGCAAAAGTTATTTTAGCAAATAAATATATGACTCTCCCACTATTTGCAAAAGCAAACCTAGTATTACCTTTTAGTAATACTATTCCAACAACCTCATTGATTACAAGTTTTGCTTATGCACCTTCTGTGCTCAGTTTTGTGGATGCCCAAAGCTACACCGAATTTAGACTTGAAGCAGATATGGAGATTGTATCCAATATCCATCTTTTTACAGGATATAGAAATATCGATACACAATATAATACCTTTAATAAAACATTTAATGATAGCTTTTATGGTGGTATGAAACTTAGCTTTTAGTGCTATAATTTTATTAAAGGGATCTCTAATAATAGGTGATACCCATAAACAATACTTAAGGGTACCTATGTCCATCAGCGCTTCCATCTTTCGTGAATATGATATTCGCGGTATTTTTGAAAAAGAACTCAACAAACAATCTGTCAAACTCATAGGATATTTCCTTGGACAAAAAATCAAAGGTGACAAAGTTGTCTCAATCGGTTATGATGCTCGTTCTCACTCTCCTATTTTAAGGGAGTATCTCACTTCAGGGCTCAATGCTGCAGGATGTAAGGTACTTGACATGGGTATGGTGGCAACACCCGTTAACTATTATAGTAACTATATTGATATTGATGGGTTTACAACAGATGCTTCTATCATGATTACGGGTTCACATAATCCTAGTGAATACAATGGCTTTAAAATGACTGTAGATAAAAATCCATTTTTTGGTGATGACATTTATGCCTTGGGTGATGAGATTATCGCCAATAAAAACATCTTCATTGAGGACAACACAAGCAAAACAGAAATAGATGTAAAAACACCCTATATTAACTTTATGGTTAAAGAATTTACACACCTTAAAAGTCTCGATACCAAGATTGTTGTTGATGGGGGGAATGGTGTAGCGGATACCGTACTTTCTTCTATCTTTGATGCACTTGATTTTGATTATACAGGACTCTACCTTGAGCCAGACGGAACCTTCCCTAACCACCACCCTGACCCCTCAGTTGAAAAAAACCTTGTCGATGTCAAGGCTGCACTTGAAAAAGAAGGAGACATCGCTTTTGCTTACGATGGAGATGCGGACCGTATCGCAGTACTTACACATAAGCATAACATTAAGGGTGACCAAATGGCACTGTTGTATGCCATGAAGATGGATAAACCTACTGTCATTGGTGAAGTCAAGTGTTCTCAGGTCATGTATGATGAGCTTGAACGTCGTGGTGCCAAAGCCATTATGTATAAAACTGGACACTCCAACCTCAAAGTAAAGATGAAAGAAACCAACGCTGACCTTGCCTGTGAAGTTTCAGGACACATCTTCTTTAAGCACCGTTATTTTGGTTATGACGATGCTATTTACGCAACGCTCAGAATGTTGGAGCTCATCGCTGATGGTATAGACTTGGATGCAGAAATAGACGCGCTTCCTCAAGTCTTTTCAACCGAAGAGATAAAAGTAGAGACCACCGAAGAGGAAAAATTCCTCATCATAGATAAAGTAAAAAAACTGCTTCAAAATCCTCCATCTGATTTTCCAACAATTCTCAACATCATCGATGTAGATGGTGTACGTATTAACTTTGAAAACGGTTGGGGACTGGTACGTGCAAGCAACACTACCCCTGTGCTTGTTACACGATTTGAATCTACCGATGCAACACTTGCAAAAGAATATGAAGAGAAAGTCAATCATCTCATCCAAAATGCAAAAGAGTCTCTATGAAAAACAAACTACACTTCAACACGACATTAGGAGAAAAGGCAAACCTTGCTTTTTCTGCATTACAAAAAGAAAAAGAGACGATAGGGTATTATACCTTACCCGAGCAAGATATCTCTAGTGTTTTAGCCTATTGCGAAACCATACCTGCAACTGTTGAGTCTATTGCTATTATCGGGATAGGAGGAAGTTCTCTAGGTGCCAAGGCTGTGTATGAATTTCTACAATCTGTTGAGAACTTAAGTAGAAAACTCTATTTTTTTGAAAGTACTGACCCTATTAACATCAAAAGTCTTCTTTCTAAAATAAATGTAGAAAAAACACACTTTCTTGTCATTTCCAAATCAGGTACCACGGTAGAAACCTTCGCTATTTATAAATACATTCTCTCTTTACAGCCCAATCCTGCTTTCTACACGTTTATTACAGACCCTGATTCAGCATTAGAAAAATATGCCCAAAGTATAAAGGCTCAGATACTCCATTTACCTGACAATGTAGGAGGTAGATTTTCGGTTCTGTCTGTCGTAGGACTTGTGCCTTTAGCGCTTTGTCGCATTGACATTAAAGCCCTACTCTCTGGTGCATCAAACATAAAGAATAGTTTTTTTGAACATGGTTATCTTCATGACACCTTACTTAAAAAGGCACTTTTTTATGCCAAGAACCATGCGCAATATAACATCAACTGTCTCTTTGCTTACTCTGAGTCACTGAAGTACTTTTGTGAATGGTATGTGCAGCTCTGGGGTGAAAGCTTAGGGAAGAAGCAACGCTCTTCTGCCTTTCACGTAGGACTAACTCCCATAGGACTCATCGGTCCAAAAGACCAACACTCTTTTTTACAGCTCATCATGGAAGGTACCAGAGATAAATCTGTCACATTCATACAGATAGAAGATTTTGAAGACAACGTTAAAATACCTAACACCACATTATCTCATTTAGAATCGTTAGATACATTAAATGGTTTACCTTTTTCAAAACTTATCAATATGCAGTGTAACTCTGTCATTGAGGCGTTACTTGAAGAAGAAAATATACCATTAGATACTATTGTCATCCCTAAAATTGATGCGCAGTACATTGGTTCACTCATTTTCTACTATGAACTTCTCACTTCACTTGTAGGTAAACTTATAGATGTAAATACCTATGACCAACCCGGTGTAGAAGCAGCCAAAATCATTTTGAAAAAGAAATTAGCCAAAACTTAAGGGTACCTCTAATAATAGGTCCCCTTAACTCCTATTTTGCTATAATCGCTTACTAAAGAGGAGTGAAAATGGTGTAGTCGACTCGCTACCCACTACCCACTACCCACTAAATCCAAAGGATTTCACTTGATCAAGAAATGTCTATTCCCCGCAGCAGGCTATGGTACACGATTTTTACCTGCAACAAAAGCAACCCCTAAAGAGATGCTTCCTATTTTAACAAAACCACTTATACAATACGGTGTAGAAGAAGCTGTGGAAGCAGGTCTGCATACTATGGCAATCATCACAGGGCGCGGTAAACGTGCGATAGAAGACCATTTTGATATCTCTTATGAACTTGAGCATCAAATTAAAGGGGGGTCAAAAGAAGTATTATTAAATGATATTCGTTCTTTGATTTCAGGATGTACCTTTTCTTATACACGACAAATAGAGATGAAAGGTCTAGGTCATGCCATTCTCACAGGAGAAACACTCATTGGCAACGAACCTTTTGCTGTAGTCTTAGCAGATGATCTGTGTACTGCCACAGGAGATGGTGTTCTTGCACAGATGATAGAGGTATACGAGAAATACCAATGTTCTATCGTCGCAATAGAAGAGATACCAATAGACCAGACAGACAAATATGGTGTCATCGCAGGTAACCTTGTTGATGGTACAAACGATACGTACCGTGTGACAAACATGATAGAAAAGCCTGATCCCAAAGAAGCCCCTACCAATATGGCAATCATCGGACGTTATATACTGACACCAGATATTTTCGATATCCTTCGAGAAACAAAAGCAGGTAAAGGAGGAGAAATCCAAATTACCGATGCACTACTAGCACAAGCGAAACAAGGAAAAGTCATCGCCTATAAATTTAAAGGAACACGTTTTGACTGTGGTTCTGTAGATGGATTTGTCAAAGCAACTAATTATTTTTATGAAATCACGAACTAAATCTTCTTACCTTTATGAAAACTAATAAGGCCCTTACTCTATGAAACGTATTACCCAAACGAAACTCATTTTTAGCGTGAGTCTCCTGTTTGTCCTTTTTTATAACTATACATTTTTTACAAATGTCATACATGTCTACCCTATCACTTTTAGCAATAGTGGCTTTTTACTCTCTCTTACACTGATACTTCTTGCTTTTAGTACTTTACTGTTTACCCTACTAAGCTCACGTTGGACAACCAAGCCTATACTGATACTTGTACTACTTGTTTCATCCTTCACTACTTACTTTATGAATAGCTATAATGTGGTTATAGATGACACGATGATTAGAAATACTATGCAAACAGATATACATGAATCTATGGATCTCATGTCTTTCAAACAAGTGGCATACTTTATTTTTTTAGGACTTATCCCTGCTTATATTATTTACAAAATACCTCTATATTATAGAGGGTTCAAACAAGAACTTTTTGCTAAAATAAAAATGATAATACTCACACTTGTCATCATAGCTCTATCTCTGTTTACTTTTAGCAAATACTATACATCATTTTTTCGAGAACACAAACCTCTACGCTATTCGGTCAATCCCATGTATTGGATGTATTCCACGGGAAAATATATCAATAAAACATTTAATACGGGTGAAATTGTCGTAAGACCCATTGGATTAGATGCACAGATAGAAGCATCTGATACACCCAAAAAACTTGTCATTATGGTTGTAGGAGAAGCAGCAAGAGCAGACCATTTTTCGTTGAATGGCTATAAAAGAGAGACCAATCCAAAACTTCAACAAGAAGATATCATCAATTTCTCACAAATGTATGCCTGTGGTACGTCTACCGCTGTCTCTGTTCCGTGTATGTTCTCTATGTATACGCGAGGGGACTATAGTTACAAAAAAGGCATTCGTACACAAAATGTTCTCGATGTACTGAAGCATACAAAACAAATAGCCATCTTATGGAGAGACAACAATTCTGACTCCAAAGGTGTTGCTCTTCGTGTGCCTTATGAAAACTACAAAACAGCTACAACCAATAGTATATGTATCGAAGGGGAATGTAGAGATATAGGGATGCTTGTTGGATTAGATGATTTTATCAACACACATAAAGATAAAGATATACTCATTGTCTTACATCAAATGGGTAACCATGGGCCAGCCTATTATAAACGCTATCCAAGAGCTTTTGAAAAGTTTACCCCTACCTGTAAGACCAATCAACTTGAAGATTGTACACAAGAAGAAATAGCCAATGCTTATGACAATGCTATTGTGTACACAGATACTTTTTTGGCAAAAACAATTGCATTTTTAAAACAGTATGATACACACTATGATACAGCGATGTTTTATGTCGCTGACCATGGTGAAAGTCTCGGTGAAAATGGTCTTTACCTCCATGGTATGCCTTACTTTATGGCACCTGAAGCACAAAGGCATGTGGGTGCTTTCATGTGGTTTGGTAAAGCTATGTCCAAGAGTATAAATATGAAGACACTAAAGATAAAAAAAGACAAGCCCTATTCACAAGATAATTTATTTCATACCCTGCTAGGTATATTTGATGTACAAACAGAAGTGTATAAGCCAAATATGGATGTACTGCATGACAACTAAGCAACAGCTAATAGTCACTTTATGTATGCTACTTCTTACTATTCTTTTATTTGGCATCAGTACGTTTGATATACATATAGAAGATACTTTTTTTAATACACAGTCGCATACATGGATACTTGACAGAGAGTTGCAACCCTATAAGTTTATTTTTTATAATGGTATCAAAAGATTACTTATTTTTATCGCTGTTGGATTCTTAATCGCCCTTATCTTTTTTCATAAAAAGAATATCATCCAGCGCTACAAAAAAGGTATTTTAACCGTCATACTCTCTGCTATCCTCGTACCTCTTGTGGTTGGTGGACTCAAAAAATACACCAACATGCCTTGCCCAAAAGATGAAATACACTACGGAGGAACCTATCCCAAAACTGCTGTATGGGAAAAATACACACCTATTTATGCACAAAAACCACCTATCAAATGTTGGCCGGCAGGGCATGCTAGTGGTGGCTTTGCCCTCATGAGTCTCTTCTTTCTTTTTAAACGTAGAAGAAATAGATATATAGCACTGGGGGGAGCATTGCTTGTTGGTTGGAGTATGGGACTCTATAAGATGCTCATCGGTGACCATTTTTTTAGCCATACAGTCATTACGATGATACTCGCATGGTTGCTTATTTTAATACTTCATATTACGATAGAAAACTTCTCTCAAACAACAGAACTATCCCATGACTAAAGCACTTTTTTTAGACCGTGATGGCATCATCAATATTGACCATGGCTATGTCTACCAGATAGAAAAATTTGAATTTACAGAAAATATCTTTGCTCTTTTAAAACTCTTTCAAGACAAAGGATATCTCTTTTTTATTGTTACCAATCAATCAGGCATTGGTCGTGGATACTACAGTGAAGAAGCATTTCAAACCCTAACACAATGGATGATACACTCTTTTCAAGAGAAAGGCATACATATTAGCGAAGTCTACCATTGTCCCCATGCCCCAGAAGCACACTGCAAGTGTAGAAAACCTGCCATAGGAATGATACAGGATACCGCAAAAAAATACCATATTGATCTCTCTTCTTCTTGGATGATAGGAGATAAACAGAGTGATATCGATTTTGCACATCATGCCAAGATAGCACACACTATTGCTATAGGTGAGGGACAAATTGAAAATGCCACATATTTTTTTCCTACTATCTCTGACTGCACACACTTTTTAGAAGAAAATCACGATATAATTAAACCATGAAATACAATGATATAGATTTTAACAACAAAACCATACTCATCACAGGGGGAGCTGGCTTTATAGGCTCCAATTTAGCATTTTACTTTCAAGACAACTTTCCTAACTCACAAGTGGTTATCTTCGACTGTTTTAGAAGTGAAGAAACCTTCTCAAATGGCAATCTTAAAAGCTTTGGACACTACAAAAACCTTATAGGTTTTCAAGGTGATATAGTATATGGAAACCTCAACAGCATAGACGATATCGCACAACTAAATACCTATCATTTTGACTACATCTTTCATGAAGCAGCCATTTCTGATACTCGTGTATATGACCAAGCCATTATCATGCAAACCAATGTGAACTCTTTTTATACCCTCTTGGATATGGCAAAACAAATGAAGTCTACACTTATCTATGCTTCTTCTGCCGCTACTTATGGCTCACAACCTTCACCTCAAACCGTGGGGATAGAAGGCCCTGAAAATCCTTATGGTTTCTCAAAATATGCGATGGATCAAATCGCTTATCGCTATATAGATGAAAATCCAGAGATGACTATCGTTGGGCTAAAATATTTTAACGTCTATGGTGACAGAGAATTTTTTAAAGACAAAACCGCTTCTACCGTTATACAATTTGGACATCAAATTTTAGCAGGTAAGACACCTAGACTCTTTGAAGGTAGTGACCAAATTGTACGTGATTTTGTCTATATTAAAGATGTGATACAAGCCAATATTAAAGCTTGTGCTGCAAAAAAATCTGGTGTATATAACGTAGGCACATCCAAACCTAGAAGCTTTCAAGATATTGCAGATATTTTGCAAAAAGAACTTGGCACAAACTATGGTACAGAATATTTTCCAAATCCATTTACAGGTTACCAAATGCATACCCAAGCAGATATTTCTACCACTGCACAGTATCTTGACTACCATCCTGAATGGGAGCTTGAAGAGGGTATCAAAGACTATATAGATGCTATTAAATTTAGCTATCAAACAGAAGTAGTATAATCTATGCTCACACTCAAAGACAAAACACCACGTATTTTAGTGATTGGTGATTTGATGATTGATCATTATCTGTGGGGGAAATGTGAACGTATCTCCCCAGAAGCTCCTGTACAGGTTGTTGCCATAGAAAGAGAAACTTCTGTACTTGGAGGCGCTGGGAATGTTGTACATAACCTTGCTGCACTGGGTGCAGACATCTCAGTCATGTCCGTTGTTGGGGATGACAGCAATGCGCAAGAACTACGTACTCTACTCTCAGATATTAACGTCAAAGACTCTTTTTTATTTACACAGTCAGGCAGAAACACCTCTAAGAAAAGTCGTATCATTGCATCACAACAACAAGTAGTACGTTACGATAAAGAGAGTACTGAAGATATCTCACAAGAGAGTCAAACATATATGATTGAGACCTTAAGTACCATCATCATGGACTACGACAGTATACTACTCTCAGATTATGGGAAAGGTGTATTAAGTACATACTTTACACAAGCAGTCATTACCTTAGCAAAAAAATACAACCTCAAAGTACTTGTAGACCCAAAAGGTACAGACTATAGCAAATACCAAGGTGCTTACCTTCTTACCCCTAACAAAAAAGAAGCCATCATCGCTTCAGGCATCAATATATATGATGAAATAAGTTTAACCAAAGCCATCATCTCATTACAAGATACTTGTGATTTGACAGTCTCACTCATCACCTTAAGTGAAGATGGTATCGCTATTTATGATAACGCACTTCGTGTGCATCCTACAGTAGCACGTGAGGTCTATGATGTTACCGGTGCAGGTGATACAGTATTGGCTTCTTTAGGCTTCTCCCTAGCTTCTGGATACAGAATAGACAAAGCTGTCAAATTTGCCAACCTTGCAGCAGGTGTAGTTGTAGGGAAGCTAGGCTCTGCAACTGCCACACTCAATGAAATCATAGAGTATGAATCAAGTCTCAACAAATCCACCTCTGATTCACATATTAAAACCTTGGAAGAGATAACACTACTAAGTCATGAACTGAAAAAAAGAGGTAAGAAAATCGTCTTTACCAATGGTTGTTTTGACATTTTACATGTGGGACATGTCAAATATCTGGAAGAAGCAAAAAGTTATGGTGATGTACTTATTTTGGGACTCAATTCAGATGAAAGTGTCCGCCGATTAAAAGGGCCAACACGTCCTGTCAATACAGAAGATGATAGAGCCTATATTTTGGCGTCTTTAGAAGCTGTCGATTATGTGGTGAAATTTTATGATGACACCCCCTACAACCTTATCAAAGCAGTTAAACCACATATTTTAGTCAAAGGTGGAGACTATGAAGGCAAAGAAGTTGTAGGACAAGATATCGCTGATGAACTTCGACTTGTCCACTTTGTTGAAGGGAAAAGTACCACAAAAACCATCGAACGTATAAAGGGAAACAATGAAAACAACTATTGCTAGAGAGTTTCAACTACATTTAGAGACCATTCAATCTGTCATGGGAACAATGGAAGAATCACTTGAAAGAGCTTCGGCTTTAGCTGTTCAGACTTTAAAACAAGGTAATAAGATTTTACTTTGCGGGAACGGTGGTTCTGCTGCTGATGCACAACACATTGCAGCAGAGCTTACGGGACGCTACAAAACAGAACGCCGTGGCTTGCCTGGTATTGCACTCACAACAGATACATCTGCACTCACTGCCATAGGAAATGACTATGGGTATCACCGTGTTTTTGACAGACAAGTAGAAGCCTTAGCAAACAAAGGAGATTTACTTATAGGTATCTCTACCTCTGGAAACTCCGAAAACATCGTTTCTGCATTAAAATTAGCCAAAACCTTAGGTTGTGCTACACTAGGATTTTCAGGACGTGATGGTGGAAATATGAA
>Ga0256840_1004258_pt1 | contig 10859 bp, 10 predicted proteins | sample 355202metaG_FD_185969 | JGI IMG/M metagenome (GOLD analysis project Ga0256840, IMG submission 185969) | Hydrothermal vent microbial communities from Mid Atlantic Ridge, Atlantic Ocean - 355-202 | ecosystem: Environmental > Aquatic > Marine > Hydrothermal vents | place: Atlantic Ocean: Mid...
TTTTGCTTTAAACTTTTTAAGTGCGTCCATTCTCATGCCTTGGCTTTTGTCACCGTGAATGGCAAGGGCTTTAATGTTAGTGGCTTTTAGATTTTCTACTATTTTGTCTGCTTGGAGTTTAGTGTTGCTAAAGACAAGTACTTGTTCCCATTTATTTTCACTAATTATCTTACATATCAAAGGCATCTTCTCCTCTTCATTAACATAATTGACCATCTGTTTTACTTGCTTAGTAGAGAGGTTCTCTTTGTCTATTTCAATGGTTATGGGCTTGTTTAAAAAAGATTTTGCCAAACTCATAATGGGCTTTGGAAAGGTGGCTGAGAACATGACAGAGTGTCGCTCTTTTGGTGTTTGAGCAATAATTTCGCGTATCTCATTAACAAACCCCATCTCTAGCATCTTATCTGCTTCATCTAACACTATCATCTGAAGTTCACTTAAATCTAATGTTCTGTTTTTAATATGGTCAATCACTCGCCCTGTTGTGCCTACGGCAATGTTCGCTCCTGCACGAATGGCTGAGACTTGTGAGCCTAGTTTAATTCCTCCATAAAGTGCCACAGAACTATGTGAGAAGTTTGCACCATAGGCTTCGATTTTTTGATGAATTTGAATCACCAACTCACGGGTTGGAGCTAAGATGAGTGCGTCTATCTTGTAGCGTTCATCTCCTGTTTTTTTAGCTTTATTCTCTTCTATATTTTCCAAAAGAGGCAAAACAAAAGCAGCTGTCTTTCCTGTTCCTGTTTGAGAGGTTGCCAAAACATCTTTTCTCTTTAATAGTAAGGGAATGGTTTTCTCTTGAATCTCTGTCGCTGTCACATAGTTCAGTTTATCAAGTGTTTGTAAAAGTTTAGAGCTTAAGTTTAAGTTTTTAAAAGACAAAAGGTATCCTCATCAATAAGATTTAGAATTATAACAAATATTAGGCTATAATTTCAGCAATATTTTTTAACCAAATAAAAGGATTTTGTATGGGTAGAGCGTTTGAATACCGTAAAGCAGCAAAAATGAAACGATGGGGGGCAATGTCAAGAATATTCCCAAAATTAGGAAAAGTGATTACCATGGCAGCCAAAGCAGGAAGTCCTGACCCTGACATGAACCCTAGATTGCGAACTGCCATTCTTACAGCCAAAGCTCAAAATATGCCAAAACATAACATTGAAGCAGCCATTAAAAGAGCCACAGGTAAAGACAGTGCAGATATTAAAGAGCTTCACTATGAAGCAAAAGGTCCTTACGGAACGCAGTTTATCATTGACTGTGCTACGGACAACAACACGCGAACGGTTTCTAATGTTAAAGCAGCACTTACACGTAATTCAGCTGAAATGCTAACGGCTGGTTCACTCAACTTTATGTTTACTAGAAAATCGGTCTTTACTTTTGACAAAACAGATGAGATGGACATAGAAGAGCTAGAGCTAGAACTCATTGATGCTGGTCTTGAAGAGATAGAAGAAGATGTTGAACCACAAGAAGATGCTGAAGACAAAAAAATTGTGCGTATTTTTGGTGAATTTTCAGCCTTTGGTGATTTGTCTAAAGCCCTTGAAGAGATGAAAATTGAAGTAACCAAAGGGGAGCATCAATACATCGCCAACATGCCCATTGATTTAACTGATGAGCAGATGGAAGAGGTCGATGTCTTAATCGACCGACTTGAAGAAGATGAAGACGTTCAAGCTGTTTATACTAATATAAATTAAAATTTTGCATAAACAATGGGGTCTTTGACTCCTGCTTGTTTAAAGCCATTTAGGCGTAAACGACACGAGTCACAAACCCCACAAGCCTCTTTTTCTTCTTTGTAACATGACCAAGTGTCTTTTAAAGGTACATTTAATTCAATAGATTTACTAACGATTTCAGACTTTTTTAAATGCACCAAAGGCATTTTAATTTTTAATTTTGTCTCCTCTTTTGTTCCCAAATTAATAGACTCTTCCATAGACTTTATGTAACTGTCTCTACAATCAGGATAACCAGAACTGTCCTCCTCCACCACTCCAATAAACAATGCTTCAGCCCCATGTTTTTCAGCCAATGCTGTGGCAATGGAGAGAAAAATACCATTACGAAAAGGAACATAGGTTATGGGAACACCTGCTTCTATACCTGTTGTTGGAACTTCAATGGAACTATCGGTTAATGCTGAAGCCCCAATCTGTTTAAAAAAATCTAAATCTATCTCATACTTTTCTACTGTATTGAGATGTTTAGAAATTTTACGAAAACATTCTAACTCTTTTTTTTCGGTTCGTTGTCCATAATTAAAATGTAAGGCAATGATTTTATAACCCTCATTTTGTGCTATTTTCGCCCCTAAGGCAGAGTCCATTCCACCAGATATTATACATACTGCTTTTTTTATTATTTTTTTATGATTCATTTTTTTAGCATCCATTTTTTAAACATATTTTATCTCTTTTTGGGTAAACTTAAAGCCATGCTAAACATTGAAAATATGACAAATTTTATACCTAATACTCAATTATTAGAAGATATTGCAACTAGACTTACATCAAGAGAGATTGATTTAACTCTATGCTATAATAACACCATCCAACAATATAATAAGGAGTACCGTCAAAAAGACAAAGCTACTGATGTTTTAAGCTTTCCTGTCGAAAATGATTTTATCTTAGATAGCAATCTTATGCCCTTAGGCTCGATTGTTATTTCGGTTGATTTTGTTCAAGAGAAAGCAAGGGAATATAAACACAGTGAAGCGTCTGAGATGGCACTTCTTTTTATTCATGGTCTCTTACATCTTTTAGGCTATGACCATGAAACAGATGCTGGAGAGATGAGGGAAAAAGAAGCGTTAATCATAAAAAAGTTTAAGCTTCCAAAAAGTTTAATTGTACGAATTGAGGAGAATTAATGGATTTTGTTATTTTTATTATGGCGATGGGAGCCTTAATATTTGGTGCTGATTTTATTGTAAATCAGAGTGAACGTATTGCCTTACGTTTTAATATTTCAGAGTTTATCATTGGCTCTACGCTTATTGCTTTGGGGACTTCTCTGCCTGAAATGGCAGCAAGTATGGCGGCGAGTTTTGATGGGAAATCAGAGATTGCCATTGCCAATGCTGTTGGCTCAAACATCATGAACATTACACTTGTTTTAGCCGTCATCTTTATTGTGGCAAAAAACTTTAACCCTGAACGTGATTTTTTTGCCAAAGATAGCATCTGGGCATTAATGCCTATTTTAGTCTTTTTACTCATGAGCATAGATGGAGAGATAGGAAAGTTTGATGCTTTTCTACTCTTTGTCTTGATGTTTGCCTACCTGCTTTTCTTATTTCAAGATGCGAGAAATGAGGGCTTAGAAGAGATAAACCAAGCGTTCACAGGAGAGTTTTCATGGTTACGCTCCATAGGATTACTCTTTATTGGATTTACCTTGGTTATTCTAGGTGCTAGTTTTGCGATTGATGCTGCTTCTAATATTGCCAAAACTTTTGGCGTGAGTGAATGGCTCATTGGGGTTTTGGTCATTGCCTTTGGTACTTCTTTACCCGAACTTATTGTCTCTGTTACCGCTGTCTACAAAGGCAAAGTAGGCATGGCAATAGGAAATATTATTGGTTCAAACCTTGCCAACACTACCATGGTTATTGGTGGGGCTGCCATGGTCAATAACTTAAATATTAGCTTAGAAGCCTACCACTATGATTTGGCATTAATGACTGCAGCTACCGTGATGCTCATCTATATCACAGCAAACAAACTCTACTCCAAACCTGCTGGAATTTCACTGCTCATTCTCTTGTCTCTTTTCTTGTATGAGAAAGTCTATCCTATCGTTCCTCTTAGCTAAAAATGAAAAATTACGACTGCATCGTCATTGGTGCAGGTGCAGCAGGACTGATGGCCGCTATTACAGCTGCTAAAAAGTACCCCTCTGTTCTTGTACTCGAAAAACTCCCCAAAATCGCTGCCAAACTTAAAGCCACAGGAGGAGGACGTTGTAATTTAACCAACACCCTTTCCAACGAAGACTTCATGGCAAGGTTTGGACGTGAGGGGCGTTTTATGACCCCTGCTCTTGAAGCGTTAAATCAACAAGCCTTGCAACAATTTTTTAATAACTTAGGCGTAGAGACCCATGCCCCTGATGGTTTTCGTGTTTTTCCTGTGGGGCATGATGCCATGAGTATTATTGAAGCGTTAAAAAAGGAGCTAGAAAGACTCAATATAGAGGTCATCTGTTCCCAACGTGTAGAAGCATTAGACGAGAATGATGGGCATATTATGGCTGTTCTTACCCAAGACAAGAGCTATCAAGCTTCAAATGTCATTATAGCTTGTGGAGGTATGGGTTATCCTGTTTTAGGAGCAGAGGGTGATGGCTATGCTTTAGCTAAATCTGTGGGACACAAAGTAAGCGAGATTCACCCTGCCATGATGCCTCTTAAAACCAAAGAATTATGGGGTGCAAATTGTCGTGCTGACACCATTGCAAAAGTTGAGATGAGGGTTAATATTAAAAAATATCAAAAGCTTCATGCCAAAGGTGATTTAATTTTTACCAAAAATGGCATAAGAGGTCCTGTGGTCTTAGACTTCTCACGTGAAATCACTCCACTTCTAGCCAAATTTAATGAGGTGCCTGTTTTAATGAATCTCACCAAAGGAATGAATGAAGAAAATATTAGAGAGCATTTTAAGAAGCTTTTAGAAAAAAATTCTCAACTCAATACCTTAGAACTTCTCACATCTTTACTTCCAAAGTCTGTAAGCCTTGAACTTTGTAAACTCGCCAATATAGAAGAGCCAAGTTTAACACTCAAAAAGCTTTCTGGTCAAGCACGTGACAAACTCATTAAACTCTTAGCATGGACACCCCTTACCATCAATGGACACGATGGCTTTAAACTCGCCATGATAACACGTGGAGGGGTTAGCCTAAAAGAGATAGACCCAAATACCATGCAGAGCAAAAAGATAAAAGGGCTTTATTTTTGTGGGGAAGTCATGAACCTAGATGGTCCTTGTGGAGGTTATAATCTACAATGGTCTTTTGCCAGTGGTTTTTTAGCGGGGAAACTTTTAACTATTTAATTTTAATAGCATTCAAGGCAAAGGGCAGACACAGAGATCGCCCCTACATGCCGTTTGTTCGCATAAAATAATGTCGGAATACGAAGATTCCGACCTACAACACTACCACTCGACCATTTTCCATGGTCACCATATCTTCAATACGAATACCAAACTCACCAGGAATATAGATACCAGGCTCGATGGTATACACCATGCCATCTTCAACTTTCATTTCAGACTTTGCTGAAATGTAAGGCATCTCATGAATGTCTAGTCCAACCCCATGACCTGTTGAGTGAACATAATACTCTCCCATACCACCTTTTTCAATAATGTCACGTGTAAAAGCATCTATCTTTTTGGCTTTCATCCCTGAACGTGCTTTATCAATGGCGTTGTCATGTGCTTTTAAAACCAAATCATAGGCTTTTTGAACTTTTTTCTTTTTAAACTTCTGCTCATAGCCAAACTCAAAATCTTTACTCGCTGAAATAGTCCGTGTTCTGTCCGAACAGTAACGCTTATATTTTAATCCTGCATCTACTAAAAGTAAATCATTTTTTTTTAATTTTTTACTTGTGGGCAAGGCATGAGGTTTTGCTGCATTTTCATTAATAGCAGTGATGGGATCAAACGAGAGTTCATATTTTCCTTTTTGAGAGAGCATCGCTTTTCCCATAAAGGTCAACATATTTTCATCTTCTTTAAATCCATGCTTTTTAATAAGTTCACCTAGCTCATCAAAGGCCTTAGCACCTAAAGTAGCTGCTTTTTTTAAGAGCAATAGCTCTTGGGAACTTTTAACAACACGTTTTTTATGCGAAAAGTCAGGCATGGCTTTAAATTTGATTTTTAAATCTTTTTTGAGGGATTCAAATGCAAAAATAGTCCACTCTTTAGGGTCGTAAGATATTTTTTTGATTTGAGACTTTTTAATGAGTTCTCTCGCTTCACCATATAAGTCACCATTAATAATGACCAAAGCCCCACGAACAAGTTCGTTAGCTTCCACAGAATATCGTGAATCGGTAATAAAAAAAGATTCACTGCCCAGTTTTAAAAAGAGTGCATTATCGGAACTAAATCCACACTCATAATAGATGGCATTTTCATCTTTAACCATGTAGTTCATGGGAGTTCTCCCCTATTTATAATTTATTAACGCTTCTAATTTTGTAAATTTAGTTGAGCTTGTTGAGCTTGTTGTGCTTCTCTCATGGCTTTAAGTTCATTCATTATTTGCATAATAGAGACCATCGCTAAGTGGTAAGAGAACGGTCCAAAACCAGCAATTTGTCCTGCACATACAGGGGCTGTGAGTGATTTGTGTCTAAACTCTTCTCTTTGGTAGATGTTTGAGAGATGTACTTCAACCGTAGGAATTTGAATCGCAGCAATGGCATCACGAATGGCAATAGAGGTGTGTGTGTAAGCCGCAGGGTTAATGATAATTCCATCTGCTTCACCTAAACATTCTTGTAGTCTGTCAACAATCTCACCCTCTAAGTTAGATTGAAAAAATTCAATCTCAATGTTATTCTGTTCTGCTACCCCTTGCATCTGTGCATGAATATCTTCTAACTTCATTGGACCATAAATATTTTGCTCTCTCATTCCTAACATGTTAAGGTTTGGACCTTGTATTACTACTACTTTCATTCTTCTTATGCCTTTAATTATTTTTGCAACCATTTTAGCGAAATTAGCGACTAAAAACAATATCCCCATCAAGATAAACGCTAGAGATTTCAAACTCCTCATCAAAGAGTACTAAATCTGCCTCATACCCTTGGGCTAAAACTCCTTTTTTTAAACCCAATTTTTCAGCAGGTATCTTTGTTACCATTTTGAGTAGTTCCACTAGCCCTATATTGGTATGTTCATAGAAGTTTTTCAATGCCTCATTGAGTTTTAAAACGGACCCTGCCAATGTACCATCTTCAAGTCGTGCTTCACCCTCTTTCACAATCACTTTTTGTCCTCCTATTTCAGAGAGACCACAAGCCAAACATCCTGCTCTCATGGCATCGGTAATGAGTAACAGTTGCTCTTTTTTAAGTTGGTATAGAAGATTGAAAAAAGAGGGATGGATGTGTACTAAATCGGCAATCACATCACACGAGACCTCATCTGATTCAAGTACTGCTCCGACAATTCCTGGTTCTCTGTGATGCAAAGGGTTCATGGCATTAAAAATATGTGTCGCATGAGAAATTCCCCAAGAGAAACTCTCTTTACTCTCTTGATACGTGGCATTAGAGTGTCCAATACTCAACAGAACATGAGGATAATTCTTTTTCATATCTTCTATAAATTCACGCCCACCCTCTACTTCTGGTGCTAAAGTTATCATCTTGATTAATGGCATAAATGGCTCAATCAATGCCATATTAGGCTTTTGTATGTATTGGTCATTTTGAGCCCCTTTTTTTGCTCCATTGATAAAAGGGCCTTCTAAATGCACCCCTAAAACCTTTGCCCCATTTTGAGATTTAAAATTTTGCACATTTTGTAAAGCTTTACTAATAGTCTCTTGACTCATGGTCATGGTGGTGGCTAAAAAAGAGGTCGTCCCTGTTTGTAAAATACTCTTAGAGATACCCTCTAAAGCGTCTTCTGTTGCATCCATGACATCAAAACCATTTGAGCCATGAATATGTATGTCAATAAATCCAGCTGATAAATATAGCCCCGTGGCATCAATCACTTCACTCTCTTGTGGCACTTCTTTACTTAAGGAGACAATTTTATTATCAAAACTAAGCACATACCCTTCTAAAATTGCTTCATGGGTAATAATCTTTGCATTAAGTATACTTTTCATTAACGAATTAACCTCATCTTGGTTTGGCTTAGTTTATAAATAGTAGAGGCTTTCCCCTTACGCTTTTGCGTCGAAGAGATGATTACCTCTGCATTCTCTTTGGCATAGCCCTCATCATACTCCGACCCACTTAAATTGGCAGAGGAGGAGTAAGCCCACCCCAATCGGTCAAGCAGTAGATTGTGTTCACTCTCTTTAACCACTCTAAAGGAGCGACCATTAGGCATGATAAAGGTGGTTTTTTTAGCACGGCGTACTCTATTTTTATGTCCATTAGGCACACGGCTAAAGCTTTTTAACATTCTTAAAGAGTTCACCACACATATATAATGTTTATTGGGTTTTCTTCTTTTTGCTCTGTCTATTTTCTCTGCTTCTTTAGAGATAAACCCTATGGTGGTATCGGTCTGTGTTACATATAATTTATTTTGCATATTCATCTTATTCTCTCTCATCATCATATTAGCGAAATAGTGGTAAAATTCGCCAATACTATAACATACTAAGGGACCCAAATGCGAGGATACATGCTTTTTTCTGGAACAGCCAACCCAGAACTTGCCCAACAAATTTCAAAAGAACTAGATTTACCACTTTCAGAAGCCAGAATTAAAAAATTTTCAGATGGAGAGATAAACGTTAAAATCGAAGAAAGTGTTCGAGGTAAAGATGTTTTCATTATTCAACCTACTTCTGCACCTGCCAATGCAAACCTCATGGAACTGCTCATTATGACCGATGCCCTTAAACGCTCATCTGCAAAATCCATTACGGCTGTTGTTCCTTATTATGGATACGCAAGACAAGACAGAAAAGCAGAACCACGTGTGCCTATCTCTGCTAAATTGGTAGCCAATCTTATGGAGACAGCAGGAATTACCCGTGTGATTACCATTGATTTACATGCCTCTCAAATTCAAGGTTTTTTTGACATTCCTGTGGACAACCTCTATGGAGCAGTACTATTTAAAGAGTATATTGAATCTAAAAACTTTAAAAATCCTGTTATTGCCAGTCCAGACATTGGGGGTGTGGCACGTGCTAGATACTTTGCCAAATCACTTGGACTTGACATGGTCATTGTGGACAAACGACGTGAAAAAGCCAATGAATCAGAAGTGATGAACATCATTGGAGATGTTGAGGGAAAAGACATTATCATGATAGATGACATGATAGACACAGCAGGAACCATGCTCAAAGGTGCATCTGCACTTAAAGCACAAGGTGCTGCTTCGGTGATGGCTTGTTGTACTCACGCTGTTCTTTCGGGTCCTGCTTATGAGCGTCTGCAAAAAGGTGAATTAGATGAGTTGGTGATTACAGACACCATTAAAACCACGGAGAATTCTCAAAAATGTGATAAAATTAAAGTACTCTCTACCTCTAAAATGTTGGCTGAAGTAATTAGACGTGTCTATCATAATGAGAGCTTAAATTCTATCTTTGGAACGGCGAACTAATGTCAAACAAAGTACCTCAAAAAAATATTCGTAACTTTTCGATTATTGCTCACATTGACCATGGAAAGTCAACTTTAGCAGACCGAATTATCCAAGAGTGTTCTGCCGTTACTGACCGTCAAATGTCTGCCCAAGTCATGGACACCATGGACATTGAAAAAGAGCGTGGTATTACCATTAAAGCTCAATCGGTGCGACTTGACTATGAGAAAGATGGAGAACATTACATCCTCAATCTCATTGACACCCCAGGTCATGTCGATTTCTCTTATGAAGTGAGTCGCTCTTTGGCTTCAAGTGAGGGTGCTTTGCTCATTATTGATGCTGCCCAAGGGGTTGAGGCACAAACCATTGCCAATGTTTACATTGCCATGGAGAATGACCTAGAACTGTTACCAGTAGTCAATAAAATAGATTTACCAGCAGCTGAACCAGAACGTGTTTTAGAAGAGGTAGAAGATGCCATTGGAATTGACTGTACCGAGCATTGTTTGGTCTCTGCCAAAACAGGTTTGGGGGTTCCTGAACTCATTGATGCTCTTGTGGAGTTCATCCCTGCACCCAATGGCGATGAAAATGCTCCAACAAAAGCCTTAATCTATGACTCTTGGTTCGACAACTACTTAGGGGCTTTGGCTTTGGTTCGTGTCTATGAGGGGTGCATTGAAAAGGGTCAAAAAGTTAAAATTATGAGTACAAAAGAAGAGCATGTGGTGCTTGACCTTATGTATCCTAATCCTATTGCACCTATTAAAACTTCTACCATTAACACAGGTGAAATTGGTATTGTCGTAACAGGGCAAAAAACCGTTGAGGGGCTTCAAGTAGGTGACACCATCACCGATGCTAAAAACCCAACACAAGATTTTATTGATGGTTTTGAACCTGCTAAACCTTTTGTTTTTGCAGGACTTTACCCCATTGAAACTGATAAATTTGAAGATTTAAGAGATGCACTTAACAAGCTAAAACTTAATGACTCTTCTATCTCTTTTGAACCAGAGTCGTCAATGGCATTGGGTTCGGGTTTTAGAACTGGTTTCTTGGGTATGTTGCACATGGAGGTGATTAAAGAGCGTTTAGAGCGTGAATTTAATCTTGACCTCATTGCGTCTGCTCCTACGGTTGTCTATGAAGTCTTACAAAATGATGGCACACGAATTGACATTCAAAACCCATTTGACTTGCCTCCTGTGATGAAGATAGATACTATTTTTGAACCTTATATTAAAGCGACTATTTTAGTACCAAACGACTACTTAGGAAATGTGATTAAACTCCTTAATGACCGTCGTGGAATGCAGATTAAAATGGACTACATCAATGCTGAACGTGTCCTTTTAGAGTATGACATTCCCATGAACGAAATTGTCCTAGATTTTTATGATAAACTCAAAAGTACCACCAAAGGTTACGCAAGTTTTGACTATGAACCAATTGGTTTTAGACCAGGGGATTTGGTAAAACTTGACATTCGTGTGGCAGGTGAAGTGGTTGATGCTCTTTCTA
>Ga0256840_1004259_pt1 | contig 10854 bp, 9 predicted proteins | sample 355202metaG_FD_185969 | JGI IMG/M metagenome (GOLD analysis project Ga0256840, IMG submission 185969) | Hydrothermal vent microbial communities from Mid Atlantic Ridge, Atlantic Ocean - 355-202 | ecosystem: Environmental > Aquatic > Marine > Hydrothermal vents | place: Atlantic Ocean: Mid...
CAACCTGCTGTAGAAGTCCATAAGCACGATGGATTTGGTGTGGTTATTTTTAGTTGTAATATTGAGGCTTTCGGTTCTCTTCGATAGATTGATTCGTGCCATTCATATCTATGCAGAAGATATTTTTACCATCCCGATAATCGTATGTCAGCTTAAAGTGGTGTTTGTTGACAACCCTAAATACAATGTTCAACCCAAGACCGAAACCCTCTTTCTCTCTACTTCCCCTTACAAAAGGTTGAGTATAGTAGCTAAGCTCTTTGTTGAGTTTTTCTCCGAAGCTAACAACACATATCCGCCTCTTTTTCACTTCTATAAATATAGGGAGCTTGCTCGTATATTTGAGTCCATTTTCTATTATATTTTTCAAAGCTACGGAGAGATAGTATAAATCACCCTCAATCCCAAACTCTTCTTCTGTATCTATTACGACATCCTCCTCTTTTTTTAGATCTATTTTCGACATAGCCTCAACTATCAGCGTACTGCTTTTAAACTTTTCAATCTTTAAAGATCTGCCGCTATCCATTATCTGTATATTTAAAATTTCGTTAGTCAAAGCGTCCAAATCGCTAAAAGCTTTTTTAATTATCTGTTTACCCTCGCTATTTTCAATCATTTCAACAGCAAACTTTCCTTTTGCTATAGGGGTTCTTAATTCATGACCGACATCTCTTAAAAGTTCCTCTTTCGATTTTAGTGCAGCCTGCAGCTTTGAGGCCATCTCATTGAAGCTTTCTGCCATCTCTCCCACTTCATCTTTTCTATCTACATCCACCCGAGCATCTAAGTCTCCGTTCGATATGGCTCTCATTTTATCCGATATCTCTTTTAGAGGAGATACCATCTTGATGATCATCAGATAGATGAAAAGCAAAATAGCTATATCCAAAAAGAGAAGAAGGTTTGTAAATATTTTTTCTCTTTTGACTCCGTCTTGGGACATATCGTAAAGAAGCAAAGATTCATCGAGATACTCTATTTTCAGATAGTACTCGTTGCCGCTTTTTAAAATTTTTATAGAGCCGAATGTCAAAGGCTTATTGAAAACGGTTTTATGGTTTTTCAGGTTTTTCGGATCTGCAGCGACAAATCCAATACCTTTTAAATACTTTTTAAGCTTGCTCTTTTTCCCTTTCGATAGTAGATTGAATATATTTCTGACCTCATGCAGATATTTCCCTACCTGTATGGTTTCATTCTTCTTTTGAGATAAAAGCTCCGCCCATACTCCAATAGCGATCATAGTGAAAAGGCTAAAAAGAAAGAGTAGAGTTATCTTTTTTTTAATAGACATAAACTATCCGATAAACTTATAGCCGACTCCCCAGACAGACTTGATATATGTAGGTTTTTTGGGGTTGTCTCCGATTTTTTGTCTTATATTGCTAATATGCATATCTATAGTTCTGCTTTTTGTGTCGATAGGAAGAGAGGCAGCGTTTACGAGCTGTTCTCTCGATACTGCTCTATTTTGGTTTTGAAGCAGGAATGAGAAGAGTTTATATTCTATAGGAGTTAGCTCCAAAGGGTAGCCCTCCATATAGATTGTGGTCGCTTCTTTATCTATTTCAAAGTCGGAAATTTTTATATTTTCGCCTTTTTTCGCTCTCTTTAATACAGCCTCTATTCTAAGGACCAACTCTCTTGGCTCATAAGGTTTTGCCAGATAATCGTCGGCACCAAGCTCAAATCCATGTATTTTGTTGCCTATGTCGCCCCTTGCGGATGAGATAATAACAGGGATGTCGGATGAAGATTTGATCTTTTTGCATACGTCAAATCCATCCATATTTGGCAGCATGAGGTCTAATATAACTATGTCATAATCGCTGTTTGAAAGCTCATTAAGAGCTTCCAGCGGATCTTCAAACACCGTTATGAAGTAACCGAACCCTTTTAGGTAGTTGCTTATAAGATCGCCCATCTGTCTGTCATCTTCGATTAAAAGAACTCTTTTACTCAACTTCCCACTCCTCAAAATACTCTATAAAACGTTCTCTCTGTTTCGGTGTCAAAACGGAGTGAAGCTCTTTTAGCATCGAAGCTTCAACTTTTGCGGCCATAGATTTTATCTTGATAAGCTCCTCTACATATCTTTTTTCATCAAACCTTTTTTTTAGAAAAAGCCCTTTCAGTCTCTTTTCGACTCTCTCCTCTTTTTCGTGAAGCTTTTCGACTCTTTTCATATTATTTGACAATATCTCTCTTATCGCTATCTTTTGGGTATCTGAAAGCCCTAAAAAGTTCAAATCGCCGGGTATGTGCTCTTTAAATAGGGCATACTCCGGCTCATAATGGTCTGCATACGATAAGTTTAGGATCAAAAAAAGAGAAACAAGAACTTTCATCATTCGCTAACCTTTCGGTATCTCTATTTCAAAATCTTCTATTAAGCCGTTTTCTATATTTTTGTGGCATGCTTTACAGTTTGAAGCGCTTTTGACTCTTTTTGATTCAAATACGCTTTTTGGTATCTCTTTGTGCTTCTTTTTCCAGTATGCCGTATCTGTTATCGCTATTATATCTTTTTTGTTTTTCAAAGAGTGTTTTATGTATACGGCAGCCTCTTTTGTAGAGCTGTCGGCCGAGTTGGTTGTCAAAAAATTTTCGATCGAGATACTCAACTCTTCATCAATCGATGCATCGTCGCCAAAATGGCTTTCAAGCCCGCTCATCAAAACCTTCCAGTTTTCAGTAGGTAGAAGAAATGGCGGATAGAGAGTGTGACAAGATGCACACTCTTCCACAAAATCTGGCTCTATCTTGCTGTACTCTATAGGCGTAAATTCGCTTTTTAAAAGTGGCGAGTCGGTCGATAGAGCGTAGATGGGTACTGCTAAAGATAGCAAGATGAAAAAGGCAGCTACGACTTTTTGATAAGCGTTGAGTTTGGCATTTTCAGATTTGACACTCTTGTAGCCATGACATATAGATAAAAGAGCCCCGCCGTTTTTGTGCAGCAATCTATCTGTTATCAATCCTGCCATATGGATAGCAATAAGCCAAAGCAGTATAGTCGCAAAAAACTCATGTGCCTCTTCGAAAAACTCCATCTGTTTGAAAAAAGTAGAGTTTAATGAAGAGAAGAGGCCTCTACCCTCCTGTATGCCGAATGTCAGCATGCCGCTCAATGTGGTAATAAACGCAGTTGCAAGTATTCCGGCCATGACCCATGATGCAGCGGGGTTATGGCCTACATAGTTTTGGTTTGCCGACCTTATGTTCAAGAGAAACTTTTTTAACTCTTTGAAGCTAAACGGCCAGTCGGAAAACTTCGAATATCTGGGCCCGACAACTCCCCAAACAAGCCTAAAGAGTAGCAGCACCGCGATTCCGTAGCCGAGCGCTGCATGAATATTTAAAAGATACTCCCACTCAGAGCTTAAAAACGATAGTACTATATAGATCGCGAATATTAAGTGAAAAGCTCTTGTCGGCAGTGTCCAGACATATGTTCTCATAATAGCTTCCTATTTCAATCATCCCATCTTCCGTAGTTTGGTATGATGATTTCATTTTCGTCGTAAGAGCCCCTGTCTGCCTCTTTGTGGCAGGCGGTGCAGTTGGCGATACTCTTTACCTCTTTTTGGGCGATTAACTCTTTTGAAATCTTTCTATGCTCTTTTTTGAAATATGGCGTGTCGCTTATTCTTAAAGGAGTTTCATTAGGTTTTATCGAGTCTGCTATCTCCTCATATTCGCCGCCTACACTTTTCGAGTCAGCTGCATTTGCCACCAGATACTCATATATTTTTTTGTACTCATCCTTATCGAGAGTTGCGTCTGTTTGGAAGTGATCGTCAAGATTTTTCATCATCTTTATCCACGATCTTTTTGGTAAAAATTCCGGCTGGTAAGCCATATGGCAAGAACCGCACTCCTGTACATAAATAGGTTTATAGCCCATCAGTCTCTGCTTGTTTGTATATCTATGCTCTTCTCTCTCTTCATCTTCATGCTCGTAACGCTCTTTTTCATGATGCTCTTTGTAGCCGTTTTCATGCTCTTTGTAACTACTTTTATACTCTGTTTCAGCAAAATAGGCTCCGCTCTTTTTTGTATATTCTCTATCCTCATCGGCTATTGCCGTTATGCTTAAACCTGCTACCAAAATAGCGCCAATGCCGTATGTTAGATACTTTTTCATAACTTTTCTCCTTTTTGTTTTTTATTTGCCGCTTGATATGATAAAGAGCAGCACATCCCCTTTTTCCTGTGCCGTTCCTTCTCTCTTGTATACATCTTTAAAGTTTCTTCTGAGCCACTTTTTAACCTTTTTGACTTTGCTCAACCTTTTTGGATTGGCTACTGGGGAGAGAGGCTCGATCTTTTTGCCGGTAAATATGTTTTCGCCCTCTCTGGATAGGTCATCCGTATGGCAGCTTGCACAGGATATCTCCTTGCCTCTTTTCCCTATATGTTTGGAGAAAAAGATCTTCTCGCCTCTTTTTGCGTCAAACCCTTTGAAAGATGGATTTTGCGCTTTTGCCTCTGCTCTTAACTCATTTAAGTAGCTCTCTATTTCAGAACCTTGCATGAAAGATAGAGTGCCTGCAATGAGTGTCATCAAAGCTACTCTTCTCATTTTTGACTCCTTTCTCTGTTTTTTCAACTCAAATTATGAGAGAAAAAGATCAACTTGAAAAGGGAAAAATCTTTGCACTATCTTTACAAGATAATACTCTTATTTTTTTATTAAAATTAACATATAAAAATTATGCTCAGAAATAATTAACACTTACTTAACGAAGTAACTCTATAATACTCGGATTAGAATTCGAACAAGGAGAGCAGATGAGCAAGAGAGGAGTGCTTTTAGGGGCTTTGGCGGCAGCTTCTGTGCTATATGCCGAAAACATCGCTTTAGATGAGATAGTAGTCGAGTCATCTACGATTGAGGATATATTCAGCGACCCAAAAACCGAAGTATCGACGGTAAACAGGGTCGATGAGAAGAAGATAGATATTATCGATGCCAAGAATATCAATGAGATACTTCGCACCGTCCCGGGCATAACTGCGGATGTAAGAGCTGGCGATGTTGTAGAGATACATATAAGGGGGGTCAACCAGCAGGAGTTTATGTGGGAGGATACGGGAGTTGCAGTCGTCATAGATGGAGTTCCGGTACTGCAAAACGGCGGAAAGGTCAAGTTTAACCTCGACGAGATAGAGAGTATAAAGGTGGTCAAAGGAGGCGCCTCCTATCTGTACGGTCCGAATGCGCTTGCCGGTGCCGTCATCATAACGACCAAAAAACCGAAAAACAGAAACGATGTCACTTTGAAAGCGGAGTATGGAAGCTACGCATACCAAAACTACAAGATGACGGCTTACAAAAGCGGTGAAAACTATATGTTGAATATCGTAGGCGCTTATCGTTACACGAACGGCTACTGGGATATGAGCGAAAACAGAACTTCAAGCGGAAGCGGAAAGCTGACCTACTTTATAGACGATATGAGCGAAATAACTTTGGGGATCGATATAACAAGGAAGTATGAAGAGAGTTCGAGAGGAAGCGTTACGGGGGTAACGGCCGCAAAGACCAACCCTACGGGAGCAGATGACGGCGACTTACCCTGGAGCTCCGACTACAACTCCGATATCGATAAATATTTCATAACATACAGCAGAGACTTTGAAAACGGCGGCAATCTTCTTGTAAACACATATTATTATGTAGACTTGTACGATTATCTCTCTTCACCTCAAGATCTAACCGGTGACGGAAACGATGACGCGTACACAAGAGACAGCAGCGACGACATTTACCAAAAGGGTATAAAGAGCGAATATAGAGCAACCGCCGGTAACACCGCCTTTATGGTCGGTATAGATGTAGGGCAAAGGGAGCTTAAATCATATGACGTGACTACGGTTACTTACTCAAGTAGAAGAGGAGACTACTATAAAGGTGAGTGGACGGATAGCGATACGACCGAGGATAGATATGGTGCATATGCCGAGGCGAAACATCAGGTAAACTCAAAATGGACCGTAGTGGCAAACTTAAGGTACGACTACACAAAATATGACTATAGCGTAGATAACTATGACTACAACGGGACCGTTTGGACTCTTAGCTCTTCGGCAAGAGACAAGGGGTTTACAAATATCTCCTATAGAGCCGGTTTTGCCTATGCGGCGACAGATAAAGATACGGTTTTTGCAAATATCTCAACAGGCTTTAGAAACCCCAGAGTTTACGAAATGTATGCGGCCGACTTCGACCCGGATAGATATAGCATGAACAATCCCGATATAAAGACTCAAAAGAGTATAAATTATGAAGTGGGCGTAAGAGGTAAAAGAGAGCTTGCAGATAACCGACTCAACTATGAACTCTCTGCGTACATTATAGATACATCCGATATTATTGCCAGAAACGGCGGTACATACTACTCAAGCGGATCGAACCTTTACTTTACAAATGTAGGCGATGCTAGAAATCTTGGCCTTGAACTCTCGTTAGGAAGCGATAAGAGCAAAAGAGTGGCGTTCGACTTCTCTTACACATATATGGATGCCTACTACACCTCGCATCTTCCTATGACGGTAGACCTTGACCCTATATATCGCTCTACGGGCGATGAGACCTACGAAGTCGACGGCAACAAGCTGCCGAGAGTCCCTCACCATAAGTTGGATCTGTTCGGGTATGTCAAACTCAATCAAAACTGGATGCTTGTTCCAGAGTGGTATTGGCAGTCAAGTTACTATGCCGACGAGACAAACTTCGTAAAGATGCCGGCATACGGGGTCGTAAACCTTCAGGCAAGATACAACAGAAAAATAAAAGGCAACAATTTCGAGTTCTTCGCTCGAGTAGACAATCTTTTGGATAACCAGTACTACAGAACCGTATATCTCTTTAGCGACAGAAGCGGTGACGGCAGGCTCGATGCGGAAGATGCAAGCATAACCGTCGATCCGGGTAGAGTATATTATGTGGGTATGAAGTATACATTTTAATTTGCCATGGAACAGCTTGCCGTAGCTTTTAACCTCTTTTTTGTAGGGCTTGCATACGGCAGCAGCGTATGCCTTTTCTCTTGCGGGGCGATACTCTCGCCGCTGCTTCTAAGCCGCTTTGGCGGTGCCGATAGCAGGGTTAGCGTTATGCTCTTTTGCGGCGGCAGGGTCTTTTCATATACGGCTATTGCCTTAGCTTCGGCATTTTTCGGTTCTGTTGCCTCATCATTCGCCAAGAGCGGCACCTCCGTGCAGATAGCTGCGGGTGTTATTACGATGTCGGTCGCGCTATATTCTCTCTATAGGACAAATTTTAAAAAGAGATGTGAAAACAGCTGCCATGGAGGCTTTTTTAAAGGTTCGCTGTTTGCCGTAGGTGCTCTTTCTCCAGCCATATTATGTCCTCCTGTTTTATCGCTGATAACCGTTAGCGTTGCGGCCGATTCGCTTTTTGGGGCTTTGGTTTACGGAGTTTCATTTGGGGTCGGGGCGAGTCTGCTTACATTTTTGCTTTACGGCGCTTTTTTGGGAGAGGTCGCAAAAGAGCTTTTAAAAGTCTTCTCCGCGCACAGAAGACTTATAGAGAATTTGGCTGGAGCGGCACTTTTGTGTGTCGGAGGAGCTATAGCAAGCGGAACTATATCTATATGAAGGATTGAAATTGGTCGATTACCAGAAGAGAGAGCCGGAAGATATCTTTAAAATTCCGATCCTGAAGACTATTTTTAAAAATAGAACTTTCATCTTTGGCGTCAGGGTTTTGGCTCTGATACTCTTTTTCTATGCGATCTATCTCGGCTTTACGGTAACTACAAAAGAGAATACCTTTACAAGAGCCATATTTTGGGGAATATTCTGGCCGCTATTTATAGTCGTCACTCTGCCGACTTTCGGAAGGATTTTTTGCGGAATCTGCCCGCACGGATTTTTGGGCCAATATATAACGAAATTTGGCCTAAAGAGAAAAATCCCGCCATATCTTGCCAATAGATATATAGGGATAATGCTCCTTTTTATAGGCTGGTGGGGCGTATACTACATATTTCCTGGAGTATACCGGACTCCGCTTGGGAGTGCGATTCTGTTTACCGTAATGACGGCAGTAGCTTTTATATTCTACTACCTCTATAAGGATATGGCTTACTGTAAATATATCTGTCCTATCGGAACTGCTCTTAGAGCATACTCAAAGCTCTCCTTTACATGGTTCGGGACATATAAAGAGTCGTGTAAAAGCTGCAAAAGCTTCGAGTGTGCAAAGAGCTGCCCATATGGGCTTAGTCCATTTAATTTTGAGAAAAAAAACTCTATGGGCGATTGCACGCTCTGTATGGAGTGCGCACACTCATGCGAAGCTATTAGGTTTAGTTTTACAAAGCCCGGCTTCTCTTTGTATAGAAAGTTCAAAGAGATGAGTGAGGAGGTGTGGGTATATATCCTGATACTTGCCGCAATTCCAATCTCTATGGCTTTTCACCATGGGCTTGGACGAAGTAAAATCGGCGATGAGTTCATCTGGTCGAAAAGTGCCGCACTGCTTGAGAGCTACTTTGGAAAACTCCCTTTCGATGCGGTTGGACTTTTCTCCTTTTTGTACGCGACTCTATTTAGTGTCGCCGCAGCCGTTATAGGCCTCTTGATAGCATCAAAAATTTTAAAAAAAGAGTTCAAGGAGACATTTGTCTCTCTCGGTTACGCTTTTGCACCTCTCTTTATTCTATCTTCCATGGGGCATGCATTAGAGTTTTTTATGACCTCAAACTACGAAAGAGTAGTAGAGGGGATTGCCTGGGGGTTTGGGTTTGCGGTAGATGCGGCGCCTTTGGCGAAGAGGGGGGATGCCTGGCTTATGATCTTCCATCTATTTAAATGGATCGGCGTTTTTTGGGCTCTTTTGATTCTGTATAAAAGGTTGAAGCTTATAGAGAGCTCAAAAATCAGAAAAGCTTTGGCGTACCCTTTCGCGGCACTTTTGATTATATTTTTTGTCGGTGTCAATCTCTATAGAGATTATGTTTTAACCACTTACGGAAGAGAGCAGCGTATGCACCACGGCAGCTCGGCCTCTATGCACGGCGGCCGAAGTCACGCTAAAGTCGGTATACCTAAAAAGAGGCTCTCTTCAAGCGATACGGTTTGGCTCTCGGATAGAGTCGACGGTTTAAGAAGCTATATAAGAAGAGGCAGCGGACCGGCACTAAAAAAGGTGTGGCTTTTAAGCGGTTCGGCTCAAGATCCGGTATGCGCTTTGAGCGACGGTGCCCGGTTTGAGCTTTTAGATTTCGAGGGGAAAAAGGGGGAGGTTGAAGAGATAGAAAAGAGAGGCTGCAAGGGGGTCTCTTTTAAGATACCAAAGAGCGGCTACTACGACCTCTATGCGATTTTGAGTTTCAATGAACCTGATAAGAAGATCGTAAAGGTAGCGAAGTTTGAATTTAAGTACCTAAACCATTCAGAACATATCGAAAATAGCAAAGAGCTGATGGTTCCAAAAGCTCTTAAAGAGGCAAAACTCGATATTTTAAGAGTGAAAAGCAGCGATGAGACTCTCTATTCAAGACTCTATACGGGTGAAAAAGTAAGATTCAGAGTGCTTTTTGACGGCAAACCTCTTGCTAACGCAAAAGCGACCGTAGAGACGGAGTTTGGGTGGAAAAAAGAGTTAAGAAGCGATAAGGACGGGGTAGTGGAGTTTACCTTCATAAAAGATTACTACCCCCATAAAGAGAGATATAATAAAAGGTATAGAGAGAGATTTTTGTTGCTGGTTGAAAACGAGTCAGGCGACACAAGGTATGAGACAACATTTTTTGGAACCTTCTCTCCAAGTAGAAGCGAGTATATCTCTTATGCTCAGGGTATGTGGGTTGCGCTTGCAATCTTTATACTATCCGTTGTTGCCGTAGTGTTGTACAGGCGCAGGGTAGATAAGCCTTTTGGCGGGGTAAAGATAGATGAAGATTAGAGATAAAATAGATAGGGTAGATATTAGGAAGTTTCGCTTTTTCGTGCAGTTTGTAACTTTCATACTTTTTGTTTACGGCGGCTATTTCGCAATAAATCTCGGTAGAGAGATTCCTATTTTTGTATGCGGATATGACGAGCATAGTGCCGCTACATGCTACTTCATGCCGCTTCAGCATCAACTTGCAAGACCGTGGGAGAGGCTCTTTAGTTATGCAAGCATAGGCGTTTTGACCGGGTTTTTGACCTTTCTTCTTTGGTTTATCTTTTTAAATAAGGCGTGGTGCGGTTACATATGCCCTCTCGGAACGATGCAAGATTGGATAACAGCCTTTAGAAAGAGGCTAAAGATTCCGTACGGAACTTACAGCGAAGATAGCTTTGAGAAGTTGAAAAAGATAAAGTATGTTTTTCTATTTATCGTCATAATATTTCCGCTTCTAATAGGCGCAGGCCTTTTGGATACGGAGTGGAGAGCCGCTTTTTGCAAGATGTGTCCCGGGCGTTTGATTACTCCTATGTTTGTAGGGGACTTTAGCCAGTGGTATATAGATTTTTCTTCCAAAACGGCAATCTTTCTAACCGCATTCGGTTTGGGTTTTACTTCGCTCTTTTTGGTAGGCTCTTTTATAAAGAAGCGGTTCTTTTGCTTCTTTTGTCCAATGAGCGCAATGCACTATATTTTTAGTAAATTCGCTTTTTTGAAGTTGAAAAAAGATGGGTTGAAGTGTACCAGGTGCGGTGACTGTTATCATGTTTGCGATATGCAGATAAAAGATATTGCGGATGACGTGAAGAGTGAGGATATTTTAAGGGATGACTGCATCTTCTGCTTAAAGTGTGTTGCGGCATGTCCGGAAGAGGATGCGCTTAGGGTCGATATAGTGAAGTGGGCGGTTTTCAGGTCTACTA
>Ga0256840_1004260_pt1 | contig 10850 bp, 10 predicted proteins | sample 355202metaG_FD_185969 | JGI IMG/M metagenome (GOLD analysis project Ga0256840, IMG submission 185969) | Hydrothermal vent microbial communities from Mid Atlantic Ridge, Atlantic Ocean - 355-202 | ecosystem: Environmental > Aquatic > Marine > Hydrothermal vents | place: Atlantic Ocean: Mid...
AAATCGGGAATGCGTCTAATTTCTTTCATAGCTTACTGTTTTTAGATAAGTATAAAAATAGTAGGTTTTTCTTAAATAAAAAAATAATAAACTTTGTGTTATCTTTCAGCGAATAAAAATACTATTGCAAACACGAAGTTGAATATCGAATAACTTGTCCGACTACCGGCGGAAGGATTAAGGATTTTAGAAGTTTCAGATATTTCAAAATCAAAGGTAATTCTAAAATCGTTAATCGGTGTTCAATATTCGATATTCTAAAAAGATAAATGAATAACTTTTTCAACAACCGACAGATTGAATATCGAATACCGATTAATGAATTAAGATGTTTAATGAACAATAAAAAATCTAAAATCCTTAATCCATCTTCCTTGTTCTTAAATCAAAGCTAATTTAACCTAAATTGAGCGATTATCTACTTCAATAAGTACCAATCTATTGGGCTAAAAAGATTTACAAAAAAAGACTCAAATACCAACCGGTATTCTTACTTTTTTTCTAAACTTTTTAGTCTCAATATCTTGGCACTTCTTTTTGTAAATAATCGCTCAATTTAGGTTTAAAACACCACCAGCTCTTAACACACAATCCGCCCCATAGCGCATACGCAAATCATCAATGGCTTCATACAAACGGTACATACGCAAATTATCTTCAAATAAATTTAATTGTAAACTGCCTTGTATTAAACCGCCAAAACGCACTCCAATTAAACGAATAAGCAACCGCCTGTTATACAGTTGCCTGAAAAGTTCAATCACCCGCGGAATAAGAATATGGTCGCCCGATGTATAAGGAATTTTAACTTGCTTACTGTGTGTATTAAAATCAGAAAACCTGATTTTTACTGCCACTACCGAAGTAAATTTTTGCTGTTTCCTGAGTTGATAGGCTAATTTTTCGGTCATTGCCGTTAAAATGCTTTCCATTTTACGCCAATCGGTACTGTCTTTTTCAAAAGTACGTTCCGTAGAAATCGATTTTCGTTCCGAATAAGGAACAACAGGACGATTATCAATACCATTTGCACGCTTCCATATCTCAGGTCCGTTTTTTCCAAATACATTTTGTAATAATTCCACAGGCATTTCTTGTAAAGTAGCTACTTTTTTAACACCTAAGTTTACCAAAGTATGATAGGTTTTATTTCCAATCATCGGAATTTTTCGTATCGATAAAGGCGATAAAAAACTTTTTTCTTTACCAAAATCAATTTTTAATTGATTATTGGGCTTTGCCTCACCCGCAGCCACTTTTGACACTACTTTATTTACCGATAAACCCATTGAAATAGGCAAGCCCGTTTCCTTTATGATTTTTTTGCGAATTTCCGTAGCATACTTATAAATACCGAAAAACTTATCCATACCGCTCATATCGGCATAAAATTCATCAATACTTGCTTTTTCCAATACCGGTACTTGTGCGGCAATAATTTCGGTAACCATTTTTGAATATTTGCTGTAATTTCCTACATCGCCACGTATTACAAGTGCCTCAGGACATAAACGGCGCGCCATTTTCATCGACATACCCGAATGCACACCAAAACCACGCGTTTCGTAACTGCAAGCCGACACCACTCCCCTATCGCTTGTACCGCCTACTAAAATCGGTTTTCCGTTCAAGCGACTATCCAGCAATCGCTCTACCGATACAAAAAAAGTATCTAAATCCAAATGTAAAATGCTTCGTGTCATATATTTAGTTTAGAATTTAGATTAATGATTTTAGATTGAGTTACTTATATCCGGACTATCTGCCCTTAAAGAGATTTACAAATTCAGTACAAAATTACGTAAATATTCCAAATACTCGTAATTTTTCCAAATATTTTTATTAACTTTGTATCTGAATATCTAAAATAATAATCATGGAAAAAGAATTGCCCGTAGAATTGCAACGCTTTAAACAAATTCGCGAAGAATTAAACTTTACTCAATCCGGTTTTGCCGAAGAATTGGAAACAAGTAGCTCCGTTTCCGATATTGAGCGCGGACGCACCAAACTTTCCGGTAAAATGGTCATGAAACTTTTGGATAAATTTCACATAAACCCCTTATGGATATACGGAAAAAGCGAAAAAAAATACCTGAATCCGTACAATACCGATATTTTACCAAAAATGATAACGGTGGACAACAGCGGCAACGAAAATATACTTATGGTAAATGTAAAGGCTGCCGCCGGATATCCCGATAATATTCGTGATGAAAAATGGTTTGATACCTTACCTGCATTCAGCATACCCGTTGAACGTTTTCGCAATGCCACTTTTCGCAGTTTTCAGGTAGAAGGAAACAGTATGCTGCCTGTTTTTAAACCGGGCGAATGGGTATTGGCAAAAGCCGTTTCCGCTTTAGATGAAATTTCAAACGGCAGCATTTGTGTTGCTGTATTGCCCGATAGTGTTTTACTCAAAAAAATTGAGATATCTGAAAATAAAACAGATATAAAACTAATATCGCTGAATACCGAATATCCCGATATTGAAATAAAAGCGCATCAACTACTTGAACTTTGGCAAGTGAGCGGCAAAATAACTTTTGATTTAGAACAAGACATTGACAGTTTAAACCTGCAAGAAATTAAAGAAGGCATTGAAGCCATTAAAAAAGCTTTAAAAATCAGCTAATAGCACACACATAGCTCAGATTTGTAAGCTGAAAGCTACACATATAAAAGAACTATACTACGGCAAAAATATTTTCGGAAATGTATTTAAACAATCACACATATTTCAGTCTGCGTTACGGAACATTTTCTGAAAAAGAATTGCTGAAAACTGCAAATTTAAAAGGTGTTAACACACTTGCTTTAACCGATATTAACAACACTTCAGCTATGCTGAACTTTGTCCGCTTAGCACCAAAATACAACATAAAGCCCATTGCTGGTATTGATTTCCGAAACGGAATAAAACAATTATATGTAGGTCTGGCAAAAAACAACGAAGGTTTTTTTGAATTAAACCGTTTTTTATCCAAACATCTACACGAAAAAAATTCTTTACCCGAAACAGCCCCCGAATTTAAACACACATTTATTATCTATCCGTTTCAGCAAGCTGTAAAACGATGCAAATATCAATTGAAAGAATACGAATACATTGGTATAGGAATTAATGATTTAAGCAAACTGCCTTTTTCAAAATTCATGCAATGTAAAAACAAATTAGTGATTTTACAGCCGGTAAGTTTTCGGAACAAAAAAGATTTTAATACCCACCGTTTATTACGTGCAATAGCCAACAACACGCTTTTAAGCAAGCTGCCCACAGACGAGCAAGCCTGCCAAGAGCATAAAATGTTGCCTGCCGATAAATTGAAAAAGCAATTTGCCGATTATCCGTTTATTATTGAAAATACCGAAAAACTGATGAATCAATGTTCCATTGGTTTTGATTTCTCCAAAAAATCACAAAACCTGCAAACTTATACCGGGAACCGTAAAAAAGACGAAGAGCTATTATTGAGATTATGCAAGCAAAATTTAAACTATCGCTATAAAAAAGTGGATACTAAAATTATCAAACGTTTGGAAAAAGAGCTGTCTTTAATCAAAAAAATGAATTTTGTATCCTATTTTTTAATTAATTGGGATATTGTAGAATATGCCAAACGGAAAAATTACTTTCATGTGGGGCGCGGTAGTGGCGCAAACAGCATTGTAGCCTACTTGCTGGACATTACCGATGTTGATCCGGTTGATTTGGATTTATATTTTGAGCGTTTTATAAACCTGTATCGTAGCAGTCCGCCGGATTTTGATATTGATTTTTCATGGAAAGACCGCGAAGATGTTACCCGCTATATCTTTGAGCGTTTCCCGAATGTAGCACTTTTGGCAACTTATAATACTTTTGCTTATAATTCAGCAGTGCGCGAACTGGGCAAGGTTTTCGGTTTACCCAAACACGAAATTGACGAATTGGCAGATAAGAAATTTAATCCGGATAAGTTGGATGAATTGGCTCGTTTAGTTCTTGTTTATACCAAACAGTTGGAAGGCATACCTAATCATCTGAGCATTCACGCAGGCGGAATATTAATCACGGAAAAACCTTTGCATTATTACTCGGCAACCCATCTTCCACCAAAAGGTTTTCCAACGGTTCAGTTTGATATGGTAATTGCTGAAGATGCCGGTTTGTTTAAATTTGATATACTCGGACAGCGCGGTTTGGCAAAAATAAAAGATACACTAAAAATTATCCAAAAGAATAAAAAAAAGCCGCTTAGAATAGATTTACACGACATAAACAGTCTGAAAACCGATGAAAAAATCAAAAATTTAATACGTAATGCTCAATGTTTGGGTTGTTTTTATGTAGAATCGCCGGCAATGCGAATGCTTTTAAAAAAATTGGAAGTAGATAATTATCTTGGTTTGGTAGCGGCAAGCTCAATAATTCGTCCCGGGGTGGCACGCAGCGGAATGATGCGCGAATATATTTTACGGCACAAAAATCCCGAAAGGAGAAAACAAGCCCATCCGGTAATGTGGAAATTGATGGAAGAAACTTACGGTATTATGGTTTATCAAGAAGATGTAATTAAAGTAGCTCATCATTTTGCAGGTTTATCTTTGGGCGAGGCTGATGTTTTGCGGCGGGCAATGAGCGGCAAATACCGTTCACGTGAAGAGTTTTTAAAAGTTAAACAAAAGTTTTTCGATAATTGCAGTTTAAAAGGCTATAATAATCAATTAATTGCAGAAATTTGGATGCAAATTGAAAGTTTTGCCGGTTATGCTTTTGCCAAAGGTCATTCGGCATCTTATGCCGTTGAAAGTTATCAAAGCCTTTATCTGAAAGCACACTATCCGTTGGAGTATTTAGTGGCAGTATTGAACAATGGCGGTGGTTTTTATGATACGGAAACCTACCTTCACGAGGCACGAATGAAGGGTGCAATCATTCACCCGCCCGATATTAATAAAAGCGAATACTTGTGTATTATTCGAGGAAATGAAATATATATTGGTTTTGCTTTTATTAAAGATATGGAACAAAGCAATATCATGCATGTTATTACCGAAAGGCAAAAAAACGGAGATTACCTTTCTTTCGATGATTTTACTCTTCGAGTAAACATTTCCGTTGAGCAGTTAATTTTGCTTATTCGAAGTGGTGCTTTTGAGTTTACGGGTGTCGATAAAAAAGTTTTGCTATGGAAAGCTCACCTGCTGAATAAACAAAATACACAATCCGAAAAGCAAAATCAATTATTTAAAATTGCAAACAAAAAATTTAATCTTCCACAGTTGAAAACCGAAAAATTAGAACATATTTACGACCAAATGGAACTACTGGGTTTTTCGCTCTACAGTCCGTTTGAATTATTGAAAGAAAAACCTAAAAGTAACTTCATTGCAAAATTATTACCGGTTTATATAAACAAAAATATTCTTATTTACGGATATTTAATTCATGTAAAATACACCCGCACGGCAAAAAAAGAGCAAATGCATTTTGGTACATTTATCGATACGGAAGGTCATTTTATTGACACCGTGCATTTTCCTAATGCTGCGCGTTCTTATCCCTTTCGCGGAAAAGGAATTTATGTCATTTACGGAAAAGTAGTTTCCGAATTTGGATTTATCAGTATTGAAGTCAGTAAAATGTTTAAGCAGGATTATTTACCGGATCCGAGGTATGAATAGTATTTCCAAGCAAAATTGAGCACTCATGCTCTCAAAAATTTAGATTAAACGAATAAGCGGCGGCGAATTAATTTCTCCTTGTATATATCTTTCACATTCGCCAATCAATTTTTCTACATCAATCCCCAAATATATTTTTTCTTGTCTTTGTAAATGTATCATTGCTTTATTGAGCAGCCGTTTTGCACCAAACTTATTTCCTAATTTCACTTTTAATAAAGCTACAGATAGTTGAATAATTCCTTTTAAAAAAACAGCCGTTTCAGAACTTTTCCCGTTATTCATCCATAAATGTTCCAATATTTCGTGAACTTCCCAATAATATTCTTGATTAAATATATCAATGGCATAAAGATATGCCGGTGCGTTTTGCCAATTTCCGGCATTTATCAGTTCACCGGTATCGGGTAATTCAGGGATATGTATTTGTTGATGATTTTTATTCGGGTGTTGATTAATTCCGGGCAAAAAAGCATAAGCAGGCATTGGGAAACCGGTATATCTTTTCATAAAGATAGTGTTCTCTTTATTTTTATCTTCTGCTTTATTCATCTATGCCTCAATTTATACTTAGCAATTATTTTCACAACCGGACCCAAGCGCTTTATTTTCAATTTGAAAAGTAGTATGCTCGATATTAAATTTGTGTTTTAAATCGTGTTGCAATTTTGTTAAAAAATCATCATCGTAGCCTCGAGGCATAATTAAATGAGCAGTCAGCGCAATTTGTGTGGTACTCATAGCCCAAATGTGTAAATCGTGTAAATCTTCCACACCGGCAAGCGAAAGCAAATAATTATGTACCTTTTCCACATCAACTTGTTTTGGAACAGCATCCAGAGCCAAATCCAAGGAATCGGTAAATAATTGCCAAGTACCCCAAATAATCACAATAATAATAAGAAAGCTCATCATTGGGTCAATCCACAAAATACCGGTAAGGCTAATAACTAATCCGGCAATCACAACGCCAAGCGAAACACCTGCATCAGCCATCATATGTAAGAAAGCACCTTTTATATTTAAATCGTCTTTTTGTCCTTTCATAAAAAGCAAGGCTGTTACTGTATTGATAACTACACCAATAGCAGCTACAATCATAATTTGTTTTCCGGCTACCGGTTCCGGATTTTTAAATTTTTCAAAAGCATCCCATGCAATAGCAAAAACAGCCCCAAACAACAAAACAGCATTTAAAATAGAGACTAAAACAGTAGTTTTGCGCAAACCATATGTATATTTTCCTTTAGGTTTAATGGTTGCCAAGCGGGTAGCTATCCACGCAAAAATAAGACTTAATACATCGCTGGCATTATGTCCCGCATCGGCTAACAATGCCGATGAATTAGCTGCTAAGCCATAAAATATCTCAACAGCTACAAAAACAACATTCAAGCCTATGCCGATAGCAAATGCTTTACTGTAATTATCCGGTGTGTGATGCCCATGTGAATGATGATGTTCGTGTGTCATAGTTCTCTTTATAATTATATCATTAAATAGCTAAAACACTGATATATAAAGTTGTACGATATCCGTTTTTTGATTATTTCACTACTTTCCTTTAAGCTAATGCTCAATTTTACAATTTGCACAAATACCTTCTACCACCATATTTACACTGTTTAAAGAAAAGCCTACGGGTAAATTGATTAAAGGAACCGGAATATCATTTAAGCAATAAGTTTTATCGCATTCAGAACAATGAAAATGTACGTGTAAATCATGCGGACTGCATGTACAAGTATCTTCGCATAGGGCATATTTTGTAGTACCGCTGCCATCGTCAATCTTATGAATTAATTTATGATATTCAAAGGTTTTTAAGGTTCTATAAAGCGTAGCTTTATCGGCACGTTCAATTTTTTCTTCCAGTTCAGGTAAACCTATTGCCGTTTTTTCCTCGGTAAATACTTTTAAAACAAGCTGACGCATTGCTGTTTGTTTTATGTTTCTTGCCTGTAACTTATCTTCAATATTTTTATTCATCAATTAAAATTAATTTAGAACTAATTTATTTTCCGATATTTTCGTAAAATTGCTTGAAGTCTCGTTTAATTTCATCACGAATTCGTCGAAATTCGGACAAAATAAACACTTCATCGCCCGAAACTTCGGCAGGATCTTCAAAGCCTATATGTAACCTGTGTTTTACATCACCAAGAAAAACAGGACAAGTTTCTTTTGCATTATCACAAACCGTTATTACATAATCAAAACTTTGATTAATAAACTGATTGACATCTTTTGGATAATTATCGCTTATGTCAATCCCTATTTCTTTCATTACCTGAATTGCTTTGGGATGGGTTTGTCCACTCGGATTAGTACCTGCGGAATATACTTCTAAATTTTTGTCAAATGCTTTTAAAAATCCTTCTGCCATTTGGCTACGACAACTATTGCCAGTACAAAGTATCAATATCTTCATAAACTTAAAATTAAATTACAAAGATACAGATTAAAAAAACAATAGTTTACTAAAATTTAGAAATAGGATTACTATTTTAATCTTTTTTCATAAAGATTTAACACTAAAAACGAAAGTGTTTTAAAAAAGAAGAAATAAAGTTTTAGGCAAAAGTGGTACTAGTAAACTTTTTCCAAGCCGGAGGCAACTTCTGATGTGGAAGTAGAAACTTTTTCCTGAACGCCGCGAACTAACTTATAAATGAACCTTAGCCCAAAAATAACAACAATAGGAACAATAAATATTAACAAAACAATTAAGAATAAAATATTTACAAATACTGATTCTTTACCTCTTAAATAAATTATGTCGCGATAGTTTTTCATCTCCTAATATTTTAATGCAAGATACGTTTTAAAATGAAAAGATGCAAATATTTTGCCAAAAAATTATTTAATGAAATAACGTTTAAAAGTGATAAATAGTATCTAATACCTGATGAATTAACAATTTTTAACGATTTCATGACAAAAGATATGTTCAAATATTATGTTAATTAGAGACTAAATTGCAAATAAGATAGCAAATTATTTCATCATAATTTATTATCTTTGAAAATTAATATTAACCCAAAATTATAATATTATGCCGTTAAGTATTCATAAAGATGTTGAGATTGTTGATAGTATCTCGAAAAAAGATTTTGAGAATAATTATATGAAACCGCGCAAGCCGCTGGTTATTAAAAATCTGTATAAAGGTCAACCCTTATTGGAAAAGTGGACTTTTGATTTTTTCAAAGAAACTATGGGACACCATGAAATAGGCTTGTTTGACAGTGCGGAACAATACATGGGGCAATCATTTAAATATCCGCCAATAAAAATGAAATTTTCAGAATATATTGATTTAATACAAAAAGGACCTACTTCTTTGAGAATTTTTTTATTTAATCCTTTTAAATTAAATCCAGACTTAAAAAAAGATTTTCACATGCCGGATATTACCGATAAAATGATTAATCTTTCGTTTATGTTTTTTGGTGGTCAAAGTTCGGTTACTCGTATTCATTACGATATGGATATGTCGCATGTTTTTTTAACGCACCTTGTAGGAAGAAAACGTATTGTACTTTTTCCACCGGAAACATCAGAATTATTATATAAACTTCCGTTTACCGTACATAGTCCCGTGGATATAGATCATCCTGATTATGAAAAATACCCGGCACTGAATTACGTTCGCGGTCATGAATGTATTATTCAAAATGGTGAAACTTTATATATTCCATCGGGCTGGTGGCATCATATCGAATATCTTGATGCAGGATTTTCAATCAACTATCGTGCACCGGGAGCTTATATGCGTGGTTTATGGAACGTTTTAGTTGTTCACCATTTAGATGAGCTTTTAATTAAAACAGCCGGAGATAGATGGTTTAATTATAAAGAAAAAGCAGCTAAAGAAAAAGCAAAAAATGCAATGCAGGGTATAGGTCAGGAATAATTCAAACCCGGATTGCTTTTTTTTAAAAGACTTTTTTATACTTTTGTCGCCCCAATAAGCGTTAGAGTTATACTTCTTTCAATAAAATTGTTTTTGCAATTTTTAAAAAGAAATTTATTGCATAAACAAAGTTTACTATGTCAGAAATTCTGTCTGATGAACATTTTGGAAGAGGTATAATTTTTTATGTAGTATAAAATAGTGATGGATAAAGATTTAAACAAACAAAAAATAGAAGAGTTTTTATTAGTAGCCAACGAGTATTGTTTGTTACTTGAAAACATAAAAGAAATTTCAAAAAAAGCTTTTTTTGAAAAAAGCCAAAAGTTGCTTGGTTTGTTATACCTAAAAGCAACAGCACTGCCTGTTGAAGAAGATATTAACGATGCCTTTATAGAAAAATTTGTTACGGAAGAAGACTGGCACTTTATACAAAACGGAGTAGCAACAAAGCTGGGAGGCAGCGAATCGTTTTTTGAAGTATTTACCCCCGAAACTTTAGAAACGGATAATCAGGAAAGTGTTAGTTTATCTGAATGTTTAACAGATATTTATCAAGATGCAAAAGATATTGTTACCCTTTACAGAATTGGTAATGAAGAAAGCCTTTCAAATGCATTGTTTGAATGTAAAATGAATTTTGAACGATTTTGGGGTCCACGCCTGCTGGCTTCTTTATCTATAATGCATAATCTGATATACGGTAACGATAATCTTGAAGACGAAAATGAAATAAATCAGGACACAAACACGCCTAATACGGACAATTGGCTTATAAATAAACGTTTTAACGACTTTAACGAAGAATAATGCAATTTGCAAAGAGCATATCAAGAGAGGAAATGAATGAACTGCCACTTAAAGCATTTGAAGGCAAAATTCATGTAGTAGAAAAAGAGAATGATATTATTAAAGCCGTTAGTTTTTTAAGTGAGTTTGATAAAATTGGCTTTGATACCGAAACAAAACCCTCTTTTAAAAAAGGCAAAACCAATAAAGTTTCATTACTGCAACTTTCAAATTCTGATACTGCTTTCTTATTTCGTTTAAATGGTAATGGTTTACATCCTGATATCGCAAATTTATTGGCAAACAAATCCATAACAAAAATAGGTGTTGCCATTAGAGACGATATTATTGCTTTGCAAAAGTTACGGAAATTTGAAGCCGATGCCTTTGTTGATTTACAAACTTTTGTAAAAAAATTAGGTTTCCAAAATTTTAGTCTTCAAAAACTTGCTGCACTTGTTTTAGGATTTCGTAT
>Ga0256840_1004261_pt1 | contig 10848 bp, 12 predicted proteins | sample 355202metaG_FD_185969 | JGI IMG/M metagenome (GOLD analysis project Ga0256840, IMG submission 185969) | Hydrothermal vent microbial communities from Mid Atlantic Ridge, Atlantic Ocean - 355-202 | ecosystem: Environmental > Aquatic > Marine > Hydrothermal vents | place: Atlantic Ocean: Mid...
TAATTTTATAACTGTGGAGCCAGATATACCCATATAATTATAATCTAATCCATAACTATTTAATATATTTGCTAAATTTAAACATGTTTTTTCATATTCTGTTAAATTATTATTATTATTATTATTATTATTATTTAACAATATTTCTTTTAACCTATCTTTTGGAGTTAATATTTCTAAAATTTTCTCATTTGGAACACAATGTAAATATATTTCTTTTTTTTCGTCATAAAATATATATTCAGGAAATAAATCTTTTAATATTTTAAATGTTTTAGAAGTATCTACAATTTTTAAATATTTATTATTTCTTATATCTACTTCATTTTCTAAATTATATTTTTTTAAAAAATCTGATAAATTTAAATTTAAATTTTTAATTTTTTCTAAATTTAAATACCTTAAAAAAGCAATTACTTTATCATTTGGATGGTCATAAGAATTAACTGCAAAATAACCAATATCTGTTTTTATAAAATCTCGTATTCTAACTTTTATATTATTCATTTTATCACAAATTAAAAAACTTAAATTATTAATTATTAAATTAATTAGTTAATTAATTAATAACACAAACTACACAGTAAGATATTTTATAATTGTTATTTTTTATATTATTTAAAATATTATTAATTGAATCATAAATTATTTTTTCACTATTGTAGGTTAAATTTTCACATATCCATATTTTTTTATTTCCATCTATTCCATTATTTATTAAATATTCTAAATCTTTTTTAACATTATTTGGTAAAAATATAATTTTCTCATTATTTTTTACTAAATTTAATAATTTTTCTTTATTTTCTTCTTTACCGTGAATAGTTAATATAATATAATCTTCCCATGATATTTTTAATTTTGCACAAGCTATTTGTATTGAAGATATTCCAGAAATTACTTCAATATTATTTTTATCAGTATATTTTAAAACAGTTTTTAATAATCCACTAAAACACGGGTCACCAGAAGATAAAATAACAATATTTTTATAATTTTTATAATAATATTTGCTATTTTCATTATTAAATAAATTATTTAATTCATTTCTTAAATTAACTGTTAATATTAATTTTTCTTTATTTTCATTATTATCAAACATGTTTAGTAATCTTTTACTACCTACAATTAAATCTCCACTATTAACTATAGTTGTAGCTTTGTATGTTAAATATTCCTTACTACCAGGACCAACTCCTACAATATATATCATTTAAATACACCATAAAATTAAATATAAATATATTTATATATTATCTAAAACATAAACAAGATAATAAAATAATAAATAATATAGTATATGTAATATTAATAAAAATATTAATATAAATATTAATATAAATAATATACAGAGTTAATATTTAAAAGTGATTAAATGAGAGCTATTGGAATAATAGGATATAAAAATACAGGAAAAACTACACTTATATGTAAAATTTTAGAAAAATTATCACAAGATAAAAATTTAAAAATTGCATCTGTTAAACATAGTAATGAAAAATACAATAAAGACCATAACGAAAATTCAGACAGTTATAAATTTAAAAAAAATTCTCGTGTTGTTATATTGTCCACTGAAAATGACACAACACTTTATTATGATAAATTATCTTTAAAGGAGATAATATCACGATTAGAACTAAATAATTACGATTTTGTAATAATTGAAGGATTTAAAGAACAATTAAAAGAATTAAACATACCTAAAATTGTAATGGTAAAAGAAGATGAAGGATTAGAGTTATGTGATAAACATACAATTAAAGCCATATATAATTGTAAATATGACATAGAAGAAATTATTAAATTAGTATTAGAAAAAAGCACTATTCCAACATATAATTTAAACTGCGGTAATTGTAATTTTAACTGTAATTTATTTGTAGAAGAAGTAATTAAAGGAAATGCTAAATGGGATGATTGCGTTATGGAAAGTGGAGTTAAATTAACAGTTAATGGTGAAACAATACCATTAAAACCATTTGTAGCAGATTTATTTAAAAATACATTAGAAGGAATTACTAAATCATTAAAAATACCTAATGAAAATATAAACTCTATAAATATTTCTATTGTAAATAATAAATAAATACATAAACTATATACTATAAACTATATACTATTTTTCTATTATTTATTTTTATTATTGTAAATATACTAATATATAAATATGCATAAGTATATATATAACAATTATGTAATTACAATTTTAAAAATACAGATTACAATTTATATTAATTTAAATAGTTAGTGTGATGAAACATGTTTGAAGATGAAACAAAATTTGAAAATATGGCTGAAATGTTTAAAGCTTTTTCAGACCCAACAAGATTAATGATATTAAAATTATTAAGTGAAAATGAAAGTATGTGTGTATGCAATATAATTGAAGAATTAAAAAAACCACAACCTACAATATCTCACCACTTAAACATATTAAAAAAATCAGGAATAATTAAAGCTCGAAAAGAAGGAACTTGGAATCACTATTTTATTGTAGATTCTAAGGTGGGAGATATAATAACTATGATGGCCCAAATTACAAAATAATTATTTGTTTATTTATCTATATGTAGTTCATATATTGTATATATTTTAATTTCTATTTTTATTTTTTTAAATACTTAAATATTATTTTTTTTAAATACAATATTTTAAAATTTTAATAACTTTAAATATTATAACTAATACATAGAAAATTAAAATTAATATTAATTAACATTATTTAAATGTAGATGGTAACTATGGGAGTACAGGAAGAAATTAGGAAGATTGAAGAAGAATTAAAAAAAACACAATATAATAAAGCAACACAAAAACATATAGGATTATTAAAGGCAAAATTATCTAAATTAAGAGATACTCAAAATACTCCTAAATCTGGTAGTTCTGGACCGTCTTATGCTGTTAGAAAAACAGGAGATGCTACTGTTGCATTTGTAGGGTTTCCTTCTGTTGGTAAATCTACATTATTAAATACAATTACTAATGCAAATTCAGAAGTTGGAGCTTATGCTTTTACAACACTTACAATTATACCTGGATTGTTAGAATATAAAGGAGCCAAAATACAAGTATTAGATGCACCGGGAATTATTACAGGTGCTTCTTTTGGTAGAGGTAGAGGTAGTGAAGTATTAGCAGCAATTAGAAGTGTAGATTTAGCTATGATTGTTGTTGATGTATTTTCACCAGAACATATTCCAGTTATAGAAAGAGAATTATATAATGTAGGTATTAGATTAGACCAAAGACCGCCAGATGTTAAAATTGTAAGAAAAGATAGAGGAGGTATTAACATTAATACTACTGTGCCACTTACAAAAATAGATGAAGATACGATAAAGGCAATATTAAATGAGCATAAAATACATAATGCAGACCTTGTTATTAGAGATGATATTGACGCTGACCAATTTATTGATGTTGTAAGTGGAAATAGAGAATATATTCCTTCTCTTGTAATTGTAAATAAAATAGATTTAGCTGAACCAGAGCACATTGAAAAAATTGAAGAAGTTTTAAAAGATAGGGCCCATATATTAGTTTCAGGTTATAAAAAAATAAATATTGAAGAACTAAAAGAACAAATATATAACACATTAGGGTTTATGGAACTTTATTTAAAACCCCAAGGTGGAAAAGCAGACTTAGAAGAGCCGTTAATTGTTTTAAAAAATTCTACTGTTGAAGATGTGTGTAATAGATTACATAGGGATTTTGTAAAGAATTTTAGATATGCTCAAATATGGGGCAAATCTGCAAAACATCCTGGGCAAAGAGTAGGTCTTAACCATGTTTTACAAAATGGAGACATATTAACAATTGTTGTTAAAAAATCCGCATAATAAAAATAAAATATTTATTTTAATATTATTATTACTATATTATTACTATATTATTACTATATTATTACTATATTATTACTATTATTAATTAATCCAATGAGATGTTTTAAATGAACAATGAAATTGATATATACAATAATTTAAAAACAGCTGGAAAAATACATAAAACAGTAATGGAGGAAGGATTAAAATTAATAAAAGTTGGAGAAAAACTATATGATGTTGCTGAATATGTGGAAAATAGAACAAAAGAATTAGGGGGAGAAGTGGCTTTCCCATGTAATATTTCTATAAATAGTATTGCTGCACATTATAGCCCATATTTTGGAGATAACTCAGTATTTAGTGAAAATGACGTTGTTAAATTAGATATTGGCGTACATGTAAATGGATATATTGCCGATGGGGCTAAAACTGTTGATTTATCTAATTCGTATAGTGATTTAATAAAAGCTTCCGAAGATGCATTATATACAGTAATAAACAATATAGAAGCTCCAATGAATGTTGGAGAAATGGGAAAAATAATAAATGAAGTAATTGTTAGTTATGGTTATAAACCAATATCTAATTTATCAGGTCATGTAATGGAACAATATTATTTACACTCTGGAACCTGTATTCCAAATGTTTATGAAAATACAAAACAAACAATAGATGTTGGAGATATTGTAGCAATTGAACCATTTGCCACAAATGGATTTGGTCAAGTTATAGATGGTAAGGAAAAATATATTTTTAAATATTTAACAAGTCGTCCTGTTAGACTACCAACAGCTAGAAAATTATTAACAATAATTGAGAAAAATTATAGATGTCTTCCGTTTTCTGAAAGATGGTTTTCTAATATTCCAAAACATAACATGGCACTTAGAACACTTATGAATAGTGGTTGTATATATGGTTATCCTACACTTATTGATAAGAAAAATGGTATTGTAAGTCAAGCTGAACATACTATTTTAATTACCGAAAATGGAGTTGAAATAATTACTAAATAATTAAAAATAAAGTATATAAAATATAAAATAAAAATAAATAAAAATAACATTATAATATTTAGGTGGAATTGTGATTGTAATTTTAAATAACGGCGGACAATATGTTCATAGAATACATAGAAGTTTAAGATATTTAAAAATACCTTCTAAAATAATAAAAAACACAACTACCTTAGAAGAAATTGAATCTAATAAAGATATAAAAGGTATAATATTAAGTGGAGGTCCAGATATTAGTAAAGGAGATAATTGTATAAATATAGCTCTAAACTCTAAATTACCTATATTAGGAATATGTTTAGGTCACCAAATAATAGCTAAGGCTTATGGTGGTAAAATAGGTAAGGCTGAGTCAGAAGAATATGCAAGTTGTAAAGTTAAAATTTTAAAAGAAAATGAAATATTTAAAGGATTGCCAAATGAAATTACAGTATGGGCTTCACATAAAGATGAAGTTATAGAAGCTCCAAATAATTTTGAAGTTTTAGCTAGTTCAGATATTTGTTTAGTTGAAAGTATGAAACATAAAGAAAAACCAATATATGGTGTGCAATTTCACCCAGAAGTTTCACATACAGAATATGGGGAAAAAATATTAGAAAATTTCTGTAAAATTTGTAATTTGTAATTTATAATAATCCATATGAAATTAATATTTAGGGTGAGAATTATGATTAATATAAATAATTATAAAGAATATTTTTATAGTTATTTAGATAATTTTTTATTTGTTATTATTCTATATTTAATAGTTCAATTACTAAATTATATAACTTACATTGTTAATTTTTACGAAAATATATATAACAATGTAATTGCCGTAGGTGTTATTTCATTACTAACATTTATAGTTGTTTTATTTGTTGGAAATTTAATTATTAAAGTATTAATAAAAAATAAAATAAATAAAAACAGTTATGGAAAATATTTAGCTTCTAAAATTATGTTTTATCCATTATATCATTATATTTTTTGGATAGGGTTATTAATATTTTTATTTTATTTTAATATTTGGGATTATTTTTTATTAAATTATTTTAGTTTTAATGGAATTATTTTTTGGTTTATAATAGTAAATATAATACCATTTAGAAAAATTAAATTTTATGAAAATGGTATTTTAATGTATGGTTTTCCATTATATAGATTTTATAATTATAATAATAAAAATATTAAAATTGAAAAAAGAAAATATTTTGTTAAAGTAAGTATTTTAAATAGTAGTTATTATGTTTTAGACATAAATAATAATTTAATATATAATCTTAAAATAAATAATGTAATAGTTAATTAATTTAATAATTTTTAATTAAGTGTTGCGACCGTACTTTTTGCAGCTTTTCCAGTGTAGTTATTTGCTGACCTAACATTATCAATATATTGCTGATTTATTTTATTTATTTCTTCAATATTTTTCTCAATATAATATATTTGAATATAACCTAATGAAGGGGTAGAATATATACTTACTGTTCTATTATATTTTGTATAACTTAATGTTGCCCCATTATTAGTCACAATAAAGGAAGTTTCATTCCATCCATTATTTGTCATAATATTTGATATATCGTTTGCAACATTAACATCAATATAATATTTTTCTTCATTAGGTTTATATTGTATATTTCCAGTTAATATGTAGTTTCCATATGTTGGTTTTGTAATTCCTACAATTTCTCCATTTCCAATTCCACTTTTTTTAAGAACGGATACAACATAACTTTGATAATTAGTTGAATTTATGCCATCTAAATTAACAGTATTATTTGTAGAGTCCATACAACCGCTAAATATTGTCAATATGATACTACTGAATAAAACTATTAATAAAATACTATTTTTCATTTTAACACCAAATATTTAATACTTAATATTTAATATATACTTTATAATAATATAGAGTTATTCTATATAATGTCATTATATATTTTTCAATTATTTAATATTTTAAAAAAATAATAATATTATTTTATGTGAATTTAGTTATCCATTACTTTTCCTCTAATATATGTAGATAATCTTTCAACAGAGAATAATATTAAAAATATTACTACTAATATACCGAATACATCTTCATATTTAAATACTCTAAATTTAATTATAAATTGGAAACCTAAACCACCTACTCCAAACATACCTAACATAATAACTACTCTAATGTTGTGGTCAAGAGCATATAATATATAATTTACAAATGAAGGTATAATTTGAGGTAATACTCCATATATAAGTTTTTGAATATATGAAGCACCACATGTATTAAGAGCTTCTAATGGCTTTGAATCAATTTCTTCAATAGACTCTGCAAAAAATCTACCTATCATACCAGTTGAATGTATGGCAATTGCAAATATACCTTGAGCAGCACCTAATCCAACAGCAGGTATTAGTAAAAAAGCCCAAATAACATCAGGAATTACACGAGCTATCATAATTATTATTCTTGATATGCCATAAAATACTTTATTTATAGTCATATTTTTAGAAGCCAGTATACCTAATATAATTGATGAAATTATACCTAATACAGTTCCTACATAAGCTATTGCCAATGTTTGAAATGTAGGTTCTATTAAGTCAGGTATTATGGATAAATTTGGAACTCTCATTAATTTTTTTATTTTTGGTAAGTCTAGAAAATCGTTAATTGACAATCCTACATAATTTGCACATATTAAAAACAGTATAAAACAGAATACAATTATAATTATATTATTTTTTTTAAAAGTCCTCATCCCTACCACCATATATTAATTTAATAGTTTTTTCATCAATATCTTTTGGACTTCCATTAAATACTATTTGACCATTTGATAAACCTATTATTCTATCACAATATTTTTTAGCATAATCTAATTGGTGCAAATTTATTATTGAAGATATGTTGTCATTTTTTGAAATATCTATAAATAATTTTAATATTTCTTCTGAAGTTTTAGGGTCTAAACTAGCTACTGGTTCATCAGCTAGTAATACAGTAGCTTCAGTAGACAGCGCTCGAGCTATTCCTACTCTTTGTTGTTGCCCTCCGGACAATTTAGAAATTTTATCATAAACTTTATTTTCTAAGCCTACCTTTTTTATATTTTTAATAGCTATTTCAATATCTTTTTTTGGGAAATAACCAATATATGTACCTAATTTATTTAATAAATTTTTATTAATATGTGGTAACCTACCCATTAATACATTTGTAAGAACATTAGTTCTAGGTACAAGGTTAAAATGTTGAAATACCATTCCTATTTCATTATTTATTTTTTTATTGTTATAGTTTATTTTTTTGCCATTTATAATAAGTTCTCCACTGTCTGGCGTTTCTAATCCAATTAAACACCTTAATAATGTAGTTTTTCCTGCACCACTTAAACCTAATATTCCTAAAACTTCGCCTTTTTTAACATTAAAGTTTATTCCCTTTAAAACTTCATTATTTTTAAATGATTTTTTTAAATTTTTAACAGATATGGAAAAATCAGAGTTAATATTAGTATGATTTTCTGCCATAATTTCACCTAAAAGAAGAATAAAAAATAAGAAATAAATAATATATAATCTACTTTAAAAAAATAATAACTATAATATTTATAATTTACCTAATGCCTTGGCACTTTCTTCAATAATTTTATAATCGTCTGGTGTAGCTTCAACATATCCAATAACTTTACCTCCAGATATTTTTAAAGCTTCTTCCTCACTAATATTTAAAAATGTATTTTTAATTTTATTTCTTACCTCTTCTGGTATAGTATCTATTCTATATACCCATGGATATCCTGGTATTGGGTCAGATTTCCATATTATTATATTTGTATCTTTTGAAATTGTGCCGTCAGCTAACATTTTAGTATATGTTTTATCATTATCTGCTGCTGCATCTACTGTACCTTGTTGAACTGCAAGTTCTGCTGCATCATGACCCCCTGTAAATGTTACTTTTTTAAAGTCTTTTTCAGGGTCAATTCCAGCTTTTAATAATCCTCCATAAGGTATTAAATAACCAGATGTTGATTTTGGATCAACAAATGCAAATGTAATGTCTTTTGCATGTTCTTTTAATGAATTTATATCTGTAACTCCTTTATCATATGTGTTTTTATTTACAACAATAATGCTTTTATATGTTGCTTTACCAGATTTTGCTGAAACTTCCATTGCAAATGGCACTATATTGTTATCTCTATAATGAGCAGATACATAAGTAAATGGTCCTAAATATCCCATATCAGCTTTTTTATTTAATAAAGATTCTACTGCTGCTGTATAATCTGGCACTAAATTAACTTTATATTTATATCCTGTTTCTTTTTCTAATTTGTCAAATAATGGTTTCATATCTTCAAGCATTTTTGTAGGGTCTTCATCAGGAATTATTACAACAGTAATAACCTTATCTTCTAAATTTGTATTTGTAGTACTACTACTTTCTGTATCATTTTGACCAATGCAACCGCTAAATAAAGTTACCATTGATAATATGGCACAAATGATTATGAATAATAATTTTTTCATATATTCACCTATTAGTTTTTTTAATATATTATTTATATGTTAAATTTAATATATTTACATTTAATTAGTTATTATCGCATAATACTTATATTATAAATAGTATAATATTAAAAATATGTTAATAATATATATAAGTTTCTATATATATTTAAAACAGCCGTTATCTAACTTTTTAATGGTAAATATATTATTAGTTTTTTTAATACTACATACTTACACATATGAATAATATAAAAACAACATTTAAAAAAATAAATATTAAATACAATACTAAAAAATACTAAAAAATAAAAATATTTTAATTTAATAAATCAAAAATTAATATTATAAAATAATAATTCCTCCAACAATTAATACAAATAATAAATATATTGAAACCATTAAAAAACCATCAATTCTATTTATTTTAGAAAATACATTTTCAACAATGTCTTTTTTAGTAATATATTTTAATATTACATATTTAGACATAAATATTACCATTAATAAAGACAATAATAAATTAACTCCTAATTCAAATCTAACTGGTGGCATAGTAGTTATAATTGCAGATAAACCTAGTGCCCCTCCAATATTTGCTATATTACTACCTATAATATTTCCTAAAATCATTTCTCCCATTTTTCTTTTAGCAGCTGCAATTGAAACCACTAATTCAGGTAGTGAAGTTCCAAATGCTACAAGTGTAAATCCAATTACCTTATCAGAAACTCCTAAAAATAATGCTATACCTTTTGCACCATCTACAAATATTGCACTACCTAATATTACTCCTATTAATCCTAAAACTGTATAAATTATTGAAGTTAATAAACTATGTTTTTTCCCGTCGTCGTCGATAGATTCACAACTCCCTCCTTTTTTAATAGTATATATAACATAACCAATTAACAAAAAAAATAATATTGTTCCATCGATAAAATCAAATCCATTATATCCTAAAATTGTAGCAATTAATACAAATAATGCATAAATATATCCATTATGCAATATATTTTTATGTTTTATGAATATGGGATAAATTATAGCACTAAGACCTAATACTAAACCTATATTTGCTATATTACTACCTAATGCATTACCTGTAGCAATACCTTTAAGTCCAATTAATGAAGCATAAACACTTGTTATTATTTCAGGTAGTGAAGTTCCAAAAGCTACAACAGTAGCACCAATAACGAAATTAGATATATTAAAATGTTTTGCCAGTCTTGAACTGCCTACAATAAACCATTCACTACAATAATTTAATAATGCCAATCCAATTATTACATAAATTATACTAGTCGTAATTAAAACCATAAATACACCTAAATAATACAAATTTAAAATAACAATAATTATTTGTATATATTTTAGTTATAGTTTAATAATATATATTATTTAAACTAAAAACAAAATAGATTTTGTAAGTATATAATTATTGTAAGTATATAATTAAGTTAATAAATAATATTTTAGATATAATATATTAATACTAATTTAAT
>Ga0256840_1004262_pt1 | contig 10846 bp, 10 predicted proteins | sample 355202metaG_FD_185969 | JGI IMG/M metagenome (GOLD analysis project Ga0256840, IMG submission 185969) | Hydrothermal vent microbial communities from Mid Atlantic Ridge, Atlantic Ocean - 355-202 | ecosystem: Environmental > Aquatic > Marine > Hydrothermal vents | place: Atlantic Ocean: Mid...
ATTACTTGAGGTGATATTTGAATATAATTTTCGAGCATCTGGGTTAGTTAGTTTATCTGCAACACCTCCTTTGAGGATGTCTTTTCCATCGGCAGCATCACTATCAGACCATAAATCCCAAGCATCATTTGTAAAACCACCTAGTTCATCCATAGCTTCAAGATTATTTTTGCCATAAATAAGCCTACGGTTACCTACGGTAACGAGTTGAAATTTCTTTAAGTTTCCAGACCATCTTGAAGTGTTTTTTCTATCAAAAACAGGGATATATATTGATTTTTCATGCTCTAATCCGCTTTTAACGTTCACACTATAGCCAGGGGAGGCCAAGGTGCCTTTCGGCATAACAACTTCGTTCAGAATTTCACGAAAAGCAGCACTTAGAGCTTCTGGGTCAGTTGCACTAAAATAACCATCCTCAATTTTTCCTGTATCAGGATCATCGTCAATAGTTTCAAGACTTTTTAGATAATTTTGGGCTGCTTGAGATAAATTAGCTCCGAAGCCTACGGTATAGGTTTTGATTGTTTGAAGGTCATCAAATTCATTACTATTATCATGATCAGCAAGGTAGCGTGTGAGTTCGGGTCCACATTTTCCAGCGGTAAAACCACTCGGTGCATCTTCACAATTAGGGACTGCTGCGGCCAAGTCACCAGACCCTCCATTTCCTTGTAAAAACTGAGCAAAAGGTCCTCTGCTATTGCCATAAGAAACATTTTGATTGTCAATATTAAGCGAGTAATAATAAGTTGGTCTACCATCAGACATTAATACAATATAGTTGGCTTGACAACTATTGTTGATAGGGCTGATATAATGGGGTGCATTGGCATAGTTTCTTTGAGTACGCCACATATCATGGGTAATAACACTGCCAGAACCAGAATAGGTACTTGGGTGAGCACCAATGCCAATGGTTCCATTTGGTGCATCATAACCATAGCGCATTTGTTCACCACGATAATATAAAGCAGCCTCATACAACGCATCGACAAGCGGTGTGCCACCATACGCTGTCCAGCTATTAACAACATCCGCAATATAATCGCGTACAGTTTCATTGGGTCCAGGATAATTGGGTAGGTTATAAACATCACTTTGTGTTGGAATCACTTCGCGTGCCAAGGCATTGATATCGGTCAATGGAAAAGAAACACCGTCTACATAATAAGTACGCTCGTTATCATTGGCACTCCAATTTTCATACCACCAGCCATCTTTATTTGGGCGTTTAATATGATTTCTTATATGCCCTGCAAAGCGCATAAGACCAATGTTTACATTATCTGGTGCTTCTTGTAGTACAGTTTGTACTGCATTCTGTAAGATTTCTAATCGAGACGTACCAGTATAGCCTGCTTCACCTGATTCTTTTCCATTCACATCCCAGTTCATACTCCCTGAGTTATCCAAAACAAATAATAAATTTGGTTTGGATACATTGACCGAATAAAATACTTCAGTATCATCAGCATTGCTTGCTAAAACAGCCACTAAGCTGGAAATAGCAAGAAATGTTTTAAGCATATTTTTTATATCAATTTTTATATTTTTCATCACTAATGCACCCCGCATGGGTTTATATTTATTATTTAAAGTTGTAACTAATAATTTTCTTGTAAGGCTATTTACTTAAATAGCTATTTTTGAGAGGGTTTGGTTTTTCTTTGCCTGCTCCTCTATTGTGCCGATCCCTTGCAGCTGAATTTGACTTTTTCACTTTTGCGCTAAAGTCATATAAGTCACATCGGGGAACGCTTGGTCCGAGGCTTATTGCTTTGCCATTAAATCCATTACATTGATAGCGGATTTTCTTGTCAGTTATCTGTAATTCTGTATCAGCTAGCAAGTCATCGGGTAATTGATAAATACCTGTGTCCTCGGCAAATTCTGCTCCATCTTCTTCGGTAAGTGGTTTATATAATTTAGTCACAGTTGTTATTGTTTTTAGCCCATTTTCTGCCCGTTGAAAGAGGATCGACTTTTGTAATTCGTTAGATGATTGCAGAACATCTAAAATGGAAATTTTTGCAGCTGAAACACTAACAATTGTCATCAAAGCAAGAAATGAAAGCGTTGTTATTAGAGTTGCACCTCTTTGTTTGCTTTGGGTTTGTTTGCCTTGAGATCGATTATTATTTGAGCTTATATTTGACATTATAAGAGTGCTCCCTTATTTCTATTTTCAAGATTAATAGTGGTTGTGTAAACACGAAACAGGCGGCGTAATCTATTGTCTGGTATGGTGATTTCTTTATCTAGTAAGTTGTATTTGGTTTTATCACTATTTTCAGTGAGTATATTGGTTGATGAGCGCATTAGAATGGCTACCTGCACACTAGTCACATTGCCCCATAGATCACTGCTATTAACAGATGTCGCGTTGCGATAAGAGATAGAATCATCTGAGTTTTTAACGCCATATAGAAACTGTATAGACTCCATGTCATCAACTAAAGGTTGAGCACCTCCTCGACTACCTTGGCAATAAAGCGTGCCACTATTTTCGCCGCTACCCTGTAACCAAAAAGAGCTATAAATTTTAGCCTGTGTTGGGTCTGTCATTCCTATATCAGGGTCAGTACTACAACGTGTTACGCGAGCAGTGTCACGTTTTGCACCACCACCAACACAATCGTAGTAAATGAGCGCATTGGGGTTTGCATCTGCATCATTAGGGCAGGTGGTTAATTTGTCACCACTTGCATTTTTGCCACAAGGGTTATCTGCTAAAGTAACCACGGTTATAAAATCTCGTGTTCCATCTCTTGTTCTTTTATTCTGCGTGGGTGTTAAGTAGTCTCTAGATGATCCATCGCTACAAGTGGGATTTGTTAGAGTGCCATCTTTCTCGGAATAAAAAGCTGTTTCTAAGCGAATATTATTCATGGACATATATCCAGCATGAAGTATGGTTTGTCTTAATGCACCAATTGCCATGCGTGCATTTGCATCCATTTCATTAATTGCTGCTCTAGTTTTATCCGAAGCTTTTGTGCCAATAAGATTGGTCACTACACCGGTAAGAAGAAAAGCACCCAAAGTAACTGAAACTAATAACTCGATTAAAGAAATACCTTTTTGGGTACTAGCTTTCAGCTTGTTGTTGGATTTAAGTTTATTATGTTGATGATTCATTATTAATAATATCTTAAGTTGTTTTTATTGTTTCTAGGTTTATGGGCGAATAGGTATAACTAAGGTCTGGGTCAGGCTGTTTTCATTCGAAAGCTTTTGATGAGAGTGGGTTTCACCCCAGCTAATTGTAATAACATGTGTTGCCTTATTTGTTGCGCAGCCTCCATCACAAGTAATTTCCAATGTGCCATTTAAGAGTGAGTTTTTAATGCCTGCGCTTCTTTCAGATGTTGAGGTTCGTTTTGCGCCACACATAACTTCCTGTAGGTCAAAAGTGGCAAGCTCTTCTGGGGAGCAGGTTTTATTGTTACGACAAAACTTTCCTCCGCTACAACTAATCGAAGCACCATAAACCCCTTCTTTTACGCCTAAAGGGTTTGCTCGCATTCTATCGGCAAGATCCATAGCATACATGCTGGCAGTTGTTCGCGAATGTGCGTTAGCTGCACCTTTTAAAGAGGTGACTTGCAAACTACCAAGCCCTAATAAGCCAACTGATATGACAAAGAGACTGATAAGTACTTCAAGCAGAGAGAATCCTGATTGGTATTTTTTGATTGATTTGTAAGGCATGTATTGTCACTAGTAGTTATTTTAATTATTACTGTTCTTTGTTTTCGGTTTATTATTATTTGTATTGCTTTACAGTACTTTATCTAATACAAAAGGGGTTTAATTAAACTGCAAACAATGATCTAAGCTTACCGTATTTCGGCAAAACATCAACTCCTATCAAAACTTATCAGACGAATGGTTAAGGAGTAAAAATTGCAAAAAACAGGGGGGATGGGTTCAAGGATGATGCGCCTAATGTGCTTTTAACAAATTAGATAGTAATATTGAGTACAGCTTTGTTTCTAATTAAGTTAGTATTTCAGTGTATTTTAATATTCTACTAAGTTGATATTTAGGTTTTTCAGAAAAAAGAGCTGTGCAGAATAAACTAAGCTGATGGTATCTACTAAGGGATAGATTAAATTTTCTATAACATCCCATGGGTGAGATTCTTTATTTGTCGTATAGCAACTAGACTACAGCCATTCGAAATTTTGCTTGTTGGTCAAGCAATAGAGAAAAACAATTTTGAACTTGAAGTGGCAGATGGCTTTCGCTTGTGTCTGCCGACATTGAATTAATTTGGAGGCAAAAATGGCTGATATTAAGAAGTACCCTACGCCAATGCTAGATGTTCTGGAAGATGGTCCTTGGCCGAGTTTTATCGCAGGTTTTAAGGATTTGCGTGATAATCACCCAGATGCTCGTATCAATAATGTAATTAATGGTTTGATGGGGCAGCTTGAGCATTCCTATGAAACTAAGATGGGCTATTGGAAAGGTGGAACAATCTCTGTATTTGGTTATGGTGGTGGTATTATTCCTCGTTTCTCAGAAGTAGGTGATGCGTTCCCTGAATCTAAAGAGTTCCATACGTTGCGCGTTCAGCCAACTCCGGGTAACTACTACACAACTGATATGATGCGTCAACTGGCTGATAGCTGGGAGAAGTACGGCTCAGGTCTTCAAACATTCCACGGTCAGACAGGTAATATTATGTTTATCGGTGCTGATAATGATAGTTTTCAGCATTTCTTTGATGAAATTAATGAATATGGTTGGGATCTTGGTGGAGCTGGTCCTTGTGTTCGTACTGCTATGTCATGTGTTGGTGCTGCGCGTTGTGAGCATTCGAACTGTAATGAACATGCGATTCATCGTCATCTTGTAAATAGTTTTACTGATGATGTTCATCGTCCTGCATTGCCTTATAAGTTCAAGTTTAAAGTTTCTGGTTGTCCTAATGATTGTCAAAATGCTATTGAGCGTGCTGACTTTGCGGTTATCGGTACTTGGCGTGATCATAAAAAAGTCGATCAAGATGCTTGGAAAGCCTTTGTTGATGAGAAAGGTGTTGATTATGTAATGGATAACGTAATTTCACGTTGTACTTCAAGCTCTCTTGCCTTGGGTGATGATAATTCTCTAATCTGTGATGAAAGCAATTGTGTACGTTCAATGCACTGTATGAATGTTGTGCCAAAAGCAATTAGTCCTGGTGATGATAAAGGTGTAACTATCCTTTGTGGTGGTAAGCGTACACTGAAAATTGGTGATTTAATGGGTACAGTTCTAGTTCCATTTATGAAGCTAGAAACTCCAGAAGATTACGAGAAGATTGTTGAGCTTGCTGAAGAAATGATTGATTTCTGGGCTGAGAATGGTCTTGAGCATGAGCGTACAGGTGAGATGATTGAGCGTATTGGCTTGGTTAATTATCTTGAAGGTATTGGAATTGATCCCGATCCGAATATGATAGCGCAACCTCGTAACGTGTCTTATGTACGTACAGATGGTTGGGATGAGGCTGCTGAAGAGTGGTTTAACCGTAAGCGTGAAGAGAAAGCAGCAGCTAGTTAAGTTTATTCTGGCGATGTTTTTTCATAATTAATATTAATCAAGCAAGGTAGCGGGCTACTTTATCTTGCTTAAAGTAACAAAATTTTAGGAGCTAAATATGGCAGCACCAAAAATGCGTGAGCCGATAGAATCAGGTTGTCCTGACGGCTTTCAATATATGCACCCAACCATGCGTCGTAACTTTGGTCTTTGGGATTATCACGAAGATTTAGTACCAGGTGTTATGGTTCATGTCGCTAAAAATGGCGATAAAGTTTGGACTGTAAAAGCAGGTACTCAGCGTATCCTTGATGTATTTACATTGCGTAATTTAATGGATATTGCTGATGAATTTGCAGATGGTTATGTGCGTTTTACTATTCGTAGTAATATTGAATTCTATACAGATAAAGAAGAGAAGCTACAGCCGTTAATTGATGCAATTAAAGATAAAGGCTATGCAGTAGGTGGTACACGTAACTCTGTTGCATCTATTTCTCATACGCAGGGTTGGTTGCATTGTGATATTCCAGGAACCGATGCATCAGGCGTTGTAAAGTCAATGATGGATGAGTTGTATGATGAGTTTACTAATTGGAATATGCCTAACCGTGTTCATATTACAACCTCGTGTTGTCAGATTAACTGTGGTGGTCAAGGCGATATTGCTATCAATGTGCAACACACTAAGCCACCTAAGATAGATCATTCTTTGGTTGGTAATGTTTGTGAACGTCCATCAGTTGTTGCTCGTTGTCCTGTTGCTGCAATACGTCCTGCAATGGTTGATGGTCAGCCTTCGTTAGAAGTTGACGAGAAGAAATGTATTTGTTGTGGTGCTTGTTACCCTCCATGTCCTCCTATGCAGATCAATGATCATGAGTTTACACAGTTAGCAATTTGGATTGGTGGTAATCACTCAAATGCTCGTGGTAAGCCAACATTCCAGCGTTTAGTTGCTGCTGGTATTCCAAATAATCCTCCACGTTGGCCTGAAGCTACAGCTGTTGTTAAGAAGATTCTTAATTGCTACAAAGAAGGCGCACGTGATTGGGAACGTATTAATGAGTGGGTTGAGCGTATCGGATGGCCACGTTTCTTCGAGGTAACAGGTTTGCCATTTACTAAATATCATATTGATAACTGGCGTGGTGCGCGTGCGAATCTTAATTCGTCAACGCATATTCGTTTCTAAGAACACGCTTTTAATCTAGTTATTTAGGAAATAAGAATGAAATTTACAATTATGATTAATGAAGGGCCGTATCAGCATCAGTCTTCTGATTCTGCCCTACAGTTTGCCCGTGCAGTACTGGCACAAGGGCATGAAATATTTCGTGTGTTCTTCTACCATGATGGTGTAAATAATGGTAGTCGTTTGAGTGTTCCGCCAGCGGATGATCGTTTGCTTCAAAAGGAATGGTCAGAGCTTTCTAAAGAACATGATCTTGATTTGGTTCTTTGTATTGCTGCAGCACAGCGTCGCGGTATTATGGATGCATCTGAAGCTGAACGTCAGGGTTTAGATGCGAATAACATCATTGAAGGTTTTCATATCTCTGGCTTAGGTCAGTTGATAGAAGGTGGAATTCAATCTGATCGTACTATTGTTTTTGGCGATTAAGGGAGATTAATAAAAATGGCTACAAAAAAATTCATGTTTGTTAATCGCAAAGCACCTTATGGCTCAGTTTATGCGCTTGAAGCTTTGGAGGTTGTTTTGATCTCTGCGGCATTTGAGCAAGATGTTTCTTTGGCATTTATTGATGATGGTGTTTACCAAATCACTAAAGGTCAAAATACTGATGCAATTGGTCAAAAGAATTTCTCTAATACCTTTAAAGCACTTGGCGATTATGAAATCAATAAGTTATATGTAGAGAAAGAGTCGTTGGAAGAGCGTGGTTTGACTCAGGATGATCTTATGGATCTAGTTTGGGAAGATGAGGATGATGATTGGGCAGAAAAGCCTTCAATTATTATGGTAAATCGTTCTGAAATGGCTGATGTAATGGCTGAACAAGAAGTTACGCTAAGTTTTTAGCACTTATTCAACGGAGAATACTTAACATGGCAATGCTACATATTGTAAACAAGTCACCGTTTGAAAAGGTGTCTTTTAGAAGTTGTTTGAATCATGCAAGAGCAGGTGACTCAATTTTGATGATCGAAGATGCGGCAGTAGGCGCATTAGATGGGACATCATTTTCTGATAAGCTTAAAACGGCAATGGCTGATAAGTCAGTGTATGTTTTAGGTGGTGATCTTACTGCGCGTGGTTTAAGTGAAGATCGTATGATTGATGGTGTCAAAGCTATCGATTATGCAGGTTTTGTCGATTTGACCGTAGAAAATGAGACGACACAGAGCTGGCTATAACCTGTAGAGCACTATCTTTAGTGTGAATACGATTTAGCTATTATTATTATTACTTTATTAAAAGGAGAGTCACATGGCACTCGAAATAGATGGACAATCAATTGAACTAGATGAAGAAGGCTACTTAGTAGACCTTAGTGCATGGACACCAGAAATTGCTAAAGCATTAGCAGCAGGTGAAGATGTAGAACTTACAGATGAACACTGGGATATTATTAACTTCCTACGTGAATACTACGAAGAGTATCAAATTGCTCCAGCAGTACGTGTTCTTACAAAAGCTGTTGGTAAGCGTCTTGGAAAAGACAAGGGTAATTCAAAGTATCTTTATTCTTTATTCCCTTATGGTCCTGGTAAGCAAGCATGTAAATATGCTGGTCTTCCAAAGCCAACAGGTTGTGTTTAAGTTTAGCTAGTTCTTAGATACATATAAGATTTTTCGGAGTGGCTGCTACCACAAGTAGCTTACTTCGAGATTTCTTTCATAAACTTATAGAAGTAGAAAATTAATTGTTGTAACTTTTTCTGTAGCTTTATGAAAGAGATGAATTATTAGGAGTGCAAATGGTCATCGGCGTTATTTATGCAATTTTATTTTGGGTTGCCACGTTCGTTATAGTGCTTGGTATTGCTAATAAAATCCGCATCTACTGGAAAACTCCAGCTCCACTTAAAATACCTACTACTCCAGCACCTGTAACAAGAGGTGGTGTTGTTATTCGTATGATGACTGAAGTATTTTTATTTAAAAGTCTATTTAGATCGAATAAATTATTGTGGATTCTTGGCTTTGTTTTTCATTATTCGATGCTAGTGATAGTCCTTCGACACTTCCGTTATATTCTTGATCCTGTCTGGGGTGTGATTGATTTTATACAGCCATTTGGTAAATATGCAGGATTTATATTTATTCTGGCTCTGCTTGGTTTGTTAGCACGAAGATACTTTATTGATCGTGTTCGTTACATCACAGCACCTTCTGATAGAGCAATGCTTGGCTTATTGATTTTCATTGGTTTTTCAGGGTTAATGATGCAGTTTACCTCGCATACCGATATCGTTATGGTTAAGGCATTTTTTAGAGGTTTAATTCACTTTAATTGGCAACCATTGCCTGCTGATGCGCCATTATTGATACATCTTACTTTAGTTTTGATTTTAATGTTTATCTTTCCAATTAGTAAGCTGTTACATGCGCCAGGTATCTTTTTTAGTCCAAGCAGAAATCAAGTTGATAATCCACGCGAGAAGCGTCACTTGGCACCTTGGGCTGCGAAGCTTGAAAAGCAAGATAAATTGTACCTAGATGAATTGGATTAAGGACATATACAATGGCTGATTACGAAATACCAGAGATCACCGGTGAAGAAGGCATTGTAGATGTGCCAAAACTCGTGCCTGATACAATGAAAGGGGCAGGTCCGTGGGTTGCTAAACAAGAATTCCAAGAGTTTATGCATTTTCCGACTGACTATACGATGCCAGAGAGTAAAGAAAACTATGGGGATGCTGATACCTTAGTTGAAAACTGGAAAGAACGTGCCCTTGATAAAATGGCTGATCTGAAAGGACGTTATCGTTCTTTGCAAGTCTATTTAGATATTTGTGTAAAGTGTGGAGCTTGTACGGATAAGTGTCATTATTTCATTGGTACAAAAGACCCTAAGAATATGCCTGTTGCTAGACAGGACTTATTAAGAAAAGTTTATCGTTACTACTTTACCTTTGCAGGTAAGTTTTTTGCAAAAATAGGTAAACCAGAATTTGTTGGGGCAGCTGAGCTAACAGAAGATGTTGTCAAAGATTGGTATAACTATTATCACCAATGTTCACAGTGTCGGCGTTGTTCTGTTTTCTGTCCTTATGGGATAGATACAGCAGAAATTTCAATGGCTGCTCGTGAAATTCTTGATCATATTGGTATGGGGCAAAAGTACTGTACTGAGATCATGGGTAAAGTACATAAGATTGGTAATAATCTTGGTTTGCCAGAAGGAGCTTTGGCAGACACTCTTGAAGGTCTTGAAGAAGATATTTATGACGAGACGGGTGTTGACGTTAAGTTACCCTTGGATAAAAAGGGCTCTGACATCTTGCTTATTACTCCATCGGCAGACTTCTTTGCTGAACCACATGTTGATGGTTTAATGGGCTACGCAAAAGTATTCCATGAGCTTGGTTTAGATTGGACCATGAGTTCCTATGCATCGGAAGGTGCTAACTTCGGTATGTTTATCGGTAGTTACGAAAATATGCGTAAAATTTCTTTACGTATTCGCCAAGCAGCACTCGATTTGGGTGTTAAGCGCATTGTGTTTGGTGAGTGTGGTCACGCATGGCGCGTAGCTTATAGCTTTCTCAATACATTGGCGGGTCCATTCGATTTCTTAGATCAGAACTATCCAATACCACAGCACGTACTGGAAATTACAGAACCTGCACTGGCAGAGGGTAAACTAAATATTGATAAGTCATTGAATGATGATATGACTTTGACTTTCCACGATTCTTGTAATATTGCTCGTGGTTCTCGGATGGGAAATAAGCCCGGCGGTCAATTTGAAATTCCTCGAAATGTAATCAAAGCGGTTTGTAATAATTATGTTGATATGCCTGCGGATACTATTCATGACGCAACTTTCTGTTGTGGTGGTGGTGGCGGTATTTTGACTGATGACTTGATGGAAATACGTGTAAAAGGTGCTCAACCAAGAATGGAGGCATTAAAACACGTTACAGAAAATCATGGTGTTACGCACATGGCAGCGATTTGTGCGATTTGTAAATCACAGTTTACCAAAGTAATTCCATATTATGGATTTACAATGGATCAGATCGTAAGTGTTCATCAGTTGGTTAGTAATGCAATTATTCTTACTGGACAATTAAGTGAAGAAGAAATTGAAGCAAAAGAAGCCGCTGAGGAAGCAGA
>Ga0256840_1004263_pt1 | contig 10840 bp, 10 predicted proteins | sample 355202metaG_FD_185969 | JGI IMG/M metagenome (GOLD analysis project Ga0256840, IMG submission 185969) | Hydrothermal vent microbial communities from Mid Atlantic Ridge, Atlantic Ocean - 355-202 | ecosystem: Environmental > Aquatic > Marine > Hydrothermal vents | place: Atlantic Ocean: Mid...
GCCTGCGGAATAAAGCGGGTGTAATAACATGGTAGCCCGTAGGCCTTAACCCCCTCAAGATAAGTCATAAAGGCCACCTTGGGATGTTTTCTTGGCCAAAGTCCTGCCATTAAAAAGGCCTTCTCTCTAAAGCTGCCACCCCACCACCAAACTCCGCCTCTGGAAAGCGGCGTAAGGTCTTTTAATTTTTTTCTTTCAACCAAAATGGGCTTTTTTTCGCCGTTTAAGCTTACTTCTAAGGCGATCTTAGGAGAAACCAAAGTGCCAGTGGCAAGCGCCACCATCGCACGTAAAATCTGCATGCCAGAGGCCTGGACCTCGGAAAAATCTTCTATTTCGGTGGGCAAAATCCCTGGTTCTTCTCCAGCCAGGTCAACGCCAGTAATCTCTCCAAAACCAAGGGCGCGCAGAAAATCAGAAAGATTTTCGTAGTGGCTCTCCTGATAAGCTTTTTCAAACACCTTAGAGAGCACCGCCAGATTAATGTTTGGCCTAAGAAGCAGGTCTTTTTTACCCTTGGTCACATAGGCCAGGATGCGCCCTGAAGAAATATCAACAACAGCAGCGGCACCTTCTTTGGCCCTTAGCATTTTCATGCTGCGCAAAAGATCCTGATAAAGGACTTTTTGCCTTTCAATCTTGATAGAGGTACGAAGGGCTGCTCCTTCCTGGAAAAGGAGCCGCTGGTAATAGGCCTCAAGCCCGTAATACCCCTCCCCTGCCAGGAATGAAGAGCAATATTCCTTAAAAGGATAACTCCTTTCAAAATAACTCTTGGGATAAACCCCTTGTAGCTCAGGGACTTTTTTCACCTCAGGGAAAAAGACCGGACCTTTTTGGGAAGACAAGAGATAAGTGATTTCGCTTTCATCTTTTTTAAGAAGGGAGGCAAGTAGCATGAGATTTTTTTTGGATACCGGAAAGGCCTCTGGCACTAAAAGTATGCCTGTTTTTTTTACAGATTCCGCCAAAAGGCGCTTTTCCACGTCGTAAATAGGCCCGAGGTGAAGGGACTTTTCATTCTCAAAATAAAACGGTTCAGGCGAAGAAAAAAGAGTACTCCCAAGGCCGGCAAGGCCAAGCAAAATTATCCCCAAAATCGGAAACAACACATATTTTTTCATGGCCTGGTTAAACGAACTATTTGCTCTTTTTTAGGGGGATGAAGTCCTAATTTGTTTGCTTTTTCAAGTACTACGTCTTTGGCAGTGAGTTCTTGATATTCCTTTTCAAGGGAAACTACCTGATGTTCGAGGATGCTCACATCTTTTTTAAGCCGGCTGTAGGTCAGGTACTCACGCCCTATAAAAAAGGCCGCAAGTATAAAGACAACAAGCAAGGCCGCAGCGCTCACGTATTTGACCAAACGCTCAAAAGAAAGCCCCTCGGCCTTAGTTGCTTTTCTTGTTCTTTTGGGACTAAAGGCATAAGGCATTTCTCTAACACTCATTTTGTCCTCCTAAATGCGTTCAGCAGCACGCAACTTGGCACTCCTTGCCCGTGGGTTTTCCCTGATTTCTTCTTCTTTGGGCACCACGGGCTTTTTGGTAAGCGCCCTGAGGCGGCTGTCTTCTTTGAAAGCACGTTTTACCAACCGGTCTTCCAGAGAATGGAAAGAAATCACCACCAGGCGTCCACCAGGCTTCAATACGTCTGGGGCATCTTTTAGAAACCTGGCTAGGTTGTCCAGTTCTTTGTTTACCGCGATGCGCAGGGCCTGAAAGGTCTTGGTGGCTGGATGAATCTTAGCCCTTCTAGCCCGCGCAGGATACGCCCGATAAACCAGGTCAGCCAGCTCTTTAGTGGTGCGGATAGGGGCCTTGCGCCTGGCCTCACAAATAGCCGCCGCAATGCGCGCTGCAAAGCGTTCTTCCCCAAAAGACTTAAGCAAGTCTTCAAGCTGCAAACGAGAGAGTTGATTCACCAAGTCTTTTGCGGTTCTACTCAGGCGCTTGTCCATGCGCATGTCAAGGGGTTCGTCTTTCAGGAAGCTGAAGCCTTCACCACTTTCCTCAAGCAAAAAAGAAGAAAGCCCGAGATCTACCAGGACACCATCCACAGGGCCCTTGCCAAGTTCATTTAAAACTTCTTTTATACGGGCAAAGTTCTCACGCACTATCTGATACCTGCCTTCAAATACCTTCAGGCGTTCCTTAGCAAGTTTTAAAGAGGACTCATTCCACTCAAAACCAATGAGAAATCCATTTGGGCTTGATTTTTCAAGTATGGCGTAACTGTGGCCCCCAAGGCCTACGGTTCCGTCAACATAAAGGCCCCCAGGCCTTACCCCAAGCCAATAAAGCGCCTCCGCAAGCAATACACTTTTATGCTTGGACTCCTGGGTTGAGGATGTTGGCGACAGAGGCGCTGAGTTCGCCAAAATTTTCGCGCACGCGTTTGAATTCTTTTTCAAGACGCTCTGGGCTCCATATCTCAAAGTAGTTAAGCATACCAAGCAAAACCACCTCTCTTTCAATACCGACTTCTTCACGGAGGTGGGCCGGAATCAAAATACGTCCCTGGCGGTCAGGTTGACATTCCTCAGCAGAGCCTAAAAAATAGCGCTTGAATAAACGCAACTCTGGCGGATCAAAAGGAGAATTTGATAATTTTTCTTCTAATGCTTGCCATTCAGACCAGGGATAAACATGCAAACACTCCGGCGTATTAGTCATGATCAGGGTGGCATTTCCATAACGGTGCTTGAGCACCTCGCGAAAACGGGCCGGAATACTCAAGCGCCCTTTGTTGTCGAGATTATGGGCGGAACGCCCTCGAAATCTCAAAAACCACCTCCGACCACTTTATTCCACTTTATACCACTTCAAGCTAGTAAAAATTCATCGGATATGTCAAGAAAAACTTAAGCTACAAAATATAGGGCAGTAAAAACAAAAATTATCCAAGATAATGTGGCACATTGCGTACTAACTAAAATTTTTTGGTGGTAAAAAGTGGGAAGCTCTAACGTTAAAAGGAAAGGTTAGGCCAAAAAAAATTAGCTCTTAAAAAGAATCTCTTTGGGGAAGCTAAGGCTAAAGCAGGTCTCTGAAGCAGAAGACTTTACGTTTATTTGGCCTTTGAGCCCTTTTACCAGGCTATAGACCACCGCGAGCCCAAGACCAGTGCCGTGGGGTTTGGTGGTAAAAAATGGCTCAAAAATCCTGGGAGCTATTTCTTGAGAGATCCCTCCGACATAATCGATAACTTTTATTTCAAGGTGATCATCTTGTTCTTGACAAACCAAACGTACGGTTGCTTCTCGGCCGTCATATGCCTCAATGGCATTTGAGCAAAGGTTTAATAAGATTTGCTTAAAACGCCCGGCATCTACCCTGAGATTGATCCCTGGAGGGATATCTATTTCCCAGTGTATGTCTTTTTCTTTAAATTTTAAAGCCAATTCATCCTGAATCTCGCCAATAATCTTTAAAAGATTGGTCTTTTCAGGTGCTCCGGCAGTGGGCTTAGCAAAAAGCAAGAAGTCCGAGACCAAAACATCAAGCCTTTGGGCTTCACGGGCTATAATCTCAAAAAGTCTCTCGCCTCCTGGTTTTACCAGGTCCTGTTCTTTCAAAAACTCCACGGCTCCGCAAATCGATGCCAGGGGATTTTTTATTTCATGCGCAAGCCCTGAAGCAAGGGTTCCAAGGGCTGCTAAGTGCTCTGCACGTCGCAAACGCTCTTCTTTTTCTTTGATGGGGGTAATATCCTGAAAGATTAAGCTATAGCCAAATATTTCTTTTTTCTCATCTTTGAGAGGAAAAAAGCTATAACCAATGTATATCGGCTGGCCGTTTTTTTTGAGCAAAAGCTCACAGCGCGAACTCTCCGGCACAAAATCAAAGCCATCAAATGCTTCTTTGAGGCTAAGTCCTTCAAGATCGTTTCTTTGGAGAATAGCTTTGGCAGCCTGATTGGCGGAAATAATCTTTTTAGAAAGATCCGTAACGATTAAACCTGAAGCCAAAGATTGCAGTATGAGTCTGTGAAGCTCCTCAGCACGAAAAAGTGCTTGGTGGGTTTCTGCTATTTTTTTTCGTGTGCGCTCGCGCTCCTCTACGTAACGCAGGGCTAGCAACCCGGAAAGTCCCATGGCTCCAAGGGGTACAAAAAACTGTAAGATAGTCTGGGGGTTTAGAGGAGGTCTTTCAGGATGCCAGTAGATAAAAGAATAACTGAGCAAAGAAATAAAGGTAAAGGTATCTGCCCCTCGACGCCCTAAATGAAATCCCGCCACAAAAATAAGGAGAGGATAAAGAAAAATAAAAGGGCTTTCGCGGCCACCTGTAGTCTCTATAAGAATATCGATCAATAAAAGATCAATTAAAAGCGAACTCCAGAGGACTTTTTGTTGAGAAATTTTCTTTTTCGCCAAAAAGTAAAAAAAGGTATTGCCCCAGAAACCTAGAAAAATAAGTAAGGAATATCTGGGAAATATTTCACCATAGCCCAGGACAGAAAAAAAACTTGCTACAGTGCCGGCTAGGATCAGAAGGATACGCAGAAAATCAAAGGTCTTTGAGGGTTTTTCAAGCTCAAGATAGTCCATATTTAGCAAGCCTGTAACGAAAAGAACGGAAATTTAAGCCAAGGAGCTTGGCGGCTTCGGTTTTATTGCCTCTAGTGCGTTCAAGGGCCTGCTTAAGAAGGGAAGACTCAATGCGTGCCAGAAGGTCTTCGAGATCAAGACCTTCAGGGGGCAGCTCAATCTCAGCAGGGTCTTTTGTGCTTTTTTCTATTTTTTTGCGTGAGAGGATAAGGCTTTCTGGAAGAATTAAAGGCCCTGACTCAAGGGCAACAGAACGTTCGATAATATTTTCAAGCTCGCGCACATTCCCTGGAAAATCATATTCCATAAGGGCCTTTAAGGCGAAATCAGAGATTCCTTCAATTTTTTTACCCATTTTTTCGGAATATTTTTTAAGGAAATGCTCCACTAAAAGCGGGATGTCTTCTTTGCGTTCTCGAAGAGGGGGAAGGGTCAAGGTTATCACATTCAAACGGTAAAAAAGATCTTCGCGGAAATTTCCTGCCAAGACTTCTTTTTCTAAATCGCGATTGGTGGCAGAAATGATGCGCACGTCTATTTTTATTTCTTTGGTGGCACCAAGGGGCATGATGGATTTTTCCTGGACCACGCGCAGGAGTTTCACCTGCATCTCAAGAGGCAGCTCCCCTATCTCGTCGAGAAAAATCGTCCCCTGATGAGCCTTAAGAAAAAGACCTTCTTTGTCTTTGGTGGCTCCAGTAAAGGCCCCTGCCTTGTAACCAAAGAGCTCACTTTCAAGGAGATTCGGAGGAATACCGCCACAATTTACCACTACAAAGGATTTTTCCCTCCTGGGAGAAAGCTCATGGATAGCCCGCGCCACGAGTTCTTTCCCGGTGCCTGATTCTCCCATAATCAAAACATTTGAAGGCGCTTTGGCCACCCGGGGCAGGAGGTCGAAAATACGCTGCATGGCAGGGCTTTTGCCAATTATACCCATGAAACGGGAAACATCTTCGCGGCTGTGCCTGGCACTATCTTTTTCAAGGGCCTTGAGAATAAGTTTACGCAATTCGTCTAATTTGAACGGTTTGGCCACATAATCAAAGGCACCTTCTTGTTTGGCAGCCACCGCTGTATCAAGGGAAGCATAGGCCGTAATCATAATGACGGGAAGATAAAGCCCTTTTTCACGTAGGGCCTTAAGAAAGGAAATACCATCCATGCGAGGCATGCGAATGTCTGCCAGGATAAGATCAACTTGCTTTTTATCAAGAAAAGAAAGGGCTTCCTCGCCGTCTCCTGCCACGGCAACCTGAAAGCCCTCTTTGGTCAGGAAAATTTCAAGGAATTCCTGTAAACTCTTGTCGTCATCAACAATGAGAATCGTTGCCATCCTTAAATTTTTTTCGGCTTTTTCCGGTTATTCTTAAAGCTAACATTTGAAATTCCGTAACAACTCCCTTCATTCCTTCCCTCCTTCTTTCATTCCTTCACTCCTGGTTCTTTATGTGCTATCTTTCATATAAGAAAGAAAAATTGATCACTCGCTAAATACTTTAGTGGAGTAATTATATGGAACTTCAGGAAATCAAAGAAATATTACAAACACACGAAAATAAAATTGACAGAAACATAAGAGAGCTTGAACTTCTAAAGCAGATTTCTACCGATAACCTTATGGCTGTTCTTGAGCTCCGCAAAGGCCAGGAATTCCTCACCCGGGAATTTAAGGCCTTCAAAGATGAAATGAAGGAATTCAAAGATGAAATGAACAAAAAGTGGGGAGAGCTTGCTAATCGCCTTGGCACCCTTACTGAAGACATATTCGCCCCAGGCATCCCATATCTCGTTAAAAGTCTTGGTTATAAAATAAAAAAACGCATGCTCAACGTGGAATACAAAAAAGAACACCTTTATAACCAGTACGACGCTATCGTGGTAGCTGAAAATGGCGAAGAAGCCGTTTTTGTGGCTGAAGTAAAAAGTCAGCTAAGACCTGAGCACTTCGACGAATTTAAAAGAAAACTGGAAAATCTTCCCATCTATGAACCTTTTTACGAAGGAAAGATTATTCCCGTTCTTGCTGCTTTTCAGATCCCAGAGGATCTTATCTCCATTGCCAATCGTCGCAAAGTGCTCCTGGTGCGCATGGGTGGGGATTATCTGGAACTCTTAAATCCTGAAGTACTAAAATAAAGGAGAATGGGCGCAGGCCCACTCTCCTCGGTCTTTCAAAGAACTACAAACGGAAACAAAGGTTGTAAGACCTTGCAGGATCATAGGTAGTAGCCGAACCATCTCCCTGGATAGTTCCCTTACTCGGATTTCCGTCATCGTTTGAGGAATCAATAATAGCGGCAATATCTCCGGGAACATTTGTGAAACAAATCGTATGTCCAGAGAGGTTGTAATCGTTGTAATTGATATAAACCCTACCGCCAAAGGGATGAGTAGGATGCTTATTACCAGAGCCTGAAATAATTCCAGCGCATCTTAAATGTGTCCAATATCTTCCCCAGTCGGTACCGTCTTCATCATCCATGCGGCCATCACCATCGCCGTTGCGGGTATCACAATCGGGGAACCTGGTAGTTGCCTCGGGATCGTCTCCAGGAAGCACTCCGTATCTTTCCTGATAAGTGTAAATAGCCGCTACATAGCCTTTGTAGTCGTTTACCAGACGTTTTACTTTCGCGTTCGTAATAATTTCCTGGCCCTTTAAAATTCCACCCAAAATAATACCAATGATTACCAAGACAATAGCCAACTCTACCAGGGTAAAGCCTCTTGTTGCCAAACGGTCCATGACAAACAATCCTCCTTGCAATTTTTTCAACTATTTCGGTTTCTTGAGAAAAAACTTTAAGGTCTGCTCCAAAATACCGAATAAAAGACAAGAGTTTTCCCTGGAGTTGGTATGAAACAAAAACCCATTGGCCAGCTTTTAAAAGAAAAAGGCTATATCTCAGATGACCACATCAAGTTCGCTCTAAAGGAACAGGAAGCCACCAAAGAAAGGTTAGGCGAGATACTGGTTCGCCTTGGAATTGTTACGGATTTTGAAGTAGCCGTCGTACTTGCCGAACAAAGCGGTCTTCCCTTCATGGAACTAGAAAATCTCTTGCCGGAAAAAAAGGCCTTGCTTCAAATCCCCGCCAACTTTGCCAGAGAGGCCCTGGTTTTACCATATAAAATTTCTGAAAAGTTACACATCGCCATAGCAGATCCGTTCAACGCCCGTACCCTAGAAGCGCTCAACAAAGTGGTAAAAATACCTTACGAACTATATGTAGCCCCCAAAAGCCAGATCCAAGAAACAGTTGAACGTTTTTATTATCTCCTGCAACACCCACCAGAAAAAGAAATTGCAGAACTTCTCCAAAAATTAAAAAGAAATCCCGGGTTTAATTTCGATGTAGAACAACTTTTTCGTAACATAATGGTATCAGCCATAAGTTACAAAGCTGCTGATATCCACCTTGTTCCCTCAGAGAAATCCTCACGTGTGTATTTTCGATTAGATGGAATTCTCGAACTCATGTTTGTCTTCCCAAACCAAGTTCACCCCCGGTTAATCAGTGCGATAAAAGTAAAGGCCGAAATGGATATTGCCGAACAACGCCTGCCTCAAGATGGCAAAATGCGTTTTGAATTTCTGGGTGAAGAATTTGACCTGAGAATTTCTACGGTGCGCGGCGTTTTTGGCGAAAATATGGTCATCCGTCTGCTCCCAGTAAAAGCCTCAGTGCGTCATCTCACAAGCCTTGGATTTGACCAGGAAGAAGTAAATGCCCTTGAAGAACTTTTTAAAAAACCCTATGGCATGATCTTAGTAACCGGCCCCACAGGAAGCGGAAAAACCACCACCCTATATGCGGCTCTCCGCCTCATAGATGTCCTTCATAAAAACGTGGTAACTGCCGAAGACCCGGTGGAATATAGCTTTCCCCTTATCAGGCAAACCCAAATCAACGAAGACATTGGCTACACTTTTGCAGCAGCCATAAGGCATTTTTTGCGCCAGGATCCAGACGTAATCCTTATCGGAGAGATACGCGATGAAGAAACCGCCACTATGGCGGTTCGCGCTGCTTTAACAGGGCATCTTTTTCTGTCCACCTTACATACTAATGATACGATCTCAGCTATTGAACGCTTAAGGGATCTTAAACTTTCTGATTCTCTCATTGCAGGAGCACTAATTGGCATTACAGCCCAAAGGCTTTTGCGCAAAAATTGTCCTTATTGTCTCGAAGAATACAAACCTGAACACGAGATTCTCGAGCGTTACCAACTTCCTGCAGATGCAGTTTACCTGCGCGGCATAGGGTGTGAAAACTGCCGTGATACAGGATTTCTCGGACGTACGGCAGTAACCGAAATCCTCATACTTTCCGATGAAGTTAGAGAAATGATTGCCCAAGGAAAACCTGCTACTGAGATCGCAACTTTTGCCAGAAAAAAGGGTTTTAAAACGCTTTGGGACTCAGCCCGCAAGCGCATACTTGCTGGCGAAGTTGCTTTAGAAGAAGCCATAAGGGTGCTTGGCTAATGCCTGAATTTACATACGAGGCCTTTGATCCCAGAACAGGAAAACACATAAAAGAAAGCGCTGAGTTTTCATCTGTTTTAGAACTTTTTCAACGTCTCCAGGACAGAGGAATAATCCTCATTAAGTATAAACAAAAAAGAAGCTGGGGCTTACGGGGTTTATCCTTTTCAAGAGTTAGCAGACGTGAACTTGCAGAGTTCTGCCGTAATCTTGCTTTTATGTTGCGGGGCGGAGTTCCGATTTTACACGCCTTAGCAGACCTAGAAAAAGCTACTGAAAACAAATCCCTAGCAAAAGCTATTCGCAAACTTAGATCATACGTGGAAGAAGGGCGGAGTTTTTCAGAAGGCTTAGAAACAACAGAAAATGTGTTTAGCCCCATAGTGAAAGCGTTAACCCTTGTGGGAGAAGAAAGTGGCAAACTTCCTGAAACACTTGAAGCAGCATCGGAGCATCTTCTGCGGGTTGACGAGATTATTTCAAATACCAAACGAGCTTTAATTTATCCGACTTTTGTCTTTATTTCTATGACAGCCGCGCTTGCTTTTTGGATATTTTTTGTTTTGCCCCGCATCCTTAGCCTTTTCCAAGAAATGAATACCGAATTACCTCTGGCTACCAAGGTACTTATAAAAATTGTGTCATTTTCTGCGGCTAACTGGCCCTATTTTTCCTTACCTCCCTTATTAATAGCTTTGGGGACCATTCTAGTGATCAAAAACGAGAAATGTAAATTTTTTTGGGAAAAATTTTCGCTAAAAATCCCCCTTTTAAAAAAGATTAAACGCTACTCTTTACTTGCTTTCTTTTTTGAATACATCGCTCTCTTATTGTATTCCGGGATAAGCCTGATGCGTTCCCTTGAAATTATGCAAAAGAGCTTTAAAAGCCCTTATTTTTTCCAAATCCTTGAACTGATCAAAAAACGTATTGAGGAAGGATATTCATTTACTCGGGCTTGTGAGGTTTCGTCATTTTTCTCTCACCTAGAGCTTCGCATGATAAAAGTGGGGGAAGAAACAGGCAACTTGGTTGAACAATTGCGCTACCTTGCCGATTACTATTACCAAGGGCTTGAGCACTTGGTAACAGCCCTTTCAAAAATAATAGAACCAATGCTCATAATTATAGCAGGGCTTATGTTCCTAATTATAGCCCTAGCACTTATAGGGCCGATTTATGATCTGGTATCACAAATAGGGGCGGGATAAATGACAAAAGTACCTGATTATCTGGAAATTTTTGGCCTAAAAGACCATCCTTTCCGCCTCACCCCTGATACCGATTATTTTTTTCCTTCAGAAACACATGTTAAAACGTTTGAAATAATTAAATATGGTCTTTTACGAGGAGAAGGCTTCATAAGCTTAACCGGAGAACCAGGAACCGGAAAAACACTTTTGCTCCGTCTTCTTTTAAATGAATTACCCAAAGAAAAAGAAATCGCAATCATTCTATCCCCGACGCTTTCTCCGATAGATTTGCTAAGAGCCATTCTTGAAGACTTAGAAATCCCTTTTTCAACCGTAGACAGTAAGGAACAGCTATTAAGACGTTTCAGGAATTATCTCATTAATATAAGCCATGAAGGAAAAACCCTTATACTAGTAATAGACGAAGCCCAAAACTTACCATCAGAAAGTCTAGAAGAGTTACGTTTGCTTTCCAACCTGGAAACTGAAAAGAAAAAATTGGTTCAAATACTACTAGTAGGTCAGCCTTTACTTGAAGAAAAGCTTAAAAGACCCGAATTGTCACAACTACTTCAACGCATAACGATTAACGAATGTTTA
>Ga0256840_1004264_pt1 | contig 10838 bp, 7 predicted proteins | sample 355202metaG_FD_185969 | JGI IMG/M metagenome (GOLD analysis project Ga0256840, IMG submission 185969) | Hydrothermal vent microbial communities from Mid Atlantic Ridge, Atlantic Ocean - 355-202 | ecosystem: Environmental > Aquatic > Marine > Hydrothermal vents | place: Atlantic Ocean: Mid...
ATTTAGAGAATAGTTATTTAGGAAGGTGTAAATGGGTAAAAATGTTTGCCGCCTTTTACAATAAAGAAGATGTGGCAAATAAATATTTCACAAGAGTTGAAAAGAGAAGTTTGAATGTAATACGATCAACCAGGGATGAACCAAGAATATTAGTTGCATGGGGTATAAACTACCCATCCTATGGCACCTATGTCCCTAAGGCACAGTCCTATGTTGCCAAGGCAATTGTGGATGACTGTCATGCTTACTATATATTTAGTGATATTCCAGGAACAGAAAGTGCAAAAATTGATTATGACACATTTGCCGAAAGGGCAAAAGATGCAGATCTTTGGGTAGTTCCTTCAAATACTAATTGGTTATCCACATTTAAGCAAGACCACCCTGGATATGGTACATTTAAATCAGTTAAGAATGGAAAACTATTCTGTATAAGTGACGATTACTGGCAACTTGGATTGATGCATACCCATGACTTGCTGTTGGACTTAGGAACAATCATCCACCCCGATGCCTTTAAAGGAAAAACTACCACTACTTCCTAAAATATAATCCTGATACAAATACAGCTACACCCTACATTGCAAATTAATAATAACTAAAATTAATTCCTGCAAAATTTTATCTAATTTAAATTTTATTTAAATAATTAAAATAAATTCAATATAGTGGTGAAATAATGAGAAATTGGAGATATTTGGTAACCCTATTGGCAGTACTTTCAATTATTGGAGTTTGTTATGCAGAGAATATATCCGTAGAATTGCTGCCAAGTTCCATATCTAAAAAAGTAAATGACTCATTTACATTAGATTTAGTTATTAAAAATATTCCAGAAGATACAAAATGTGGTGGGTTTGATGCTAAAATATATTATAATCCTAATATTATAAATTTAACAAATATTAACCTAAGCAGTATATCCAACAACGCTGCACTAAAAAATACAGTTATAAATAACAGTGATGGCTGGGGGTATATATCATTATTATGGTCCTCTAATGAGCCATATGGTAATTTTACAATTGCAACATTAACATTCAAAACATTAAATGAAGGTTCAACTAATATATCCTTAGACGAAGTTGCCGTATCTAATACAGACGGTACAAAATATTCTAATGTAATTGTTAAAAACTCAACTGTATCAATTACTTCTCCAAAACCTGATTTAATAGTGGAAAATATCTCATTAACTAATTTCATAACCTATCAAAATAATACCATCCCGGTAATAATAAAAAACATTGGAGAAATAAATGCCACTAAAAAATTTAATGTATCGCTTTACACAGATGCTAAACTGATAGGGAGTGTGGAAGTTTCAGGACTAAATGTAAATGAAAGTAAGACACTATACTTTACATTTGCCCCTACTGAAAATAATAACTATACTGTTGTAGCCATGGTGGATTCTTCCAACAGTATAATTGAAAGTAACGAATCCAATAATAAATATATTATGTCAATTCCTTCAATAGAAAAACCAATATCCTTGAACCTTATTCCATCAAATATACTAACAAAAACAGATGAAACATTTACAATAAACATAACTTTAAATAACATTACATCAGACAGACCAGCAAAAGGTATTGATGGAATTATAATCTATGATTCATCCACACTAACCTGTGAAGATTTTAAGTTTTTAATAAACTCAACAGAAAATCTACAAAATATATCTTATGGTAATGGAAATATTACATTTTCAATTATGGGTGGAGTAATAAATACTTCAACACCAATAGCGCAGATAACATTTAAAGGACTAAAAGTAGGGACTTCAAATATATACTTAAATAATGTAGTAGTATCTGATATAAATGGATATAAATTTAATAAAGTAACTATAAATAATAACACCTCAATTACTATTGAAGGACCAAATATTAAAATTCTTAATATTTCTACTGGACAATTGTACTACAGAATACCTGCAACAATAAATATTACAATAACAAATAATGGACATCAAGATATAGTTAATAAATCATTTGATGTAAAATTATACGCTGATACTAAGGAAATTGGCACTTTAACAGTAGATAATTTAAAAGTTGGGGAAGTTAAAACATTACAATTTAATTGGTTGCCGGAAGATTTAAAAACATACACTATAGTGGGAGTAGTTGATGAAAATAATATAATAAGTGAAGAAAATGAAAGTGATAATAAGTTAGTTGTTAAAAAGACAGTTGTGGAGAAGCCTATTTCATTAAAAATATATAAAAATGTAGAAAATAACTCGCTTATAACTGCATCTATTGATTTAATAAATATTCCTAAATACAGACCTTGTGGGGGTATGGATGTATATATATCTCTTAAAAATTTAAAATTGGTTGGAATAAATACCTTAGGAATTAGCAACTATACTGTGGAAAACAACACTTTATTTATTACTCTATATAATATTAGTAAGGAAGGATCTTTCAATATAGCCAACATATCATTTAGTATTACCAATAATACCTATTCAGCCATAATTAATAAAGCAGTAATTTCTGATAATCAGGGCCATAAGTTTAAACTGGTTAATATAATAAACAATATTGTAGATTTGGAATACATTGAAAAATTTGTTATAGTAAATAAAAATATAAGTGATATTATAGAAACGGACAATATAGAGTACATTATAGGTAATAATTATAATATTACCGTATTACCTCTAAAAACAGAAAAAGATGAATTAACTATCCCTATATTGCCAAATAAAAATAATACCCTAACGATATCTAACGATACTATTCAAAGACTTAATGAAGTTGAAGAATATTCAAAAAATTTAGAAAACATTACAATCACTAATACTGATGAAATAAACAACATAATTGAAAAAAACATACTTCCTGCAATAAAACCAATAATTAGTGATGGATTTAACATTACAAATATTACAGATGAAGAACCAAAAGTTATTGAAAATAAAATAATAAGTAGAATAAAATTCAAAGCAATTAATACCTCACAAAAAGGTTTTGTGATAGTTAGAATACCTATTGGAACTTTAAATATAGATTCAATTAATGTGAATAATGGTACTGCAAATATTATATTAAAAGAAAATGATACAATAAGCCCATTTGGTTGGTATAAAATACCTAAAAAAGGAATCTTAGAAATAACATTAATCAAAGACCCAGAAGTAACAGTAACACTATCAGCACCAATAACCACAACAGAGGAAAGTTCATCAACAACTACAACAGAGGAAAGTTCATCATCAAGTTCCAGTGGTGGAAGTTTTGAATACTACTATACTGGTGGAAGTTCCCATTACTCCCCAGTAATCGGAGAATCACTAAAACAAACTGAAAATATCAAATCAGAAAGTGTAAAAGAATTCGTAAGTAAAGCAAAATTAATATTAGGATCACCAGTGGATCTAAAACTATCAGGAAAAGAATTGAAAGAAGGAATAAATACAATCAATAAACCTATTGAAATAAAATCAGATTGTATCCTTGTAGGAGGACCAGTAGCAAACCCAACAGTTAAAAAGTATATTAATTACTTCCCAGTTAAAGTAACAAACAACTACCCCGGAGCAAAGAAAGGAGTCATAGAAAAACAGTTAATAAATGGACATACAGTAATACTCTTAGCAGGTTCTGACAGATGGGGAACAAAGGCAGCAGTTGAATACTTTAAACAATTAGATGACATTCCAGATGAACCAATATTTGTAGAATGGAAAGATGGAAAGGCAGTTAAAATAGAAAAACCTTAATTTAATCATTTTTTAAATTTTTTTAGTTGATTTTTAATTATTATTTATTTTAAACTTTTTATTAATTTTATTATTAATATTATTAATTATTTTATTATTATTTACTATAAAATTATTTAACCCACATCCTTTTCTAATTTATCAATTACCTCTTTACACATTTTTATATATTCATCTTTTTTAGGGACAACCATAATTTCTTTTGAAGGAAGTTTTATAGAACATCTAAATCCATATTTTCTTCCAATTTCTGTAAGTTTTAAATTGTAAAGGTAGAGTTTGTCCAAAAGTTCTTCGTTTGATATTATAGTATTGTAATCACAATACTGAATAGGACATCCTTCCCGCCAGTAGCCAATTTTATCTCCAACCTCATTAACTTGTGTTATGTCAATTCCATAGTAATCTTTAAGTTTTAATATGTCCTCATAACCACATCTTATTAATGGTCTTAAAAAAAATGTATTATACTTTTTAGGCACTTTGGTTAATTCCATTTTAGAATAAATTACCTCCCCATACATTTCCCTTAAATAATCCATAATAGGTCCAGAGATTTTCTCTAAGGCAGTATCTCCTGTCATGATTATTTTACAATCATTTTTTTTTGCTATCTTTACTATATTGTCCTTCATAATATTTTTACATATTCTACAAACACTTCCTCCTTTGGCACCATTCAATCTCTTTTTTAAATCGTCGGTTATATCATGGTAAATTATGGGAATATTATATTTTTTTTTAAGGTATTCTACATTTTTCTTAGAAATGTCCCAACTCCACTTATGAACAAAATGGACTCCCAATGATACATTGAGATTTAACTCCTTGCAAATTGCCAATGATATTGAGCTATCCTTCCCACCACTTAGCATACAAACTATTTTTTCATCCTCTAAATTGTTATCCTTTAAATTTTTTATAATGTCTTCTTTAAGTTGAGATAAATTTTTTAACTTTCTTTTATTTACTGTCCAGTTTGAGAATTCTACCATTTTATCCCAAATTATTATTTACTGTTTATTTTTTATTTTCTTATTTTTATTTCTATTTTATTTCTATTTTATTTAAATTTGTAATCCACAATACTCTTAGAAACTCCCAAAGATAAGGTATTATTTATTAGTCTTTTTTTCCACTCTTCTTTAAATTTTCTTAAAACATAATTATCGTATGTATATTCAATATCTGTTTTAGCATCCATAAGTATAAGACCCTCAGGTGGAGCATTTGGTACTCCTTCTTTATAATTTGTATCCAATAGTTTTTTTATATAATCAATATCCTTTTTCCCCTCACCAAGGTATGTTAAGACGGTTATTATCTTTCTCACCATATTCCATAAGAAACTCTCACCAAAAATATCTATTGTTATGTAAAAATCATTATGTTTTATTTTAATATCATATATTGTCCTTATGGGACTTTTATTTTTACTTCTATCTTTTTTAGATAGATTATGAAAACTATGGGTGCCTATAAGCAATTTTGCCCCTTCTTTAATTTTTTCTATGTTGTAGTTATCGTTATATAGAATATACCTATAATGGCGATACTTTACTTTTGGTATTTGGTTTATTTTTTTATAGCCAACTATCCATATTCCATTATCCTTAATCTTTGAATATATGTGGGATAGAATTGGCTCTTTTTTTAAATTCACTACAATAAAGTTTCCAATACTTGAAACCCCTTTGTCGGTCCTTCCACCATAATATATTATTTTTTTACTATCAGTATAGTCCAAACTGATAAGAGTATCCATTATTATATCACATATCCCACTTCCATCCTTTTGAGATTGGAAACCTCCGTTATTACTATCATAACATACTCTTAAAATATACATTTCATAATTTTTATTATGGTTTATACTATTATTACCATCAATTACCATTGTATCACACAAAATATTTCACTAAAATAATTTTAAATATGCATTTTTAAGTAAAAAAATTATCATCAGTAAATCTTTAATTTCAGGAGAAATAAAAAAATAAATATTAAAAATAATAATATTAATAATATTAAAAATAGAAATAATTATTTTAATAATAAAAATAATAATTTTAAAATTTTATTTATTTTATTTAATTTTTTATTTACATTTAATTAAATTTAGAAGTTTATCCAACTTATATTGATTTAAATTTATTTTACCTCCAACAGATAAACTATATCTCCCATTTTTAATTTTTTAATTAAGTCCTCATTTTTAACAACTCTTCCTACTATATTTGTCCCCTCAAAAGTTTCACCAGTAGGACCAAATTTATCATGTGGAGTTAGTCTAATACCAATATATCCCTTATATCTCTTTACCATATTGGTTACCCCAATCATTCCACCATCAACTTTATTCTTTGGAGTATTTTCAGGAAGTAATCCTTTTGCATATTCCTCATTTCTATTAAACATAACCATATCAGGAGCCGGTTTGAAATAGACAGTTAATTTACCTACCTTTTTAGTAGTAAGTCCAGAAGTCTTTCTAAAATACCAACTTGTTATTGGAGCCTTGTCATCAAATATTTCAATGTGTAATAACTTATCTTCTGACAATGTTTTAAGTTCAACCTTCTTATTTTTTAATACATCGAGAGTATATTCAGGATTTTGTTCTATAATTATACTATTCTCCCCATCATCCCCCTTTATGGTATATTCAATGTTGTATTTATCAAATATCTCCTTTGCCTCACTTACTGACTTCCCTATTACACACAATCTTTCAGGAATTGTTTTTACAGATATTGTTCCCTCATCTGTGAAATCTACCAATTCCATACCTTCAATGACTTTACCCACCACAGTATGAGAAATTGATGAAGTCCGTCCCTCTCTATAAATATATACTTTCCCTATACCATTACCATAGTTTCTAACTGTTATTGCCCCTCTAACTCTGTCGTCGTAATTTTCTTCATCAATTTTCAATGTTTGTAATCTACAATCGGCTATAAATGTGTTTGTGCTTTCTGTGGCTTCAAAATAACCATCTTCCATTATTGCCAAAGCATGTTCAACGGTCTTAGATGGACCGTCCAATCCACATAAACAGTATGTAAATATCTCCCAATTTTCCTCCAATTTTAGATCTAAATCCTTTGTGATAATATAATCAATTAATTTTTTTGACTCCCTGATTTTTTCAATTGATATTATTTTATCGTTAGATTCTAATTTAGACAATACTCCTTTTCCACCAATTACTCTACCTATTTTAGGATTTTTCAAACCATAAACTTCTGTAATATCTTTTTTAATAAATACTAAATGCCCCTCACTAATATCAAATCCTGAAATACTTAAAACAACATCCCACTTTTTAAAGTCCTTACTTTCTCTATCCATTGGCAAATCTATAATAACACTCCCAAAGGATACATCAAACATACTTTTCCATCTAACACCCTTACCTTCAAAATCCTTGTAGTGATTGTTCCAATATTCAACGGACTCATTATCTTCTGTTATACCGATTACAATAGGTCCTTTTGTGGTATTTATACGATATTTTTTAGATTCCTGTTTAGTTTCCTTCTTAATGCCTTTTACTATTGCAATATTACATCCTTCTTTATAATATTCATCAGATATAACATCCCTAAGGTACTCACCAGTTTTTTTCTTTCCATTTACTATAACATTAACTACCATAAATACACCCTAAAAATGGTTTATATTTATTCTTTAAAACTTACATATATTTATATTTATATTTTAAAGTTTTTTTAAATTTATAATATTAATAATATAAATAATAATATAATTCAACTTAAAATATATAATTACCATAAATTAATGCATAATAAATAATGATTTAAATAAATACTTTAAAAATGAGGAATTATTATGTTAAATCAGTTTATAAGAGTAAATACTATAAAAATAAACCCTAATGATTTAAAAGAAAGATTAGAAAAAAAGAATATAGTTCTTGAAAATACTTACTTGGATTATGTATTTAAAGTTTTAAAATCGCCTTTTTCAATAGGGGCCACTAATGAATATTTATTTGGGTACTACTATCTACAAAGTATATCCTCAACCATTCCACCAATTGTGCTAAATCCATCTGAAAAGGACTTAACATTAGACATGTGCTCAGCCCCTGGTGGTAAAACGACCCATATATCCCAACTTATGAATAACAGAGGGACGGTTGTAAGTAATGAAATTAATAGGAAAAGAATAAGAAGTTTAAAGTCTAATATATATAGATTAGGTATTGTAAATACCATAATACTAAATACTGACGCCCTTCGTCTTAAAAACTTAAATATACACTTTGATAAAATACTACTTGATGCACCGTGCACTGGAAATAACATTAAGGATAAAAATAGAGTGGTAAATAAAAGAGATATTAGATTTTGCTCCATTAGGCAAAAAAATTTACTTAATGTAGGTTTGGATATTTTAAAACCTAATGGAGAACTTGTATATAGCACATGTTCTCAGGAGGAAGAAGAAAATGAAAAAGTCATTAGTTATATCTTAGAAAATAGAGACGATATAGAGTTGGTAGATTTAAGAGAATATTTAGAGAAAATAAAGGGCGTAAATATTTCAGAAGGAGGTATAAAAGGAACTTTAAGAATAAATCCTCCTGATGAACCATTTTTTATAGGCAAATTTAGAAAATTAGAATAAATTTTAGAAGTTGATTATTCAGGTGATACCATCAAAAGAATAACTATTTTATCTCCTAACCATTATACTTATGGTGGGATGATAATAGGCGGTGTTTTAAAGAAAAATTTTAAAAATACTGATGTTAAATTAATAAAGGATATTAATAATAGTTTATTACTAAAATCAGATGTTGTAATATTGAGTTTATACTCCACCCTTCATATAGTAGATAAAAATATAAAAAACCTAACAGAAGTACTAAAAAATAAAAATAAAAATATTAAAATATATGTTGGAGGTCCTGTATCTGCCTATCCGTCAATTATTTTAAAAGAACTAAATGTTGATGGGGTTATACTTGGTGAGGGGGAACTTACAATAACTGACATAATAAAGGGCAGTAGTGACGAAGGTCTTGCCTATTTAGAAAATGATGAGATAGTGATAAATCCCAATAGAAAACTACCGGATTTAGAAAGTGAAGATATTTTAATACCAAAGGATATAGGTAGCCAGAATATTAGAGGCGCCAATATCTACTTAGAAACCCATAGGGGTTGTTTAGGACATTGCACTTTTTGCCAAGTGCCCAAGTTTTTCGGAAGAAACATACGAAGTAAGCCATTGGAAGTTATTATTGACCAGGTAAAAAAACTTAAAAAATACGGTGTTAAAAAGGTTGCTGTAAGTGGTGGCACTGGAAGTTTGTATAACTTTAAAAAGAAGTTAAATAAAGACATGTTCTTAGATTTAATTGAAAAATTATCAAGTATTCTTGGAAAAAACAACCTATCAATACCTGACATGAGGGTGGATTATGTAGATGAGGACATACTAAATGGCATTAGGGATTATACAATAGGATGGGTATTTTATGGTATAGAAAGTGGGAGTGATAAAATATTAAAGGATATGAAAAAAGGAGTTTCTGTTGAAAAAAACCTAAATGCTATTAAACTATGTAGGGATTGTAATGTTAAGGTAGGGGGCAGTTTTATTGTTGGATACCCTACTGAAACTGAAACAGATTATTTATTGACAAAAGATTTTATCGTAGATGCTGAATTGGATAGTGTCTTTGTAAGTATTGCCGAACCAATACCAACCACAGAATTATGTGATTTAGTTTTGAAAACGCCCATTGATAAAAATCCATCATTTATTAGGGATAAAGGTAAATATGGTAGATTAGGTCTGACAATTAGTGAAGGTAGGTGTTTAGATCTATCAATACATGGCAACATGTGGAAGCCAAATCCTGTAATAATCACAAAAAAATTATTCCATACTTATTATATTGAAAGTAAAAAACAGGGTGAGGACATAAGAAAAATTACTAATTTAATATATAAATATAAGAGTCATTTATGTGAAAATGGATTTTAAATGATAATAAAAATTAAAATAATAAATAATATTAAATTATTCTACATCTGTCCATTTATGGTAGTATTTTAAAAATAGATCATCGCCAGTTAAATTATATAGCCACAACATTTGTAATCTTTGTAAGTGTTGATAATGTGTATTGCATAAATGCCCTTTGGCATCATAATAACTCCAATGGTTATAGTCATAATCAGGAATAAATGCTTTTAACGATTTAATACCTTCATTATATAAATAAATACCATCGCTATTGTTTGTATTTTTAGAATACTCTCCAATCCACATAACTGATGTTATAAACCCATTTAAAACATAGGGGGGATTATCAGAAGCATACTCAGGATACCAATAATAAGATATATTATTTTTGTATCTTATTTTTAGCAAACCTCCTTTTTCAACAGGCACTTTAAAGGCATTTAGTGCTTTTTTAGATAAATTTAAGTATCTCTTATCTCCTGTGGTGGCGTATGCCAAATATAATGTTTTCATACAACCTGCCTGACATAGGGAGCCTGCCCATCCTTTTGATAGGTTATATACTGGAAAATCAAAGTTATACCTCCAAATAATGTAGGTAATGTTAGTTCCATTTAAATTAACACTCTCTTCCTCTGACTGGGATATGAGATAATCAGTTAAAAATAAACCTCTATAAAGATATTCTTTTGCCATTTTAGGATCTTTATTCTTTAAAGACATATATTTGTAAAAGCAACTTCTTGCTTCACCATTTACATTGTGCGGCGTTATCTGATAGCCAATATATTTTCCATTTAAGTATCCATAGTATGTAACTGGCATATTGACATTTTTAACAGTGTATGGTTTTGGATTTACAATGTATTGTAATATTTTATAGTTAGGGTTTTTAAGATTATGATTGTTTGTATTAGTTCCAATAGTGTAGCCTATTGTAAATGAAAAAATTGATATAACAATAATAATTAATAATATTAAAATTTTGATGTTTTTTATCATCATATACCCACCTTCAAAAATTAATCATCAGTACTATTATTATTTTTAAGCCGATATATTAGCATATCATCATCCAAAGTAGTTGTTATACACC
>Ga0256840_1004265_pt1 | contig 10835 bp, 9 predicted proteins | sample 355202metaG_FD_185969 | JGI IMG/M metagenome (GOLD analysis project Ga0256840, IMG submission 185969) | Hydrothermal vent microbial communities from Mid Atlantic Ridge, Atlantic Ocean - 355-202 | ecosystem: Environmental > Aquatic > Marine > Hydrothermal vents | place: Atlantic Ocean: Mid...
ACTCAATACCCCTAAGCTCTTAGAGTATAACCCATGGCTTATCTCTAAAGAGAGAGTATCTTTCCCCCAAGGAAGCAATATCATAGAGACACCTAAAGAGAATCTTTCTATTTCTGATACCCTCATCTATGAAGAGGCGTTGGCAGATAAAATCTATGCCAACACAGTAACAGAGGATGAACTCGGGATACAAAGAGAAGATGAGGCTTCCCAAAATCAAGCAACACAAGAGAGTGAAGTAAGCAATCATACAGACAAAACCAAGTTTGTACCCACTAGCAATACCGATGCTATAGCTGATTCAGAGATACAAGAACCCTTGGATATGGAAGCCAAAGCACAAGAAATTCTCCAAGATCTCTACCCTCATCTTTATCAAGACAAGAGTGATGACAATAAGAGAGAGGAACAGGATGATATGGGAATGGAGAGATAAAAGATTTGGATTTAATTCCTGACCCTAAAATACGTTTTTAAAGCCTTTATAAAGAATAATTGATATCATTATACTTATAGAACCAAAGGGAAAAAGATGAATGAGCCAGAGATGAAACAGCTGTTTGATATACTATTTATGATGATGATTAGCTTTGTGATGGCAGTAGCTGTGGCGTATGGGCTCTATAGAGGTGCTTTGCTTTTGTGGAAACAGCATAAGAAATCTAAGTCACTTAAAAAAATCCAACACTACGTAGACAACAACCAATTCATACAAGTGATCTCTTTTGACAAAGAGGGTTTGCCGGTATTGATAGAGGTGGGTGACAAAAAAGCCAAAAAGATAGTCTCATTATGAAAAAAATAATTTATATCTCTTTGTTGACCCTATTTATAGAGGCCAAAAAACCTCCATTAGTAGATGTGGCACAGCGAGAAGAGGAGTTTTCTATAAAATATGTGAACTATGAACGATGGCAAGAAAAATATCTCTATGATTATGTACGGCTAGTGAAAGCACGTTATATCTCTACCAAGGAGATAATATGGCTCTCTCACAACATAGTAGAAGCGATCTATTTAGAGTCAAAAATTATACGTCTAGGGCAATCATATGAAAACTAAAGAGACATGGAAAATTAATCGTTCTGAAGATTTTACAGATATAGAAAAAATCAATGCACATCTCGAGATACAAAAAGATGGTTATGCAAGAGCATTAAAAGATAATGAACACCATTTTTTATGTAAACCGATGTCGTCATTTAAATTTTTATTTAAGCGGTATCCTCTTATGATTGTTCCGACCATTATTTTGAGTTTGGCATTTTTATGGTTACACCCTATTGCTTTTTTTGTTTATGGACTATTCACTATATCTATTTTTACGATTGCCGTGAGGCATTGTGGTATCTCTGCAATGGCAAAATATATTTTTATATTTTGGGTGTTACACCTAGTAATCAATTTCTTTATTCTAGGCGGAGGTTCAATAGAGGCTTTGTCAATATCTATAATGCAAAGACACTCCTATATACAGAGTCTCTTTTTTGGGATGCTTTTGACCCATACTTGGGTCTACGTACTCATATTTTTTCAACAATATTATCATGTCTTCAATATTGTAGAGGAAGAAGATGGAGAGGAGATAGCAACAAATTGGTATATATGGAAAGGTTGTTCATTATGCAATAGTACGTACAATCCGTTTACAGATAATTGTGGTGAATCATAGATGGTTTGGTTGCTTATAGAAGAACCTCAATACCTCAATGATATAAAAGCACTCGATAGCAGAGTCAAAGCATTAAAGTTTTTGCTACCAGATTTGACCCTAGAGAATACACTTTTTATCCCTACAGAGACAGAGATACAAAAAAACATGCTTTTGCCTCAGCCCAAAATAGTGGTAGACTATCGTGAACCCAAGCAAGTAGTAGGGATAAGCTACAATGTCTTTACTATCATGGATGTAAGGGCACCCGATTTTCCTTTTACTGCAGAGCATAAGGCATTGGGGATTGACAAGGCAGATGTGCTCTCGGAAAAACTGGGACTTCGTATCGCCAAACCGGGGGTGACCTTCGATGATATGGCAGGGGCAGAGGTCTTACACGATGATATAGAACAGATGCTCAATCTAGAAAAGATGGGACTGATGAACATCACGGGACTCTTTTTGTTTGGGGTGGCAGGTGCGGGTAAATCCTACTTCGCAGAGTGTTTTGCAGGGTCTACAGGTAGGCACTTCGTGATGCTGGATTTGGCACACTTTATGTCGCTGCCCAACCCTACCAAATCCATAGATGATGTCTTTGTCTTTTTGCTAGAACAAGATGAGAAATATGTATTGCTCATCGATGAGATAGAGAAGATGTTTCAGCTAGATGGCTCTAGTACCAATCTGCTTTCAGACCAAATTTTCGGTAAGATGCTGACATGGCTAGCGATGATTTATGAGGGCAAGGGGACCAATATTACCTTTGTAGCCACAGCCAACAGGGTAGAAAACCTGCTCAAAAACAAACCAGAGTTTGTCAGGCGTGGGCGTTTTGACAGGCTCTATTTTCTCAACTATCCACAGGTAGCATCTTCTGCCCCCGCAATTATGACAATGTATCTTAATAAAGAGAGAAAAAATATTAAAAAAGCGATAATATCACAACATGAGATTTATCAGCAGGGAGAGACTTTAGAATCAGAAAAACTTCATTATATTTTTGATGCGCTTGCCCAAGAAAATTTAGACCTTGATGTTTTTATTTCCAAGCTTGTAGATAATGAACAGATGAGAGTAGAAAGAATGATTCAGGTGGTTGAAGGTCTTATAGGTAAAGACAAAATTACAGATGCCCAATACTTTATATATACACCACCAGAGATTAAATCATTGGTCAAAGAAGTTTTACAGGCCTATGCAGAAGAAATTACCACAAGGCTCTATAATAAAGAGTTAACTGTGAGAGATCTACTCTCTGATAATATCGGTGCACGTCCTATCCAAGATATACTAGAAGAGATTGTCTTTAAAACCCCACCTTTGCAGATTACTGCACCTGATGGTATAGGGCATCAGCTCGCCCAAGCCAAAAATATCAAACAGGGAGACCGTATCGCACCGTTTACGGAGGTTTCGTAAGGTTGTTTATGCAGAGGTCAATATGTTAAATCAAAAATCGGCAATACTATTTTTATTTTTTGAGGGTTTTGCTGCTATAGCAGTACAGTTTATTTTTTTACGGCAAGTGATGCCTTTTGTTGGCTCTTCAGTAGTTATAACCAGTATTGTTATCTCCTTATTTCTGGGTGCCTTAGCACTCGGATACAAGAAGGGTGGAAGCATTCAAAAAGAACATCAAAAGGTACTCTCCTCAAATCTATTCAGAGCAGCAATACTGTTAGGTATTTTTGCTTCATATTACTTTTTAACATCTTTATACATCTTTACAGTAGATATAAATCCTATAGGAGTACTTGTCCTGTATCTATTGATTATCATGGTTCCTTTGGTTTATTATATAGCACAAACCATCCCTATATTGGTTAACTTCATGAAAGACAACCAAGCAAGTCAAAAAGCTGGAAATGCCCTAGCTTTTTCTACTATTGGTAATATGTTTGGTGGTATAATCACTACCGTCCTTATTATGTACTATTTCGGTATTTCATGGGCAGTAGTCATTACCGTTTTTATTTTATTTTCTTTGTCACTATATGTATCTATGCAAAAAACAAAGAGATTATTGTATATTCTTTTTTTCTCTCCTATTATTTTTATTGTCAATATTCAGTACAGTAGTTTGGTACATGTGGCTGAAACACTCTACTCAAATTATACAGTGATAAAAGATAATAATGCAACAAGACTATATATCAATAGATCAAGTTCTTCCAAGGTAAGTAATACAAAGAAAGAGCCTTATAAGTATCTTATGAAAATTAAAGAAATCATTATGAAATATCCCAATTATTCAAACGAAGCAAAAATACTTGTTATAGGTGCAGGAGGTTTTACCTTGAATGCTGATAAAAAATTAAAAGGTGAAATTTTATATGTGGATATTGACAATAAAATACGAGATGTTGCTGAAAAGTACTTTTTAAAAGAGCCCATAAATGGAAAGTTTAATGGAGGTGTTGATGCAAGAGTCTTTCTGCGAAGAAGCAAAGATTTTTTTGATTTTATAGTAGTAGATGCATATTTTTCTCGTTCTAATATCCCTGAAAATCTTACAACTACAGAATTTTTTGAAAACCTTAGAAAACATATTAAACCTGATGGAATAATGATAGCCAATCTTATAATAAATCCCTATTTGGCAGATAAATATTCTAAAAAGATGGATAATACAATTAGAAAATCTTTTAAATCATGTTATACGCATGCGTTAATTTCTAATAAAACATCCTCTACAAATGTACTTTATATTTGCACAAATGAAGAAAAGTATAAAACCAATGTAACGACATTGCATTACACTGATAGCAATAATCAGCCTACAATTGATTTTATAAATCATAAGTATTAACTAGGTATACTGATATTATAAAAACACATTTTAACTAAGGAGTAAGGTATGTTAAGCCATACACAAAAAATAATTTTGTTACAAGAAGAGATAAAACGTTATAAGGCACATGTGGCTATGTTGCATGCAGATATGGATTCTGAGGAGTTTGAATCTTATTTTACCGCAGAGATGGTATTGCAATTTTTACAAGCAGTTAAATGGGCACTCAAGATAGACCAAGAACATAAGTTACATATAGAGAAGAGTATAGCCAAGATAAAAGAGAAAATAGAACATGCTTCGCATAAAATCGCACAACATACACAGGCAAAAGAAGAACAAAAACAATCTTACGAGGCAGCTACTTTTAATGAAATAATGGAAGATATTTTTTATACCAATCAGCTTACAGAATATAAAAGTATTTTTACTATAGCTCAAGAAGCGATGAATGAGAAAGAAGCACTTTTGTTGCCACAAAATATGACAGATATCCTCACAAATAAGATGGATTATTATAATATACAAAATGAGGAGACACTCTCAAATAAAATTAATGGTTATTTAAAAGATATCCTTCCTTCTTCTGTCGATACAAAAGATAATGAACAGATGGATATGGGGCTATAGTTAACCTAGATAATTAGGAAAGAAATACTATCTTTGTTATAATACACCATTAAAATAAAAGGAAAAAAATGAAAAAATTATTATTGATACTAGTACTGGGAACGGCACTCTTTTCTCAGACAGAAGCGCGGTGTAAACGTGCAGATATTGCAAGTCTTAAACACAAGGGCTTTAGCACAACAGAGATCAATCGTATTTGTGGTATTTCACATAAATCGAAGCATAAAAAAACAAAAAAACATCACAAAAGGTCAGCCAGTAGTAGAACTAGGTGGTTACCTCCTGTACCTAAAGCAATTTGTGCGAAATATACAGGGAGTACTATTGTTGGAAAAGGTTTGTGTAATGCTAGATATAAGGATGCACGTAAAATTTGTCGTGCAATGGGCGGCAGGCTTCCTACAGAGCGAGAACTATTACATTCTTGTGACTCTTGCACGCATATTGTACCTGTTCAAAGAGATGCAACGTATATCTATGATCCAAAGGTAAGATTTCGATACGAAAAGTGCACAGGCAGATTGGGATTCAAGATAGGTCGTGCATTTTGGTCATCTACTAGTAGTAGAGCTAGTGGAAGAATTAGGGTTGTTAATTTTCCAATAGAACCTAATTTTACAGCAGATCATAATGGTATGGATGAAGATATATTAAGTTACGATGATTATGTACGGTGTGTCGCAAGATAATTAAGCCTTAGTTTAAGAAAGATATTCTATAATCTTAAATCTTATACAAATATAGCCAAATTATCCGTGAGGGTAAGACGGAAAGCTACAGATCTTACAAGATGGCTGGGTTGCATACATTTTATATACACTGTTATATATGGGGAGGTGATAATGCAATACCAGTTACGACACACTTATATACTTTTTACATTTCTTTTTTTACTTATGATGCCTGCATGGGCAGCAAATGATTTAGCATGTGAAACTTTTGAACAGAAGAATGACCTAGAGAATCCATGGGTTTGTCCAGAGTTAGATAGCAAGCTAGATACAGTTCTTAGCGATGTAAATGTTGAGAGTGGTGAATACGTCTGTGAATACTACTACCCGACTGCTGGTGCTCTTGCAACAAGCTGTAGCTACCTTTCGAAAACATATAAAGAAGCATTAAATACTAAATTAAATAGTTTACATAAAAGTATTGTTAAAGGAATTACGGATTCTGGGAGTGTTCCAGGAAAAGATGAATTTAAGATTCTTCAGTCTGAGGAATACCCTAAAACAAGTGGTGAACTAGAATCAATTGATAATACAATCGACTCTGATAAGACAGATGTTGGTCAATTTTTTAGTGATGTAGGTACATTAATTAGCAAGATTTACCCTTTTTATAATGATATTAAAAGTAAAAACTATTATATGGAAGGATTAAACAAAACAAAAAGTCCTAAAAATGAAATAAAAAACAGCTATAATGACTTTGTAAAACCTTATGAGTCAGGTTTGACGGATACTTCGAAGCGAGATACATTTTCGAATTTTATTATGGGTATGGTGACATTGGATACAGCAGTTATCAATGGTTATGGAGCCCACGGTAGCCCTGTATTAACTGATTGGAGTAGTAGTCTAGGTAGTAATCTTGAATTGCCCAAGAGCGAGAAAAATGCTACTGCAGAGATAAATACAGATCTTGCAAATATAAATGCATGGGTTGACATATTCAAACAAAAAGTCTGGGGTTTTTATTATAATTTACAACGCCGATTTGACTTAGGATTTGATATTATCTCTACACAATTGCTCTTTATCATGATGGTCTTTTTTGCTATGACCATGGCAATACGTAGTGGTGCACGCTATGTAACCAATAGAGAAAACGGACACTCCTCAGGAGAGATCAAAATCAACGAAGTAGGTATCATGAGAACGCTAGGTATACTAGCAACAGTGTTTACCTTTTTTATCTCTGTGCCTTATCAGGATTCTTCAAAGCCAAAACCAACTACAATGCAAACAAATGGATCACTTTCTAAAGAGTTGATACAGTATGCCATGGAAGAGGGCAGTAACTTTGGTACAATGATGGCAGATTTAGGTACTGATGCATTTTTGAACCATATTGTGCATAAGCAAGGGTTAGAGAATACAGAAAAGAACAATGTAATCGCTAGTCTGATGTCTATGGCGTACTATTTCCCAGCAATGCAGATAGTCAATGTCTGTCGTATCCAAAGTGGTATGCCAGATGATGTCATCGCAAGTGGAGCCAATCAGTATACGCATAGTCAATACTTTGAAAAAAACTATAAAAACAATATTGACTTTACCAAAGACAATAGTGATACGAATACACAAATGGTCGGTATAAATGAACAGTTATGTGCTAAAATGTTTGGACGTACACAAAACAAATTACAAAAAATTCTAGAGGATTTTGAGGCACTAGAGGGGATGATAAAAGTAGATATGTATGTACGTGCACAGGCAACTGCATCACTAATAGGGAATCATATCAAGATGCAAAAAGCACTTGGATGGATGAATATCGCTTCGGTTCCTTACACATACTTTATGATGAAGTATCAGCATCTCTTTTATCAACCAAGCTTGGATTATGATAAGATACATACACTAAGTAAAAAGTATGTGAAAAATCTAGGTATACGCAATCAAACAGATACACTAAATGATACATTATGGATTAAGGATAAAACTGAAATACAAGCTAGGGTAGCTGATGCTAAAAGTGCCGCAGAGAAGAATCGAGCAGAATTTAGTCGTTTTGCTGTCTATAACTTCTTGCCAGGATTTACCTCTATACGTAATGAGCTACTTCAGCGCATGCAGAGTCTCTATAGTGATATTTTACGTCTATCACGTAACAATGAGACGGGCAAGCTTGAAAGCTTCAAGAAATTTTTGCATAACTTGATTAACAGAGCCAAGACTTATAGCCCAAATATAAATGGGCTAGATGCTAACTTTATAAAAAATCTTACAGATGAAGTAAATAGGGGCATTGGTTCAGCTAAAAACGCTGATCCTGTGACATTACATAAAGCATTTATAAAAATCAGTTATTTTGCGGGTATGGCAATTTGGAAAAGCGGCTTTATTATCGTATTTCTTTCTGCTATTGCTATGATTATCGGTCTAAAGATAGTACTATATGTGATTAATGTGATGGTGCACTTTTTTATCTCTCCATTTATTGTGGTATGGGCCTTTGTGGCATCTACAGACAATGGTATGGCAAAAGTCAAAAACTACCTCAGAGATACCCTCATTTATATGCTCTACCCGACGATTATCGTCGTAGGAGTATTTGTCTTTATCTTTGCGTATGAACTCTTTTATAGTATTTATGGATTTATCACTTCTATGCTCATAGAGAGTCAAATGTTGAGTATAGAAAATGCTATATCAGCAAGTGGAAGTGGTTTCAGTAGCAAAGATGGTGAAATGGGATATATGGCGATTTATGCACTCAAAGATATCACGGAGATACTCATAGATTTACTTTCTGTCTATGTGGCATTCTTGACGATCAATAAATTCCCAGAGCTTGTGCTCAAGATGATGGGTGTAGGTGACTCAGCAGTCATGATGCTCCCTCAAGCAAGTGAAGCAATACAGAGCAAAGGAGGCGGTAATGTCAATCCGTTATCACGTTAATTTTTTTAAGATAGGCCTTTTATTGGTAGTGTTGGGTACAGTGCTATTTGCAAGACATGCTTTGGACCAAGTAAATACCTATAATGGGGAAAAATTAAACAAATATGAGTACGAAACCGAGGGAGATTCCTACCTCATGTCTTGTGATTGGGAAGATAATAAATCAAAGATTAGCGAGAATAACGCAGGAGCTTGGAGTTTACTATCAAGTTTGGTAGGTATTCCTATCAAGGATACTGATAGTTTAGATGAAATTATAGGTAAACTCGTTGAAAAGGAGATGCCTGTTGATGGTATCTGTAAAAGTCTTAATTATGAAACAGTACTAAGTGGTGAGACAGTAGGAACAAATTCCAATCTCGCCAAAATAGTAAATGCAATAAGGTTGATTATGGATGCTATTTATATTGCACAATCTAGTGTGGGAACAGTAGATCCAAAATATACCTATATAATGGAGGGTATTACAGACTTTATTGGTAAAGATAGAGTAGGTAGTAAATTTGATTTGGGTGCCTTTGCTAAGTGTGACATAAAACAAGAGAAAATAGAAAAGATGCTTCTAAGTAAGTTTTGTGCAGGAGAAGATAATGTGACTTTCTCTCCAGCTAGTGTACTCACATCCTATACCGTAGATGCGATGGGATTGCCTAGTTATAGCGGTAAAAATGGAGAGACCAATGAAACGATTAAAAAAGTATCAGATAGAGACTATCTTGCCAAAGATATAACAGGAAAGATACTTTATGAGGATAATGGCACCAATACTAATGGAGATCCTGATGGAGGGTTTCTCTTGGCAGAAGCAAAAAAAGATCCTCAGGGTTCTACAGCAAGAGCTTTCTATACTTTTGATAAGGCAACCATTATGCTAAAGACACTTGCGGTACAAAACTTTGGGAAGAGTGATGCCAATGCAACAACACTACCAGCAACCAAGGCAAAGAGTATGGATTTGGAAGATCAGATAGTGCAGCTAGAGACACGTATGGATGCAGATCTTAACCAGTTTGGAGATACACTCACTCGTGTACTGCGTAAAGAGTTACTCGACAAAACCAGTGTGCAGGCACCTAACTGGAATAGCAATAAGCCCCATCTAGCCGGCCAAGCTCTCTACAAGATGAGAGAAAAGAATGTCACCTCAACATTCTTCAAGTCTAAAACCTCTGGGCTTACAGCGATATACAAAGGCATAGAGGATGAAGCCAAAGCAAGGATGGCATCCGAGATGCTCCTTATGACAGCAGACCCTAACTATATAGCAGATCCTTCAGAGGCCAGAGCTGCACTCATCAAGCCATCACAACGTAACAAATTTCGCTACGCAGCACTAATACAACAAGAGAAAAACAAAATGCTGAAACTCAAGTATGCCAAAGAGATTAAACGCAAACAGCAAATGGTGGATATTATCAAGCAGCAGGCGTATATTCGTGCATCGATTTTTAGAGATGAAATAGTCGTGCATGAGCTAAAGCACCTTTTGGATGCAGCGGATAAATCTATAGAAAACTAGATGTATTTTTTTAAGGTAGGGTTTTTATTGGTACTCTTGGGTACAGTGTTATATGCTAGACATGAGTTGGATCATCAATATAACAATGAAAATTTAAACAAATATGAGTATGAAACAGAAGGAAACTCATACCTTATGTCCTGTAACTGGGAGGATAATGAAACAAAGATTTATGATAGTATCACAAATCCGACTGCAGCCACTGGCTTTGGAATATTAAAAGGGTTAATATTAGCAACATTTAATATTCATATCAAGGATACTGATAGTTTAGATGAAATTATAGGTAAAATCGTTGAAAAGGAGATGCCTGTTGATGGTATCTGTAAAAGCCTTAATTACGAAACAGTGCTAAGTGGTGAGACTGTAGGAACAAATGCCAATCTATCCCAAATTATAAATGTGATAAAAGTACTGATAGATATTTATTATAGCATGCAACCTATAGTAGGAACCGTAATAGATTCAGAGTATACCTATAGAATGGAGGGTATTACAGACTTTATTGGTAAAGATAGAGTAGGTAGTAAATTTGATTTGGGTGCCTTTGCTAAGTGTGACATAAAACAAGAGAAAATAGAAAAGATGCTTCTAAGTAAGTTTTGTGCA
>Ga0256840_1004266_pt1 | contig 10831 bp, 9 predicted proteins | sample 355202metaG_FD_185969 | JGI IMG/M metagenome (GOLD analysis project Ga0256840, IMG submission 185969) | Hydrothermal vent microbial communities from Mid Atlantic Ridge, Atlantic Ocean - 355-202 | ecosystem: Environmental > Aquatic > Marine > Hydrothermal vents | place: Atlantic Ocean: Mid...
AGGGAATAGGTGAAAACGAAAAGTTTTATGATATTTATGAACCTGTAAGTCATCTTGAAAATGTCAAACTTCAGCAAAAAATGAGTATAGAAAAGGTAATGCAGTTTTTGGCAGACAGTCGACTTTTAGTTTCGAATGATACCGGCATACGAAACATGGGAATCGCCTTAGAAATAGCAACAGTAGGTATATTTTTCCAAATTCCACCGTTTCGGTACTGGCCACGAGAAGAAAAACATGACTGTGTATTTACTATAGAGTATGATTCCCCATCAGTTGAGGCTGTTTTTTGTAGTGCAAAATCAATGATAGAAAAGCTTTATGAAAAATAAAAATATACTTGAAGTTTGTCTTTCTCCGGGACTTGGAGGCTTAGAAATGTTTGTAGCTTCTTGTTATGAGGCTTTTTCAAAACGTACATTGTGTAAGGTTGTAGTAGCACCGGAGACAAAACTGGATAAATACTTAGAGATTCAAGACAAATATCATATAAAGAGAAGTAAGTTTTTTCCTTTTTTACCTGCTAGGAGCTTAGCAAAGTATATTGATAAAAACGATATAGATATAGTGCACTTTCATTGGACACGGGATATGATAACAGTCGTTTTGGCAAAATTGTTCAGCAAAAAGAAGCCAAAGATAGTACAAAGTCGTCATATGGGGATGACACGCTTTAAAGATGATTTGTATCACAGATATATGTATAAAAATATAGATATGATGCATGCTGTAACAAAGAGGGTAGAACAAGAGTTAAAAAAATTTATACCTGAAGATGTACGACCAAAGATAGAAATGGTTTATCTTGGTGTGGAGATTCCAAAAGTTGATGAAAAAAAAGTTGAAGCTTTGCAAAAAAAATATAATTTCAAGGATGATTTTGTTGTTGGTATTATCGGACGAATAGAGGAAGGTAAGGGACAACATCTTCTTATAGAAGCTCTTGACAAACTTGATAAAGATGTGAAAGCATTGATAGTCGGTGATGTTATGGACGAAAACTATTTGGCTGATTTGAAAGATAAAGTACAAAAAGAAAATCTGAACAATCGAGTCGTTTTTTCGGGATTTACAAAAGAGGTAAATGAACATATGCAGCTTTGTGATATTCTTGTTTTAGCAACAAAAAATGAAACATTTGGGCTCGTAATTATCGAAGCAATGGCAAACAAAGTAGCAGTCATTGCAACAAACAATGGCGGACCTTTAGAGATTATAAATGATGGTGTTGATGGACTTTTGTTTGATGGAGGTAGTGATGATTTGGCAAACAAAATTGATTGTTTTTTTAGAGATATACAATTATATTCAATAATACAAAATAATGCCTTCAATAAAGTAAAAACAAAATTTAATAAAAAAGATTGCTTATTGGAGTTATATAATGTTCTTCAAAAAATATAATGTTAATGAAATAGTTAATGTAAATAAAATTGGGATTATTATGTTTGGTTTAATGGGTGATGTGATTTTACGAACACCTGTTTTAAAGGCATTAAAAAAACTCTATCCAGAAGCTACAATTGTAGCCTTAGTCGACCCCATTGGTTATGCTGTGTTAGAATATAATAGTTTAGTGGATGAAGTTTTAATTCTTGACAGGAATAAAGAGAAGAATAAACTCAAACAAAATCTTAAAAAAATAAAAGCTATTTTTCGAGTTAGAAAACAGAAATTTGATTTGATAGTAAATCTTTATAATGCAGGTGTTTCTCGTCCAATGGTGTTATTCTCTGGTGCAAGGTATAAATTAGGATTTTGTAAACAAAAAAATAAATTTTTATATAATGTGAAAAATGAGTGCAAAGACAATAGACTCAAAGAAGCACAGAGTCTTTACAATTATATGATTTCAATTGTGGAACCTTTAAGTAAGAAAAAATATTCTCTTAAACCTATTTTTGAAGTACCTCAATCCGCTTTAGAAAAGATGAACTCATATCTGCAAACATTAAATTATGCCCAAGATAAAATTTATATATTAAATCTTGGAGCGAGTAAAGAAGATAAAATTTTAGAATTTGAAAAGTATTTGTATATTGTTCAGTATATTTATGAACAGTATAAATTTATACCTATGATTATTTCAAATCCAGGGCAAGAGTATTTACAAACAAGATTTATAAAAGAGTATTTACAAAAACAGAAACATATACCATATATTAAGTTACCGTCTCTCAAACTTCAAGATGTCGCTGCTCTTATTCAGATGACAAAATTTATTATTACCCCCGATACAGGGCTTATGCATTTAGCTATGTGCTTTGATAATTACATTATGACAATTTTTACTTATACTCACCCAATTTTTGTAGACCCTAATAATAATCGATTTATTAGTGTTTATGAACACTTTAATAAAGATGTTTATTATCAAAAACAAAATATTTCCAAAAAGAATCTACAAAAGGCAATTATTAAGCTGTTTTCTGCAGAATGACAAAAATCTGTGCTAAAGCATTGTGATGACTTTGATCTATTGGTAGTTTAAACAATTTACATATTGCCTGATTAATAGTATCTCTTAATCCAAAAGCCTTAAATAAGGATGAAAATTTTCTACTCCAATTAATAGCCTTGTACGCAGTTGTACGGGTATAAACAGAGTGATGCAATAAACTTCTTTTATAATCTGTATCTTGGAGCTCGATTTTAATAAGCTTACTATTTGGAAGTTTATTAACGATATCAATGAGATTATAAGATTTTTCTGACCAACTTGTACGTTTTGAAATTGTAAAGGTTGACTTGTGGTCATCATTAATAATATTTCCATCTTGATAAATAGCATGTTGGTCTGTATCCATAAGAATGCTTTGCCATGCTATCATTGTGTTATCACCTATGGAGATTTTTTTTGCACATATTATTATAGCGTCACCAGTTATGTCAAAATGATGACCAAGGTATAATTCTCCACTCACATTTATTTTAGCACCAACAGCAATTTTTGTTTTTCCGTTAAAATATATATCACCGGTTATTTTTAAAATAGTTCTGTTATATCTATAGTCTAACATATCGGTACCACCAAAACCAATGCGTACAATTCCTGTTTTTATTTTAGTTAAGTGTGCCTTTCCTGAGAGAGAGCGTAATTTTGTTTTTCTTGAAACCATAATGGGTAGTTGAATAGCTTGATGTGGTGGTAAAAGTCGGAAATTTACATAAATGCTTTTTGGTAAACCAGAAGCATATCGTATTAATTTTACAATTTTGTCTATGTTCATTGATGTGTTTCTCTTTTTTGAATTAAACTGTTAAAAAAACCTGCAAAAAGTGCAAAAAACACCATTGGATTCATTGTATGAAAGGTATTATGTGTAAAAGAAAACATTACAAAAGCAGTTGCAAAGAGTACACTGAGTATTTTGTATTCTTTTTTTTGAATGCTAAAACTAAAAAGAGCATATATCATAAGTAGTGAAATAAATAAACCTATGATACCTAATTGAACGCTAATAGTTAAAAAAGCACTGTGATAATCAGAGTAGCCTATAATGTTTTTAATATTAAGTTTTTCTTGTGTAGCATATGATTGCGCATTTTTCATATGATAAGATATTCCTGTTCCTAATATAGGATTATTAACAAAGGTTTTCAACCCTATAATAGATAAAGCAACTCTTCGACCTCCATTCACATCATAGTTGTTATGATATACCATATCATGGAGACCACTATAGAGTTGAATTGAACGGGTGTGAAAGTTTGGACTATAAGTAAAAGCAATAAAAAATGTGATACTTAGCAGAAGAAGAGATGATAGTAATGCTTTCATTTTATGCTGTACTGAGCTCAAAGTAGTAATAAAGATAAGCACTATAAATATAATCTGCCCAGTTTTTCCACCATTTATAAAAAGGTTAATTGTTGCCGAAAGGGTAAAAAGTATATAAAAAATTTTAAATTTTAAATTTTTTTCAAAAATTAGCTGTACTATCAATACAGATATAGCAAAAGCAAGCACAGTTGAATATGTCATATGTGACATAAAGGGAGTAGGGTCTGTTGGTGAAATATTTTTATAATGTATAATTTCAAAAAATATACCATAAGATACAAGTTCACTTATAAATATGCCAAGAAGAAATGCTGAGATAACATGTTTTGAATATTTTGTATCAAAAGATGTATAAAAAACAAAAATTATTAGAAGATGTCTATATTTTGCAACATATCTTAGTGTAAGTTCGGCATTTCCATGCCAGAGTATTGATAATAAACTAAAGCCTATTAATGTCGCTATGGTAAGAGATAGTAAGTCTTTCTTGTAAAGATTAAATTTTTCTTTCCAGTTTCCTTCTATAACCCATAGTAGAATTGCTAATATTTCAAACAAATTTGTAGCAGCTTTTGATACTGGAAATGCAAAAGCATAAGCTATAAGCAAGTATGTAATATATTTTTTAAAATTTATATCTTGTAGCTTCATTGGAATTACATTTTACCTATTATAATTAATTTTTTCGTAAGTGTACAAAAATAAGGTTAAAAAAGATATAATTTACATGTAAAAAACAAAAATAGGTATGAAATGCAAAGTAATATTCCCTTTTTATCCATAGTAGCACCGTGTTACAATGAAGAAGATGTTATTGATATTTTTTTAGAGAAGATTATTCCCATATTAGAAGAGCTGAAAAAACCTTATGAGATAGTATTTGTCAACGATGGCAGTCGTGATAATACACTGGAAATTTTAAAAGCGAAGGCGAAAGAGTATGAGAGTGTTCGTGTTATCAGTCTCTCTCGAAACTTTGGTAAAGAAGCGGCGCTGAGTGCCGGGCTTGATATGGCTAAAGGGGAAGTTGTTGTTCCCATAGATGTTGATTTGCAAGATCCTCCTGAACTTATTTTGGACTTTGTCAAAAAATATGAAGAGGGATATGATGTCGTTGTGGGAAAACGTGCCGACAGAACGACAGATACTCCTGCAAAACGGCTTTCTGCAGAACTTTTTTACAAAATGCATAATAAAATTTCAGATATAGAGATTCCCCATAATGTAGGGGATTACAGATTGATGTCACGCAAAGTTGTTGAGGAATTGAAAAAGCTTCCAGAAACACAGCGTTTTATGAAAGGGATTTTTGCCTGGCTTGGTTTTAAAACAGCTGTTGTTGAGTACAAACGGGAAGAGCGAGTGGCTGGAGAGACAAGCTTTAACGGTTGGAAGTTATGGAATTTTGCCCTTGACGGCATCACAAGTTTTTCGACGGCACCGCTTCGAATCTGGCTTTATATTGGTATGGTTTTGGCATTTATCTCATTTGTGTATGGTTCTTGGATTGTTCTTAAAACACTGATGTTTGGGATTGACAGTCCTGGGTATGCTTCTATCGTAACAATAGTTTTATTTTTAGGCGGTATTCAGTTGATGGGCATAGGAATTCTTGGTGAATACATCGGGCGTATCTATTTAGAATCAAAAAACAGACCGGTTTATATAGTGGAAAATGAGTATTAAAAGTCACATTGTCCAATTGGCTAAGTATGGCTTTTTTGGAGTCATTGCAACACTTGTGCATCTTTTGACTGCATGGGTAATTATTTATCTTTTTTCAGCGTCTGTTTTTGTATCAAATCTTTTTGCATTCTTGACGGCTTTCATTTTTTCATATATTTTTCAGACTTTATATGTATTTGAGAGCACTTTTCATATAAAAAAGTTTTTGAAATTTTTCTGTGTACAGTTTGGAACTTTTCTTTTTGCTTATTTTACATCAGATATTTTTCCTATACAAAACAGTTATTTGCACACACTCGTCATAGTTGCTATAATGCCACTCATAACATTTGTTATTCATAAATTTTGGACATTTAAAGAGATATAGTATATAAATTTGATGAAAGAAAATTTCAAGATAAAGTTTAGTATTTTTTCGGAACCTAGACTTGAGTCTCAATGCCATTAAGTTAGGCGATTTTTTGGAACGCGGACTTTAGTCCGGGCTGAGAGTGGCAAGAGTATTGCAACAGCCGGCACTAAAGTACCGGTTCCGAGAAAGCATTAATTTTCTTAACTTAATGACATTGAGACTTTAGTCTAGGTCTTAGGCGTTAAAGACACAAAGCCCGGAATGAATTCTGGGTTCCGAGCATTAAAAAAAAGGAATTGATTTGTTTTTAGAAAAAAGATTTAGCATTATTCAGATAAGTTTGCTTGTTTTGGGTCTGTTCTTAGCGTGGTTTTATGCACAGCATCAAATCCTTACAGGTGATCAAATACAAATGCTTTATAAAGGGTATATGGGAGCATATAAGCATGTCTGGATAAACTATGGAAATGCCGCAAGTGCCGTTGGTAATGTGCCGGGAAGTATGATCTCGTATGTTGTGGCACTGCCTGTTATGCTGTATGATTCACCGATGTCGCCGATGCTGTTCTTGATGTTTCTCCATCTTGCTTCTTATTTTCTCTTAGACAGTGTCATCAAAGATATATTTAAAACAGATGTTCGTTTGCTATTTTTGGTACTTTATTGGCTCAATCCCTGGTTTTTATTTGAAAATATCCTTTACAACCCGTCGTATCTCTTTTTCTTTTCTGCCCTGCATTTATGGAGTGCCTACAAACAGCGTGAAAAAAGTTCATTTGTTTACTCTGCGTTACATGTAACGGCTATTGGACTTGCATTGCAGTTTCATTATTCATGGATAATTCTTGCACTAATCTCTCTTTATTTATTATATAGAAACATGGTAAAAGTAAATTGGTATGGGGTGTTTTTTGGAGTATTACTTATTGGAATATCTTTAGTACCATACATACAAGCCGTTATGCAAAACAGTGCAATAGCCCATCATGCGGATGATACAGGGCGTTATATTGGTTGGGGCGGAGTGCATGTTTATCCTGTGCTTAAGTCATTTATCTACTGGTTACGATACGGCTCTTTTTTCTTTCCAAACAAGCTCATCGCCAGTGCACATTTTGACTGGTTGGGGGCTTCGCATTTTGTGCAGATGTTTTTTGTCTATGCGTATAAGGCAATAGTTTTTTCTGTAGGTGCTTTTACAATTTATATTTCTTATAAGGCAAACAGATATTTTTATACACTAGTAAAAGGCAAATTATTTACAAGAAACAAAGCCATACAAACAAAACAAGAGTGGTTACTTTTATATGTTTTTGGTGCGCTTATCGGTGTTTTTATCAGCTCAATCTTATCGCCGATTATTTTTAGCTACTGGCATCTTATCATTGTTTTTCCTTTTGCGATCATTCCTGTGGTTATTTACCTTAAAGAGCATGGGCAAAAATATATGCCAAAGGTATTGATTTTTATCATTTTATATTTTACTTTTATCAATGTAATGGGCGCCATAGACAGCAGAAAATACTCGATTGATACAAATTATATTCAAAATGCGAACGCATATATAAAAAAGAGTGTTAGTTAATAATTTACGGAATTTAGAATTTAGCAAGTAAGTTGTAACAGCCGGCACTGAAGTACCGGTTCCGGAGAAGATGCTTCTTTTTCGGAACCCAGACTTCAGTCTGGGCTGAGAGTGGTGAAAAGCAACAAAATAGCCGGCACTGAAGTAGCGGTTCCGAGATGTTTTGGAACCCAGACTTCAGTCTGGGCGAGAGTGGAAGGAGCGTTGCAATAGCCGGCACTAAAGTACCGGTTCCGAGATGTTATGGAACCCGTACTTTAGTGCGGGCTGAGAGGGCTAAGAAAGTTGGCTGTGATGTTTGCCACTTCTTTGGAAGAGAGTTTTTCTATATCTATCGTTTTGTTATTTTCTCCCAAAGCACCGTACACTTCCATATTTGTTTTATTAAAAAGTGCCAAAACTTTTGCACCTGAGGCGACTGCAATGTGCATGGGTCCCGTATCTGCACTGACATATACATCACATGCTTGAAAAAATGCTCCTAAAATTCTTAAATCTTTGTTGGCATATTCTAAAACATTTTCATTGAGTTTTGTAGGAATATCGGGCGAGAGAATATCTATGATGACAATGTTTTCATCAAGTTTTAGGAGTGTATCTACCCATTGGTTCCACCACTCATCGCTTATTTTCTTATCAAATCTTGCATTTCTAAAAATTGCTATTACTTTTGCATTTGTAGCGATAGTGTTACATGTAAGCAGTGAATTTAAATCATTGTTAGCTGTTAGTATTTCTGTTTTTGTAAGTTTTATATTTAAACTCGGTTGCTTCTTTGGAAAATCAATATTGAAAAAGCGTAAAAATTCTAAACTTTCAAGTCCCATATGTTTGTAAGTTTTTAAGCCTCTGTCTTGTATATGTGTGAAATTTGTCCAGAGTTTATCGCTAGAAAAACTTGCTTTGTATTTTGCTTTTACCAATGCTGTGACGATTTGGGCACTCGTAGAACCACCCGAAATATTGAGCGCAAGATCATATTTTTTCGCTCTAGTTTGCTTAATGTATGTAAGCATATCAAGCGGATGCAATAGCAGTTTTCTAGGAATATCTATGACTTTATCGACATTAGGCATTGGCTCAAGTATTTTACCGGCAAGCCTCATCCCTACTATGATGTCTATTTTGGCATTTGGCATGTTTTTTTGCAGTTCATTAATGAGTGGTGTTAAAAATATTAAATTGCCTATGCGGTAATTTGGTCGTATAATTACAATGCTTTTGACTTCACTTTTGTCAATATATTTTTTATGCGTAGACTTCTTAGAAAAAAGTGAAAGCACGCCATTGAAAATACTTGAGAGTTTTTTTCTTAGTGTTACATGTAAAGGGTATTTCATGGGAATCTTTATATTTTTTGTATAATTATAGCAAAATTCAAACAGCCATTAAGTTAAGAAAATTAATGCTTTCTCGGAACCGGTACTTTAGTGCCGGCTGTTGCAATACTCTTGCCACTCTCAGCCCGGACTAAAGTCCGGGTTCCAAAAAAGATGCTCCTCTTTGGAATGGGTTGAGTTGCTTGCAGGTGTAAAAGCAAGCTTGCAGGATAGTTAGTGTAAAATGTCATTAATTATTGAATGGAGATTTTTTGAAAGAGATTGTTAAACGGTTTTGGCCTTATATAAAAGAGTATAAACTTTACTATATGTTTGTCATTTTTGGTGGTATCTTAATAGTAATATCTACCGCTGCAAGTGCACAAATCATGAAACCTTTGATGGATGATATGTTTATAGCAAAGGAAAAAGAGATGCTGTATCTTATTCCACTTGGGCTTATTGGTATTTATTTTACCAAAGCAGTTGGAAAGTACATACAAACCGTATTTATGGAGTATATCGGTCAAAGTATAGTTACACGCTTTCGTGAACTTTTGCTATCACACATTATATCTCAAGATATGGCATTTTTATATATAAATCGTAGTGGCGAGCTTATTTCGCGTGTGACTAATGACATTGGGCGTATTCAGACTTTTGTGGCAAATATGTTGCCTGATATGTTTCGAGATATTTTAGCCGTCTTTGCTCTTGTGGGGTATATTCTTTATCTAAACCCTATGCTTTCATTTTACACTTTGGTCGTTATTCCTTTGGCTGTTATTCCTTTGATGTCCATAGCAAAAAGATTAAAGAAATATTCTCACCGTTCACAAGAAAAAAATGCTGATATTGTGACACGCTTAACAGAAGTTTTTAATAACAGTGAAATTATAAAAGCTAACGATACGCAAGCGTTTGAACTGAAGCGTTTTAGCATACATAATTGGCAGTTTTTTAAAATTAATATGAAAGCGGTTTATATCGGTGCGCTTGTTCCTCCTATAATGGAAATGCTCGGGGTGACAGGTCTCGCTGCTGTAATTTATGTAGGGGGGAAAGAAGTTTTTGAAGGTCGTATGACGGTAGGTGAATTTACAGCTTTTATAACAGCAGTTGGACTCGTTTTTGAGCCAATTCGTAAACTTAGCGGAACTTATGCAAAAATTCAAGATGCTATAGCTGCGAGTGAGAGAGTTTTTGAAATTTTAGATACGAAACCGAGTATTACAAATGGAAATAAAATTTTAAATAAAGATATAAAAACTATAGAGTTTGAAAAAGTGTCATTAATGTATAATGGAAATTATGCGTTAAACAATATAAATATACAAATTAAAGATGGGCAAAAAATAGCGCTTGTTGGTGATAGTGGTGGTGGGAAATCTACTTTTATTGCAATGCTTTTGCGTTTTTATGACCCAGATGCTGGGATGGTGAAAATTAACGGACTGAATATCAAAGAGTATAATTTAGAGTCACTAAAACATCATATATCATTGGTAACGCAAAGAGTTTATATTTTTCAAGATACTTTGGTCGCGAATGTTGCTTATGGTGAAGAAAAAATTGATGAAAAAAAAGTCATAGAAGCATTGAAACTTGCAGATGCGTATGAGTTTGCTACAAAGCTTGAAAACGGAATATACACGATGATGTCTGAAGCCGGAAGTAATTTATCTGGTGGTCAGCGTCAAAGAATTTCTATTGCCCGCGCGATTTATAAACACGCTTCACTTCTTCTTTTTGATGAAGCTACTTCAGCGCTTGATAATGAGAGTGAAAAACGCATACAAAAAGCACTAGATACTTATACTAAAGATAAAATTACCATAACGATTGCGCATAGGCTCTCTACGATTGAGCATGCCGATAAAATTTTAGTATTGCAAAAGGGTTCCATTGTTGCAAGTGGAACACACAAAGAGCTTTTAGAGTGTTCGGAAGTTTATCAAAGATTGGCAGGAGAACTTGAAAAGTAGTTTTTGCTTTTCGGAACCCAAACTGAGAGTGGCAAGAAAGTAGCAATAGTCGGCACTGAAGTACCGATTCCGTGAGATGTTTTTTCTGGAACCCGTACTTCAGTGCGGGCGAGAGTGGCA
>Ga0256840_1004267_pt1 | contig 10830 bp, 8 predicted proteins | sample 355202metaG_FD_185969 | JGI IMG/M metagenome (GOLD analysis project Ga0256840, IMG submission 185969) | Hydrothermal vent microbial communities from Mid Atlantic Ridge, Atlantic Ocean - 355-202 | ecosystem: Environmental > Aquatic > Marine > Hydrothermal vents | place: Atlantic Ocean: Mid...
CATAGACTATGATAGTTACAAGATTTGAAGTTAGTACTTCAATCCTAAAAGAGTAATACATCTTTGAGTTAAAGTCAAAAAAACTTTAAAAAAAGATGTGTTACTCATAAAAGAAATTATACGAGGAGAAGTAAATGAAAATAGTATGTCCTCACTGTTTAACAGTCAATAATGTACCACAAAAAGAGAGTTACAAAAAAGCAAACTGCGGAAAATGTAAACAGTCACTTCTAGATACAAAGCCTATAGAATTAACAAGTGCTAACTTTGATGAAGTTATTGTCAACAGCGATATTCCCGTTATTGTGGATTTTTGGGCACCGTGGTGTGGTCCATGTAAAATGATGGCGCCAAATTTTGAAAAAGCAGCTACACAGTTTGCACTCAAAGCACTTTTTTCAAAAGTAAATACCAAAAATGAGCAAAATTTAGGTGCACGATTTTCGATTCGAAGTATTCCGACTATTATCATTTTTAAAGACGGTCGTGAAGTTGAGAGAGTTAGTGGCGCACTTGATGTAAATGCACTTGTTTCTCTCACTTCAAAATATACTAATTAAATTTTACTTAATATAAGAACAACAGTAATCAGTAACACTTTTTATTTTTAAATCAAATGAAGAGTTGGCTGGTACTGTAAAAATTTCAGGAGTTATAAGTGTTTTCCACTCTTGATTTGGAAGTTTAACCTCTAAATCACCGCTTAACATTTCCATAATTTCTTTATCGACTGTATTAAAAGTATATTCACCCGGCAACATAATACCCAATGATTTAATACTTCCTTCAGGAAATTCTACTGTCCTACTTGTAACTTTACCATCATAATAAATATTTGCTTTTTTTACAATATTTACATTTTCAAATTTTAACATTTTTTATCCTTTTTTATAAAATTTATTTTTTTGCTAATCTCACTCGTTGTGAATGAGTTATAGCCACAGCCATAGCATCTGATATATCTAGTGGTTTTATCTCTTTTTTTATGTTTAACAGGCGTTTAACCATAAATGCAACCTGCTCTTTTTGTGCTTTTCCTTTACCTGTCAATGCTTTTTTTACTTGCAACGCGGTATATTCATGGAACTGCCCAAATTCTTGCAGCAATTTTAACATAATAGCCCCGCGAAATTGTGCCAGTTTTATTGTTGTAGCCGGATTATGTGCATAAAAAATATCTTCCATAGCAACTTCATCAATGGCATGATTTTCAAAAATTCTACCCAATCCTTCAACCATTTGCGGTATTTGAAATTGTAAACCTTCCGCTTTCATTTTAATAAGTCCAGCTTCTATAAGTGTTATTTTTGAATTTTGCATTGAAATTAAAGCATAACCCATATTTCTGGTACCGGGATCTATGCCGAGTATGGTCATTTTTTGCCTTAATAAAAAATTTTTATCATTATAGAGTAAAAATATAAATATTCACATAAAGCAAATTTAGTTATTCACATCTATTTAACCCTGTTTTATGGATAAAATAGTTATTATTCACATATAAAAAAAGAAATAAGGTTTTATGTGAATATAGGTCAAGAAGTATTACAAGCTCTTAAAGAAGAGATAAGTGAACTCGAATATAAGAGATACATCAGACATTTATCTTATGATATAAAAAAATCAACAGGGGACGCAGCTATATTTTATGCACCCAATGCTTTAGTAGTCAATTGGATTAAAAATAAATACAAAGATAAAATTGCCCATTTGTTTGAAATAAAAAATGGTTCAAAAGTAAATGTTGAAATAACACTCAAAAATACAATAGAAAAAAGAAAAACCAAAAAAACTGTAGAAATTAAACAGAACAGTTCACTTTTAAATCCTTCACACTCTTTTGACAACTTTATGGTCGGTGGTTCAAATCAATTTGCTTATGCCGCTGTAAAAAGCGTGAGTGAAAACGCAGGAAAAGTTTATAATCCTTTGTTTATTTATGGTGGTGTTGGACTTGGAAAAACACACCTAATGCAAGCAGCTGGAAATGTTTTTCAAAATGAAGGAAAAGTCGTTATTTATACAACTGTTGAACAATTCTTAAATGATTTTATTCGACATGTAAGAAACAAAACAATGGAACGATTTCAAGAAAAATATCGTAAATGTGATGTACTCCTTATAGATGACATACAGTTTTTAAGCAATAAAGAGGGGATTCAAGAGGAATTTTTTCACACTTTTGAAGCATTAAAAGGTGCCGGTAAACAAATTATTCTCACAGCTGATAAACATCCTAAAAAAATCGGCGGTCTTGAAGCTCGCCTACAAAGTAGATTTGAATGGGGACTTGTAGCCGACATACAACCACCCGAACTTGAAACAAAAATAGCCATCATTAAGAAAAAATGTGAAATCAACAAAGTAAAACTCTCTGAAGATATAGTAAACTACATAGCAACCGTCATAGACAGTAATGTAAGAGAAATAGAAGGCATACTATCAAAGCTTCATGCCTATTCACAACTTATGCATGTCGATATAGATTTAGATTTTACAAAAAATGTACTCAAAGACCAATTGAATGAAAACAGAGCAAACCTTACTATGGAAATAATCACTCAGGTTGTGGCAAAAGATTTAAATATAAAACCAAGTGAAATTCGTTCAAAAGGTCGAAGCAAAAATATCGTCTATGCTCGTAGAATATCAATATACATCTGCCGTGAACTCACACAAAATACAATGCCTCAACTAGCTCAATATTTTGGAATGAAAGATCATACGGCAATCAGTCATACAATCAAAAAAATTAACAATCTCATTAAAGATGATGAAGATTTTAAAGTAAAAATTGATGAACTTACAAATAAAATTACGAATAATTAAAAAAAAAGATATAATTGTAAAAGTGAATAGATGTGAAAGAAGCTTTAACACTTGTTCACATCTAAAAGAGTAAGACTGTAGGCATTTAGATGAATTTTTCACATATTCACTCTATACTACTACTACTTACTAAAATTATATAAATATATAGGGATTTAAAAAATGAAAATTACCATATCAAAATCTATATTAGAAAATATACTCATTCATGCTTCACCTTTTTTAGAAAAAAAAGATACATCGCAAATAACCTCACATGTATATATAAATGTTTCCAACTCAAAGTTAACACTTAAAGCTACTGATTATGAAATAGGTTTTTTAGTTCACACAGATAATTTAAAAATTGAAAATGAGGGAAGTATTACCGCTAATGGTAAAAAATTTTTAGACATTGTCCGAATATTAAAAGATGGAAACATTAACTTAGAAGTAAAAAATGATAATCTTTTAATATCCCAAGCACATTCAAACTTTAAATTACCAACATTTTCATATAATGAATTTCCTGAGTTTCCATCTTATGAAGGAAAACCAAGAATCTCAATTGAATCACATACACTCATAGAATCTTTAAAAAAAATAACACCTGCTATAGATACAAATAACCCTAAATTTGAACTCAATGGTGCTCTTATAGATATACAAAACAGTTCTATAAACTTTGCAGCTACAGATACTAGAAGATTAGCTGTTGTAAATATTGACAATCAAAGTGAAAATGAATTGTCCATTATAATTCCAAAAAAAGCTATTGTTGAAATTCAAAAACTCTTTTTTGACAATATCGAATTGTATTATGATGAAACAAATCTTATTATTCATTCTGAGCAATACACTTTTTTTACAAAACTCATCAATGGAAAATTTCCCCAATATTCTAGAATTATTCCCAAAGAGACAAAATATAATTTAGTATTGCCTAAAGCAATTATGATAGAGTCTATAAAACAAATCACTACAATTTCTACAGATTTAAAAATTACTTTTATAAATGACAGTATTAGTTTTGAAAGTTTAAGTGATGATAATATTGAAGCAAAAACAGAAATTACTTATAACACAGGTTTTGATGAAGTATTTTCAATAGCCATCAATTCAAAATATTTGCTTGATTTTTTAAATTCTATAAACTCTTTAGAATTTACAATTGGACTGAATGAAGGAAATCTTCCTTTTATTTTAAGAGATCAAAACTTCATAACCGTTGTAATGCCTATAGTTATCTAACTATAGGTTCTTCACATAAAACTTATCATAAGAATATTTTAGATAAAATAACTGCAATTATGCCGAAATGGCAATGGAGTATTAAATGCAACAAGAATATGGCGCTAGTAACATTAAAGTTCTTAAAGGCTTAGAAGCTGTTCGTAAACGTCCTGGTATGTACATAGGAGATACTGGGCATCGCGGTCTTCATCATCTCGTTTATGAAGTTATTGATAATTCCATAGATGAAGCTATGGCTGGATACTGTGATACTATTACCATAACTCTTACAAAAAACGGTACATGTAAAGTAAGTGATAATGGTCGAGGTATTCCGACTGATATGCACCCGACTGAAAATATGAGTGCTGCTACGGTTGTTTTAACAGTATTGCATGCTGGCGGTAAATTTGATAAAGATACTTATAAAGTCTCCGGTGGACTCCACGGAGTTGGTGTTTCTGTTGTGAATGCACTTTCAGCTGATTTGCATATGACAATTTACCGTGAAGGTAAAATTTATGAGCAAGATTTTAAAATGGGTATTCCTCAAAAAATACTTGAAGCTACAGGAACAACTCGAAAAACAGGAACAACTATTGAATTTGCAGCAGATCCGAGTATATTTACAGAAACAATTACTTTTGAATATGAATATCTAGCAAGAAGATTTAAAGAACTTGCTTACTTAAATCCATTTATCACTATAAAATTTAATGATGAAAGAACAAATGTAAAAGAAGTTTACCATTTTGAAGGTGGTATTGCTCAATATGTTACAGATATGAATAAAAAAGAAATTGTTGCAAATGTTTATAGTTTTAGTGGTAAAGCAGAAGATATAGAATTTGATATTGCAATTATGTATAATGACTCTTATGAAGAAAAACTTGCTTCTTTTGTTAACAATATTCGTACGCCAAATGGTGGAACACATGAAGCAGGTTTTCGTGCAGGTTTAACGCGTGTTATATCTAATTACAATTCTAAAAACGGTGCTGCAAAAGAAAAAGATGTCAAAATTTCTGGAGATGATGTAAAAGAGGGGCTTATTACCATTGTTTCAGTGCGTGTGCCTGAACCTCAGTTTGAAGGACAAACGAAAGGAAAACTTGGAAATACTTATGTGCGTCCATTAATTCAAAAAGCGACAGGTGAAGCACTCAACAAATACTTTGAAGAAAATCCTATAGAAGCTAAAGCCATCGTTAGTAAAGCACTTATGGCAGCACGCGGTCGCGAAGCTGCTAAAAAAGCGAGAGAATTAACACGCAGAAAAGACTCTATGAGTGTTGGAACACTCCCTGGTAAACTTTCTGATTGTCAAAGTAAAGATGCGAGTATTTGTGAATTGTATCTGGTGGAAGGGGATTCTGCGGGTGGTTCTGCAAAAATGGGGCGTGATCGTGTTTTTCAAGCAATTTTACCACTTAAAGGAAAGATTTTAAATGTTGAAAAAGCACGACTTGAAAAGATTTTAAAATCTGATGAAATTACAAATATGATTACTGCAATGGGTTGTGGAATCGGTGAAGAGTATAAAGAAGAAAAGCTTCGTTATCATAAAATTATCATTATGACCGATGCTGATGTTGATGGTTCTCACATTCAAACACTTTTACTTACTTTCTTTTTCAGATATTTTCGTGATATTGTTGAAAAAGGGTATTTATATCTCGCCCAGCCACCACTTTACCGTTATAAAAAAGGGAAGAAAGAGATTTATTTTAAAGATGATGCAGCTATGAATGAGTATCTTATTAGCAATGGTATAGAGTCTTTAGAAGTTGAAAGTGTTGGTCATAATGACTTAATTGCTTATTTTAAAATGGTAGATCATTATGCTTCTTCACTCGAAGCGTTAAACCGTCGTTATGCTCTTGTAAAATTAATTCGTCATTTTATTGAAAATTCTGATTTAATTGCGTTGCCTGCTAAAGAGATGTTTACTGAAATAGAGAAGTTTTTAACTTCAATAGATAATAATATTTTAACTTACACTATTAATGAAGAAACAAATGAAATTCATCTTTTTGTTCAAACCCAAACAGGGATGGAAGAACTGCTTATAAATGATGATTTGTTTTCTGCTCCACATTTTAATGAAGCAACTTTTGTATATAAAAAGATTATGGAGTGGGATATAGATTTTGATAAAGATATTATACAAGTGCTTGAAGATATTAAAGATTATGCAAAAAAAGGTGCGTATATTCAGCGTTACAAAGGTCTGGGTGAAATGAATCCTGACCAGTTATGGGAAACTACAATGACACCTGAAAATCGTGTACTTTTACAAATTTCTATAGAAAATGCAGAAGTTGCATCGGACGCATTTACTCTATTTATGGGTGATGAAGTTGAACCTCGCCGTAATTACATTGAAACGCATGCAAAAGATGTAAAACATTTAGATGTTTAAATGATGCTACCGCAAACAAAAGAGAGGGAATACCGTTTTAAGTTAGCACTTAGAATGGGCTTGCCTATCTTTGCTCTTATACTTGCTCTAATTTTTCATACACTTATCACAAATTACACCACACTTCAAACTTCATTTTACATAGAAGCTGTTTTACTTGTAGTTGTGAGTATTTATTTTATTTTTTTTCTGATATATACAGGATTTGATGTAAAAATTACTGATAATGTGACAAAAACTTTTACAAGAGAATATTTGTATCAATACTTACAAAAAGAGATAAAAAACAAAAAAAAATACACATTTATTCTTATTAGTATAGATAATTTAAATGACATAAATAATTTATATGGTATAAAAAATGGGGATAAAGTTTTAAAGTTTGTAACTGAGTGGATAACACAATATTTAAAGAAAGAAGGTATTGAAAATTATCCTATAGGACATATAAAAGGCGGTGATTTTATTATAGGACTTGAAGGTCTTAAAGATGAATATAATACGATATTAGAACTTTTATGTTTAAAATCAAATGAGCTAAAAATAGATGACATTGAAGTAAACATATCAGGAGCAATTACAGATAGTAGTTATTCAAAAGACTTGAATTATTTGACTGAAAATCTCTTTGAATTACAAAATAAAAATAAAAATAACAAATATAATAAAGAAGAAGAAATTAATCCGAATGAATTGGAACTCATGATTATTGATGCAATTGAAAATAAAAATTTACTTATTATGTCACAAGAAGTTTTTACTGCAGATAAGATAGTATTTAGAGAATGTTATGTTAAACTCAAAGGTCAAAACAATAAAATAATTCATCCTAAAACCTATTTAAAAGTTATCAATAAATTAGGACTTGGTGTAAGTTTTGATTTATTAGTTTTAGAAGAAATATTAAAAAATTGTAACAAAAAAGAAGATATTTATGCAGTGAATATTTTACCGACATCTTTAAGAAATGATAAATTCCTTACAAAAACAAAAGAACTTTTAAAAGAATACAATAACATAAAAATTATGTTTGTTTTAAATGAAATGCAATATTATTCCTACACAAGCAGGTATAACAGTATTATTAAATCATTGAAAAATTTTGGTGTTTTGATTGCAATAGACAGATTAGGTGCTATTCACACAAGCTTTTTATATTTGAGAGAATTAAATATAGATGTAGTAAGGTTTGATACTTATTACTCAAATAGTGAAAAATTAGGTCAAAATCGAAATATTATAGAGGGATTTAATGTCATGGCGCATGAAAAAGGTATAAAAACATGGATAAAAAATATAGAAGATAAAGCAACGCATGCTTTAATTAAAGAAATAGGTATTGATTATGTACAGGGAAAGTATTTCTCAGAGCTTCAAGGCTAAAGATTCTTTGAGCCATAAAATGGCATTTTTTTTATCTTTAAATATACTTTTTATTTGTGCTTTATAAGCATTCTTTAGTATATTTGAAAACTCTTTTGATGGTTGTAAACCAAGTTGTATTAAATCTTTGCCCTCAATAATAGCCGGAACAGGTTTGTGTAAAACACCTAACTCTTTTGCTCTTTGGAGTAAATGTTGTACTTTTTCTTTCTTCGTGTGTGTTACATGTAAGTAATGCGAATAAAATTCAATATCTATTTTTGTAGCAAGTGTGTATATGTCATAATCATTAAAGTCTTCAAGGTTAAAATGAAGTTGATGCAGTATCAAAACTTTTTCAATTAATCTTTTTTCGTTTGTTATTCTATGCAAAAAATTTTGAGTTTCTTCATCTGGAAATTTTGATGTTATAACAGCTAATGCAAGAGTAACAAACTCTTTATCTCTTGTTACATGTAAAGTCTTTAATCTGTTTAAAGCATTGAAAACTTTTTTAAAACATCTATCATCTAAACTATTGAGCTCTAAAAAATATGAAAATGCACCTAAACTTTTAAGTAAATTGAATCCTTTAGAAGGTTTATCTGATTTGAGAAGAAGTTTTTTTATTTCTTGAAAAATTCTCTCTTTTGGTAGTTCGGCAAGAAGGTTATGTTTTATCATCTTCTTACATGTAAGCTCTAAGCTTTCATCTAAAATCATCCCAAATCGTGACGCAAAAACAACAGCACGAAGTACTCTTAATGGATCTTGGGCAAATTTTTTGTTATCTACCGCTTTTAAGATTTTTTTATTTAAATCTTCTCTGCCATTATATGGGTCAAGTATTTTTTTATTTTTTACATCATATCCGATTGCATTCATTGTAAAATCTCTTCTACTCGTAGCAGTGGTAAAATCTAAATTTGCTTCAACAGTTACAGCAAAACCTTGATGTCCCCAAGCAATTTTATTGTCTTTTCTTGGCAATGAAAAATCCAAATCCAAATTGTCATAGAATAATTTGCAAACCCCAAAGCTTTTACCGACACTATTTACATTTCCAAATTCATGTAGAATTTTTTCTACTCTATCAAGTGATGTTACACCGTAAAGTTCTATGTCAATATCATTGGAATCTATACAAAGAAAAAAATCTCGAACATAGCCACCTACAATTATGGGTTTAATATTGTTTTTGTATAATTTGTTAAAAATAGTATCAAGACTCTTTGGATATTTAATCATAAACAAAGTATATCACTAATTTTACAAGGATATAATAATTATTTGGGTATAATTCGCGAAAAATAGCTGAAAGCGGTCTGTAAATGCAGAATTTTCTTCAGTAAATTTTCCAAATAAAGGAAATCCCTAATGCAAAAAATTAGAAATATTGCCGTTATCGCTCATGTTGACCACGGTAAAACTACACTGGTTGACGGTTTACTAGAGCAATCTGGTACTTTTGGTTCTCATGAACAACATGATGAAAGAGCTATGGATAGTAATGATTTAGAAAAAGAGCGTGGTATTACGATTCTCTCTAAAAATACAGCTATACGCTATGAAGATTACAAAATTAATATTATTGACACTCCGGGTCACGCCGATTTTGGTGGTGAAGTTGAGCGTGTTTTAAAAATGGTTGATGGTGTTTTAGTACTTGTTGATGCTTATGAGGGCGTTATGCCTCAAACGAAATTTGTTGTTAAAAAAATGTTAGCTCTTGGTAAAATGCCAATTGTTGTCATTAATAAAATCGACAAACCTTCAGCAGACCCAGAACGCGTTGTAGACGAAATGTTTGACCTTTTTGCCGCTATGGGTGCAACTGATGAGCAACAAGATTTCCCTATTATTTATGCAGCTGCTCGTGATGGTATAGCTAAGCTAGATATGAGTGATCCTGATGGCAATTTTACATGTATATTTGAAACTATTATAAATAGTATTCCTGAACCAGAGGGTGATGCACAAAATCCTCTTCAAGCACAAGTATTTACACTTGATTATGACAACTATGTCGGTAAAATCGGTATAAGCCGTATTTTTAACGGTACAGTAAACAAGGGTGATAATGTTATGCTTGCAAAAGCTGATGGTGAAATGGTAAAAGGAAAAATTTCTAAACTTATAGGTTTTCATGGTTTAAATCGTATGGAAATTGATCAAGCAGAAGCCGGAGATATTGTTGCTTTTGCCGGTATGGAAACTGTTGATGTGGGAGACACTGTTTGTGATCCTGCTAATCCTGTTGCACTTGATCCTATGCATGTTGAAGAACCAACACTTACTGTTGTATTTGCCGTAAATGATTCTCCTCTAGCGGGGAAAGAAGGCAAACATGTTACTTCAAACAAGCTTCGCGAGCGTCTTGAATTTGAAATGAATACAAATGTTGCTATGAAACTTGAGGTTATCGGTGAGGGTAAATTTAAAGTTTCAGGTCGTGGTGAACTTCAAATTACAGTACTTGCTGAAAATATGCGTCGTGAAAATTTTGAATTTTCTATTTCTCGTCCAGAAGTTATTGTTAAAGAAATTGATGGTGTGAAATGTGAGCCGTTTGAGCATCTAGTCATTGATGTTCCTGAAGAGTTAGGTGGTACAGTTATTGAGCGTCTTGGTAAAAGAAAAGCTGAAATGAAATCAATGTTACCTATGGGACAAGGTTTTCAAAGAATTGAGTTTGAAATTCCTGCTCGTGCATTAATTGGATTTCGTGGACAATTTTTAACAGATACAAAAGGTGAGGGTGTAATGAATCACTCTTTCTTAGAATTTCGTCCATCTTCAGGGGCAGTTGAGTCTCGCTCATACGGTGCACTTGTTTCTATGACAGCTGGTTCTACACTCGCTTTCTCTCTTTTTGGTATTCAAGACCGTGGTGTTCTTTTCATTGGTGTGCAAACGGAAGTATATGAAGGCATGATTGTTGGTGAACATTCACGATCAAATGATTTAGTTGTGAATCCTATTAAAGGTAAAGCACAATCAAATGT
>Ga0256840_1004268_pt1 | contig 10828 bp, 10 predicted proteins | sample 355202metaG_FD_185969 | JGI IMG/M metagenome (GOLD analysis project Ga0256840, IMG submission 185969) | Hydrothermal vent microbial communities from Mid Atlantic Ridge, Atlantic Ocean - 355-202 | ecosystem: Environmental > Aquatic > Marine > Hydrothermal vents | place: Atlantic Ocean: Mid...
GTTATCTTTTCACACATTAGAAGATATTAGAGATGGCCAGCGAAAAGTATCACAGATGTTGTCAATTTTCGCAGAGGATGCATTAAACATTGATGAGTTGAATGCAATGCAGCAGCAACTTGATATGTTTGAACAGGATATTAGCGATTGGAACAACTTACATTGTTCCAACGACGAATTGATTAAAACTGTAAAGTTAAGAATCGCAATTTTGCAAAAAGAAGAAGATGACGATGATGAATTGCCTTGGGACACTGAGGAAACATATAATAATTTATTAAACCACTTGTTGCAAGAAAGACAACAATCAGCCTCTCGCTGGTTTGCTGGAGTTGCAATCAACCTTGAAACTATAAAGGAGATGGACGCGCGAACTTGCCAAATTAATCTCGGAAAGATCGAAAACCCGCCTATTTATATTTCTCGAGATCAAGAGAAACAGATAACCCTATTTCGAGAAGTACTTACACAACGTGTAAAAGAGCTCCAGTTAGACGGTGTTTTAGCCATGTATCAAGATTTACCTCCTGAACTTCAAAAAAAGTTCGTTGAAATCATTATTTCAAAGTCGAGTCCATAAAGACATTTCGACACGTACTGTGTTCACCACCTACAGACTATTTTTACAGCATCCATTATGATATTAAGCCCACTAAATATAGTATCAGCTGGTATGATATCATATCAGATGAAATCAATGCACAGGTTACTGCTGCCACCAGGGGGTTGACATGCATGTGAAAAGTGGTAAGCCTTAAGTGGATATATAGTGTGAATTTTACAGTTCGAATACAGCTATTTTTCAATAGAAAAGGAGAGAGTTATGACGATTGGAACTATCAGTATAACTATTGGAATTGTTCTCCTAATCCTTCTTAAGATTCTATTCAAAAACACAGAATTCCATGAAATTGACCACGATGAATTCTTCAAAGAAGATCTAGACTTTGATCCCAGCTGGTCTGTTCTCTCATCTAATACGCATAACAGCGATGACGATTGAAATTCTATTTTTGAGTACAGCTCAAAAATTATTTCTTCTCAAACACACTTCCTTTGAAAATTTCATCCTCATCTTTTGGCGGTGTGTAGTCTGCACCGCCTCGGATGATCATGCCGGAAGGTAGCACAATACCTCCTGCTTTTATCTCTGGCTGAACCAAACTTCCTTCGTGATAGAATGATTGATTTCGATACAGATCATGAGTTGGTCTTGGCGGGGCTTCTTTATTCAATCCAGACATATCTTTTGCAAGCCCTCCAGCAGTAGTTTGAATACCGCCTGCACCGGACTCTTCGGCACGGTTTCTGTTGCGGATATTGCGGGCCGGCCCGGTGACAGAATCTGCATTGGGATTATCCATTGGGGCTTCTGATTGTGGGCGGGTAAGGGTGCTATCTTTGATACTGAAAGTTTTTGAACCGGCAACACTGGTGGCCATACCTACGCTGTGTTTAAAATCCGCAGCCTGGATACGCTCCTTAGTAACAGAAATGGAACCATGCACTTCATTCGTCGTGTCTCCCCAACCATATCCCCTACCACTGACAAATCCTTTGATAATGTCATGCATATTGTTAACACCCTGGCTTCCCTGCTGGGTCAGATAGTGGTTGAAGTCACTGATGGTGCGCCTAATGTTTTCCGGCGACTCACTGCCATAACGTTCCGTTGCGTAATTCTTGATTAAAGCCGTTGTTAAGTCAGCACCATATGATTCGCTGGAACCTCTCATTTCGCGGGCATCGTTAAGATAGGAATAAACGTCAGTAGCTCCTATCTGTTTTGCTAGTTTGGTCATGTAATCCAGACTTTTTGAATCCTGCAATGTTTGCTGTACAGATTCGGAACGAACCTTGGCGGCAGTATTCTCAAATGCTCTGGCAGTATCTTCTGATATATTAAAACTCACTTTTTCGTTATTTTGTCCAACAACAGTCAATTGGCCACCAGCACTAAAAATTCTTTTAAAACCTGCTCCAATGCTACTATTAAACTGTGTCCTTACATTTTCCTCCATTGTGTGAGTGAAGCTGGACTTATCGCTAATTGCTCGTTTCCAGTTTTCACGCATGGCATTGTCCAGGCGGCTGGTGAAGCCATGGGCTTCGCTGCTGGTCAGGCTGGCTCTTTTGGCTGTGTCCATTGCCTGTTGCCAGGTTTTGCTGCTTCCCAAGCTGTTTGATGCGGAGACTATTTTTTGATGCTGGGCCATGGTACCGACTGTTACCGGGTTGAGGCCATTGACGGCGGCTTGAGTAGTCTGAAAATTACCGGAATCATCCACGGAGTAGCTTGCCCTACCTTCTGCCATGGTGTCAACAGCCATACCGGTGCCACTTGATCCGGTTGTGGTGACCGTGGTGGAGCCGTCTGTATTGACAGTTTCTGATTTTGTTCTGGTTCCATGGCCGTCTGGGGCAGTAGATACCTCCACCGGTCCGGATTTGGTTCCAACACTCATTCTGGCCGAGGCCATCATGGTGGCCATGTCGCTGTCTGAGGTGCCCTGGTCGATCTGCCCGGATTGCTGCAGGGAGTTTTTGGCATTCATGGCTGCCTTATAGCCGCCAACATTTTTATGCAGGGAAAATGCTCCGGCTGCGGCCATGTTGGAGAATCGATGCTCCGGCATCCCAGCGAGCAGACCTGCTGCCCTTACCTGCTGATTCATGGCTGCGGAGGTTCCTTCCGGGGTGAGCAGTTGGCCTGCCTGCGCTCCACCGGACTGGACAATCCTGCTCAGGTTTCCGGCCAGCATGGCCAGGGCATGGCCGCCGAAGCGGATCAGCATCATGGAGAAAAAACTTGCCAGCATGATACCGGCAGAACGGATCACCCCGAACATTGCCAGCAGCTTGATGGAGATGGTCGGGAACGCAGCCATGGCATAGACACCGAGATTGGACTGCCGCATATCCTCAAAGGCATAGGTGGCATAATCCATTGCCGCCCCGTGGATCACGGCGTCGGTGATTCCCCAGGTGGTGAGGAAAACAAAAAAACCGAACATCACCGATACGGCCTTACCCACAACAGGGGTAAATAAAAAGAGTACCAGAAAGGGAATAACGCCGATGGCAATGGCGGTCATCACGGCCCGGATGATGGGGATCCACTCGTTCATGGTCAGGCCGATGCCTAAGCCGGTGGAAGTGATCTTGCGGTTACTCTCCATGAGCATGGAGGTCTCGTAATCGTCCTGGAAATAAAAGTTGTAGAGGATTTCCGCGATCTGCCGCTGCTGGATTATCTTTTCCGGGGTGACGGCAGTTCCAGTGGTAAAATTCAAGGTGCTGGTGAGCAGAGATTTGCAGGTACTCAGTTCCGCCGTATTGGCCGGATCAAAATAGGCCTTGCTGCAGACTTTTTTTATGGCCTCATCATAATTGGCGGGATTGGCATAGATGGGCTGCAGACTGTTCCAGGCATCGGTGCAGGTTACGTTTGCCCCTTCCGGATGCACAGCATCATAGTACACGGTGTACACCGCCGGATTGACTGCTTGACTGAGATCGGTCAGAAAATCTGTTGTATTGTTTCGCAGATCGTCAAGTGACAGGGTTGTGCCGGGCCGGACCAGTTCAAAGGTGACGCAATCTTTTACATAGCGGATCATGCTTGTCCGGGCATGGTTATCCTTGGGAGAAGATCCTTTGACGGATTCCAGGGCCTTGAATCCTATGCCGCCGGCAGTTGTCTGGTATTCGGCACCCGGGGCAGCCGCAGTATCGATAATATCGACCATACCCCGTTCGATCTTGTTCAGGAACCCGGCAGTAAAGACCACGGCATCCGGTACCTGGCCGATGGTTTGAAACCGGTTCAGCACAGGATCGTAAACCGTGATGTTGCCCTTGGGGACAAACAGGGCCAGGTAGAGGATTGCTCCAAAAAAAACCGGCACTGCCCAGACCATGGGAATAACCCGTGCGCCGGTGGCAGCTCTTGCCAGCCAGGCGGTCACCCCGGCGATGAGTCCCAGCACCATGATGACAAAAAGTAGTCCCTGGTAACCCGAATCACTGAAGATCAGGGCAATCTTGGTAAAGGCCTGGGTGATAGGATTAAAGCCGCCATAGGTGTAATACTCCATGTCCAGGGCAAAAGCCTGTGCGGCATGGAGTATTACCCATGGCAGAATTGCTATTATGATGGAGCGTTTTCTCATTCTTCCGGCTTTATGACTTCCGGCATGTCTATGGTTTGAATCGTCAAAACATCGTCATCAAGGACGTCCTTGCGAAACACCATGGCAATAGGTGATATATCCAGCGTTAATGACTTGCCGGTCGCTGCATACGTAGCATCAGAATGATCTTCTAAGATAACTCCCTGCCTGCTTTGCGGATTCCAAATCCAATGCACTTCCATACGATTTCCTCCAAATTTAAGAAATGAAAAAATGATAAAAATTACATCTGCAGCCTTGCGGCTACATCCTTCCCGTAACGGCGGGTAATCTCCGCCGTCATCTGGGCCTCGATCTTCTGCATGTGCTCAAGGTAATCCATGATGGTGGACATCTCTTTTGCCGAAGCGATATAGCTGGCCCGGGCAGCATTCTGGAGCCGCCTGATTCTTTGCAGCATGATGGAGATATTCTGGTCAGCATGTTCGGCAAAGATGACTGCAGCACAGTTCTCCGAAGGCTGGCCTGAACTTGCCTCAGCCTGCTTTTCCAGCATCTCCCGTGCCTTCCAGGCAATGGTTTCTGCCCGGACATAGAGATCAGACAACATCTGCAAGGCATAGGCATTTGATGTGATATCGGCAAGACCGGACACAGCAGCCTCCTGCAGGCCTGCTCCCACGGCGGTTTTCAGGATGGGTAGAGCGGAAAGAGGGTTTGAGGCAAGAAAAGTTTCCTCGGCAGAGCTGAGGGCAGATTTGTTTTCAATTTTACCCGCTATGCCGGTTAACGTTGTTTGAACGTATTGCCGAAGATCTCGGTTGGTATCGGTTATCTGGCTGCAGGTACCACCGGTATTTTTTGTGTACACCTCACCACTGGTGAAGGCCTTGATGTCATCGGGATTGTTCTCCGGGCACGGTGCCTCATACGAGACCTTGTAGGCATTGGCCGATCCTTCCAGGTTTACATCCCCCACCAGGCCGCGGATAAGATTTGTGTAATCTGCCGGAAGACTCAACCTGCTGCCCACGTTTTCCAGCAGTGAACCGCCTGAAAGAAAGGTATTACGAATGTCTGCATTGCAGCCATTGGTCACCCTGGCAACATCTCCTGCCTGGGGTACGTTGTTATTGGCCTTATCCTCGGTGGTGATAATATCCCACATCTCGGATACGCCCTGGCTCAGCTTGTTTTCCTTGATGGCGGTGCCGAGTTTTTCCTTCATCACCTCACTGGAATGAAAGCCGTTTTCATCCATAACAACCCCGACCAGCTCTTTGGCTGCCGCACATTCATCCAGTTGCATGGAGTTAAGCTTATCGGAAAGGGCCTCAAAGTTTTTGATGGTATTGGAGCATTGCTCGCAGAGCGTTTTCAGGCCCAGGTCAAAGGCCACGGAGGCAGCGCCGGACAGGATCCCCTGGAGCTTATCCACCAGGTAGTCGGTGTTCATGAAGGAAAAACCGCCCATGAACACATCAATCCCGCCACAGCCGCTTTTGATGCGCGGCATTTCCACCGTGACCGGATAATCCACACTGTTCGGCCAGCGGGCACTGAAACTGCCCCCGGAATAATAACCCCGCTGCTGCCCGGAAAAATAGTTGGGTGAGGTGGTTGTTCGCTGGTTGAGCCAGTCATCAACCCATGCGGCGGATGAATTACCGGCAAGCATTTGGGTGATTATGATTGCGGCGACGAGTATTTTTGAAAGCATCGTATTCCCCTGAAAAAGTATGTCCTGCTACTTACTCTTTTCAGAGGGGGTGACCTGTTAAAGTGCAGGGATGGTAATAACCGGAGGAGGGGAAGAGATTCCTTGACGAGGGCCACCTGTAGAGGAATGATATTCTATGTGCTAAACGCATCAGGAACTGTACTGTTCTGCACATGAAATATAACTATCACAGCGAAGCAATGCTGATTTTTTCACCCTGTCTGTTGTTGTTTTCTTATCTATTCTGTTCTTGTCTGTTCTCCCGCGTGACGTCACGTGACACACTTCCTTTCTCGTTAGTAACCAGCTGTAAATAACAGTAAAAACAGACAGCTATATCAGAAGAGTTATTGAAAAATCTATGTGACAGCCATACTTTAGTGACAAATTAAGGATGTAACGCAAGGGAAAAAATGCTGATAGAAAAATCTGGGTAGATGATAAGGTGAATTTCGGAAGGCAGAATACTGGAAATATCACTCCATTTTCCACGGCTGCCGACCTTTATCAAGGATGGAGGTCGGATCAAAGGCTGACCCCTTCTGGAAATCATACATTAAAAAATTATTTCCCTGGGTGTTGCCCTGCAGGTAGCGGATGGCCCGGTAGAGTTTTCTTTCCAGCTCAGATAAGGCAATAACCCCGCTGGTCACGGTCATGTATTTTTCCTGGCCTTTCTTGACCAACAGCAAGGTCGGGGTGATGGTGATGTTAAAACGGGCGGCGGCATTAATATTCCGGCTGATATCAACCGTCTTGATCTGCCAGCCGTACTTATCCTTGAAATAGGCCAGGATTCCGGCCTGTTTTGCGCAAAACCCGCAACCGGGACTGACGAAGAATATCAGGGCGTGTTCATTTCCGGCCCGGCTGATGGTCTGAAAAATCTCATTCTGTTGCATTCGTACCCTGGCGGTAATTCCTGGTCCTGCTGTTGGGTACACATGATTTACATTGAAAAGTTCGCTGTATTTCTGGGTGACATACATGGTGGCGTTGGTATAGGCCAGGGCCTTGCGCCGGGCAATGTCCTGCATGGTGAGATATTCCATGATGTTTTGTTCGGTCGGAGTCTGAACGGCCTTTTTCTGCAGGACATTAAGCAGTTCCTGAAAATCGTCCGGGTACATGTTCCACAGCTCTTCAATGGAATAATGTTCCAGTGATGGGATTTTTCGAGGAAGTGTGCTGGTAGAATCCGGATGGATTTCCTGCTCTTCCTGCACCGGTGGTGGATCCTCGTACCAGAACCAGCCATGCCTGGTGTCGTCGTAAAATCTGCCCTCCTGGTCAGCTGCTGTAGCATTGCCGGCAACCATCAGCAGACAGACCAGCCACAGTAAACACAGATTACCAGATCGGCAGGGCTTTATAGAGAATATCATCTGCATGGATAAAACCAAAATACCTGGAATCAAAACTGCGAGGGTTGCTCCCCACCATGAAATAGCTATTGTCCGGTACCGTCCCGGTGAATTCAAACAACGGCAGAGAACGGCCTTTGCTGTCGGCCTCCAGTGCTGTCCCCAGCTTCCTTGAACCGCAGAAAAATGTTTTCTTTGTATTCACTGAAAGCATTTCTCCAGGACTGCAGCCCACCTTTTTCAGTAAACGGTCATTGTCCTGATCAAGTCCCTTGCGAACAAAGTTTGGGTCTTTGTGTTTAAACACCAGATAGTCACCGTTCTTGATGGTAGCTTTTGTTTTGGTGAGAAAAAAGATCCGATGATCCAAAGAGGGACTGGTGGAAACGATGATCCGTTCCGGCAGCCATGCGCCGGTCAGAAGAGCGGCCAGCACGACAATGGCCCAGGTTTTTTCCCGGCGACTCAGTTTCCTGAACAGTTTTTTCTCTCTACTCCTTAATCCGAATCTCTTGTCCATTCCTCAACACCACATCTTTTAAAATGATTACCTGATTCCGGTGGCGAGCAGCCTCATCGTCTAAAATCAGTTCTACAGTATCCAGCTTTACCTTCCATTGTTTTGGAGTTATTTCCCCAGCAGCAAGCAGGGCCTTTTGAGTGCGCAGGTATCCCTTCAGATCTACTACCTTGATCTTCGGAGCAAACATCCTGTCATAGCCGATCAACGCCACAACGGCTATGAGTAAGGCAATGACAATCACCTCAAGATATCCGGGGCCGGTGATTGCTGATTTTTCGGATTCGGACGGCTTGCTCACAAAGTACCTCGTATTTTCTTGATCAGGCCCGTAAGTCCTTTGCTTCTGACTTCACGGTTGATTCGCTCCAGCAGGTAATCAAGTCCGGCATCTCCCTGGATCAGGAAGGAGTTTCCCTCATACTCATAAATAACTGCCGGTACCCTGGTAATTCCATATTTGCTGAACAGTGATGGTTTTAGACGGATCGCAACCTGATACCGTTCACAGGGTGTTTTCGTTTTCGGACAATCCAATTCCTTTTTCATTATCCTGCTGAAATACGATTGTCCTTTCTCTGCCCGTGCCTTGGCAATTCCTCCGACAAGACCACGCATAACCAGGGAAACATTGGGATCAGTAACCTTGTCAAGATCAACGATATAGGCATGAACGGTTTCATCCGGAATTGAGCTTGAAACAAAGAGATACACCTTTTCGTTGGCTGCCAGGCTACCGATCATTCCTTTCTGTTCAGTTGTCTTTTGCCTGATTTTCTTTTTCCATGGTTTTGTGTAGTCCGCAAAAATCTCCTTTTCCAGCCGTTGTTGTTCACACTGGATCCGTTCCTGAAATTCTGGAGAGTGAAACAGTTTTGATGTCCTCTCGGCTGCTTTCGTGCCATCTTTCTGATACCTGTTGACCGGCAGATTCATCTTTATATTTTCCGCATCTTCTCTGGCCTTTTTCATAATCCGGGAAACATCACTCTCTCCCATCTCCACAGCACAACTCACCCCTGCAGAAAAACAGATCAGGGCAAGACAAAAAATCAATTGTCGCAGCATGTGCAGCACCGTTGTTTTCTGTAGACAACCCAGAGAAATTCATCATTTGAGCCTTTTTCTCCCCGATACGGCACATTCAGGCCGGAATCGTAAAACTTGGTCGACTTCCCCACCGGATAGGCCGGAGACCTGTCTGCCGGTCGAACAACATGCATCTTGTAATGGCTTTTGATCCATACCGGAGTGTAATCGCAACCACAGGGGTTATCCGCCGGATCACAGATCATGAACAGCCGGTTGAGCTTGTAGAGCAACCGGGAAGCAACTGTATTATTGGCCTGGACAATGTTGTCATTATCCACATGGCCGGTCATGGGATAGGCAGATCCTCCGCTGCCGATGCACCAGGGCATGAAATCAAGGGTGTAACCAAGGTTGACCGCAGCAGCATCTGCCATACACGCCATCTGCATGGCCTTACTGGCATAGAGCGATGCCTCCGGAGTGATAACGGCGGAGAGCTCATCATTCTGCCACATGGAATCATATTCGCTCCACCACATGCCGTAATCCTTATGCTCACAGAAGCCGTAAAACATCGGATAAAGATAGGCGTGTCCCTGGGCAAAGGTGGATTCATTGGCAATATCCACGGAGTCGGAACTCTTGTTCTTGCCGCCCAACTCATCAATGACCGAAGATCCCGTTTGTGAGCCCTGGTAGGCTGAATAGTTAGCCACGGAAACCGTGCCCTCCACAAGAAAGGGTTCCCAATATTCCCAGATTTCGCCTTCCTCATAGAAAATGGGCGGTGGCCTGGGGCAGATACAAATTCCCTCGAATCGCAGCTCGATTTCATCCCAGTGGACGTCAGAGGCTGAATTAAAGGAATCGCCGGATTTCTCTGCCCATGAAGGACTACAGAGCAACAGCAACAGGAATACGGAGAAGATCATTTTATTTATTCTCATGGCGTCCCTCTTCCGGTACCATAAATTCCCGAACCTGCAGTTTTTTGCCTTTTTGAATAACAAGAGCTGGCACTGCAGCGAGCTGTAACCGGTCGGCAATCTCATCGGTCAGGTAAAACACCGACCGCTTGAGTTCTTCGATGAGCTTGTAGGCATAGCCACCAGATAACAGCAGTCGAACCCGGTGATTTTTCGCATAAGGTGTTTTCATAAACCACTTAACCTGCATGGGATCACTCCCATCAATCACCAGCATGCCGCCGGAGAAGGAAACATAGTCCAGGGGATTAAAGGTAAATCCCTTCGGATAGATCACCTTACCGTCACCATCCAGCAGGTCCCGCTCAAGGGTATAGGTCATATCAACGAGAAAAGTTCTGTCCCTTGTTGCCCGTGGCAGGTGGTGAAGAGCTTTGGGTTGATATGATTTTATCTGCTCACGAAATTCATCATCGCTCAGCTTCTTTGTCTTTGCTGCCTGCTCTTTCAGTTCTGTCACCACATCAGGCTCCACGATGGGATAGGTTTCTCCCACCACGCCCAGATTTTTGATCATCCCAAAGACAGGGTTTACGGCTAAAACAACAATCACTGTGGAGAGTAAAAAGGAATTAGAGTTCACCCTGCCGCCTCAGCTTGACCATTTCCTGAATCGCCTCATGGTAGGTTTTTCCTTCAGCCACCATCTGCTCGATCATGGCTATTTCACTGGCCTTGGAGGTGTAGATGAAATAGGCGTAGTCGTTGACCACCAGCCGGGCCACGCCAACACCGAACGGGGTATCGAAAAAGAGTTCGGAATATTTGGGCGGGTTGGACTTGACGGATTTCAGGAGCTTCATGGTGAACTCGTCGTAATCAATCAACCCCTTTTTCTGGGCCTGGTCAAAATCCGATGACTCCAGGTAGATCTTGAAGGCCGAGTTGGAGTTGATGACATTGCCGACCTCACCGAAATTTTCCAGATCAAGCAACGATTGGGTAATGACCATGAAACTGCCGTTGTACTTCCGGGCCCGGCGATAGCCTTCATTGATGACCGGGGCGATCATGGCCCCCTTGTCCAGGAACTGCCAGGCCTCATCAAAGATAACCAGACGTTCCCGGGAGCG
>Ga0256840_1004269_pt1 | contig 10827 bp, 11 predicted proteins | sample 355202metaG_FD_185969 | JGI IMG/M metagenome (GOLD analysis project Ga0256840, IMG submission 185969) | Hydrothermal vent microbial communities from Mid Atlantic Ridge, Atlantic Ocean - 355-202 | ecosystem: Environmental > Aquatic > Marine > Hydrothermal vents | place: Atlantic Ocean: Mid...
AAGTTCGTGCTGTTATGCCTAGAAGAAACCGTATAAAAGGTGAAAAGTTTAAAGTTGGAGATGTTGTCAAAGCGGTTATAAGAAAAGTTTTTATAGACAAAATAAATGGCATATATGTCGAGATTTCAAGAACAAGTCCAAAGTTTTTAGAGTCACTTTTAGCTCTTGAAGTACCAGAGATTAAAGATGAGATGGTCATCATAAATAGTTCAGCAAGAATCCCTGGTGAGAGAGCAAAAATCGCACTTACTTCACTTCATCCAAATGTAGATGCTGTTGGAGCAACCGTAGGAACAAAAGGTATGAGAATCAACGCAGTAAGTGCCGAACTAAATGGCGAAAATATAGACTGTATCGAATACTCTAGCATTCCTGAGATTTTTATCTCGCGTGCACTTAGTCCTGCGATTATATCAAATGTAAAGATAGTAGACAACAAAGCGATGGTAACATTACCAGCGGATCAAAAGTCGAAAGCTATTGGTAAAAGTGGGATAAATATTCGTCTTACTTCAATGTTGGTAGGCATGGATATAGAACTAGTTGAACTTGAAGGGGCGAGCGGTGCTTCAAGTGAACCTTCGAAAGATCCAAATGCACTTTCTAACTTATTTGGAGAAGACTAAGAATTTTGCATGTAAGGGTTATAAACCTTTACATGTAAGCCTTATTTTGCTCTCTTAAAATATGGATTTAGTTTTAGTAAAACTAAATCTGCAAGTATGTTTCCAAGCAGAGTTAAAAAAGCAGAGATTATAAGAATCCCCATAATCACAGGATAATCACGACTAAGAGCACTTTGAAAAAAGAGTAACCCCATACCATTTATCGCGAAAATTGACTCCAAAATAACACTACCACCTATCAGTCCTGGAAGTGACAATCCTAAAATAGTTATGATTGGGGGAGATATATTTGGCAAGATAAAATGTCTAAATAACTTCCTTCCTTTTATACCACGAGATAGTGCAAAAAAGATATAATCACTTTTTAAAACACTCAAAGTCAAACTTCTGATATACATAGTAAGACTTCCAATACCACCAAAAACCATAACAAATATAGGCAAAACCAAATGCCAAGCATAGTCTGTATAATACTCTAATCCAGCTCCTACTTCTATGGAATGAAGCCCAGATATGGGAAATAAATCAAGCTTTACACTAAAAAATATAACCATAAGTAGTGCTAGATAAAATGAAGGCATAGCATATGAAAGAAGTGAAAATTGTTTTGCAAATCTATCAAATCTACTATCTCTTTTTAAGGCTGATTTTATACCTAAAAACATGGATATACTAAAAACTAACACGAGACTAACAAGATTTAAAAGTAAAGTTATAGGAAGGCGTGAAAGTATCTCTTGCCTTACACTCTGTCCACTAGCAAAAGAGATACCAAAATCCAAATGGACTACAGCAACAAGCCAAGAGATAAACTGCTGAGGAAGTGATTTGTCTAAACCATATACTTTTTTTAGTTGCTCTATAGACTCTGCTGTTATGTTTGGGTTGAGTTCGCCACTAGCAAAAAAAGAGTTTGGAGCCATATGGATAGCTCCAAAAGAGATGATACATATAATCAAAAGCATAAGTACTACATAAGAAGTCTTTTGCAGTACTAGTTTCAGCATATTATTTTTTCAAATCCCATATAAGAGTAGTTTTTCCCTCTTCATCTTTGGTCGCAAGTGCCATTCCCATAGCATTATATCCATTGTCCACATAGTGAACTTCACCAGTTACTGCAGTTGAGAGGTCACTCAGAAGATACATTCCACTGTTTCCTACCTCATCAGTAGTTACATTTCTTCCTAGCGGAGAGTTTGTTGCATTCCAGTTCAATATCATCCTGAAATCACCAATTCCAGAAGCTGAAAGTGTTTTTATAGGTCCTGCACTGATTGCGTTTACTCTGATATTTCTTTTTCCACAATCAACTGCAAGATAACGAACACTTGATTCAAGTGCAGCTTTTGCAACGCCCATAACATTGTAATGAGGTATAAACTTAGGTCCTCCAAGATAACTCAAAGTAAGAATAGAGCCTCCATCGTTCATGACAGGTACACATGCAGCGGTAAGTGAAATCAGTGAATACACAGAAGTTCCCATAGCTACATCAAAATCTGCTCTTGTTGTATCTATAAGACCACCTTTAAGAGCTTCTCTTGGAGCAAATGCAACAGAATGAACAACAAAATCAATCTTTCCAAAATCTTTTTCAAGCGACTTAGTTAACTCACTTAAATGTTCAGGATTATTTACATCAAGCTCATAAACAAACTCAGCACCAAACTCACTAGCGATTGGACGAACACGCTTTTCTATCTGTTCATTTAAAAAAGTAAATGCTAGTTCAGCTCCTTGAGCCTTGCAAGCTTTTGCTATTCCATATGCTATTGATTTATTGTTTGCTATTCCTACGATTAGACCTTTTTTGCCCTTCATTATCATACTATATACCACCCTTAATTTAATTTTTGTGCAGCTTCTATCATCTTGCAAAATGCTTCAGATGTCCAACTTGCAGTTCCTACTAGAACTCCATCACAATTGTCTATTTTTAATATGTCTCCAACATTATCAACCTTGACACTACCACCATAAAGAAGAGGTTTATCTAGTTTTTCCCTCAATCTACTCAATGTCTCTTTGATATCTTCATTACTTGCTGTTAGTCCAGTACCTATCGCCCAAACAGGTTCATACGCTACAACCAATCTATCATAATCTAAATCAATACCATCAAATTGTTCCCAAATATAGCTCATAACAGCATCTATACCAGCCTCACGAACTTCTTTTGGTTCACCTACACAATAGATGATTTCAACACCTTTTTCTTTTGCAAAGTTGTATTTTTGTGCTACAAGTTCACTGCTCTCTTTTAAAACATGTCTTCTCTCAGAATGACCAACAAGAACACTATCTATACAAACCTCTTCAAGTTGTTCAAATCCAATCTCTCCTGTGAACGAGCCATTTTGAGTGGGATAAAAATTTTGAGCTCCCACCTTTATGCTCTCATCGCACTCAAAACCATCAAGTGCAGTTGCAGTTGGATAGATACGTGCTTCTACTGTAGAATTTGTTTTTTTAACAAACTCATTAACTTTAGCTACAAACTCTTTTGTACTTTTTCTCGTATGATTGGTTTTAAAATTTGATGCAATTATCATTATTCTAAGTCCTTAGTGTTTAGAGGCTTAACACCAGGTAACTCTTTTCCTTCGATAAGCTCTAAACTCGCTCCACCACCAGTGGAGATAAATGTCATCTCATCAGCATCTCCTGCACGCGCTACAACATCGGCAGTGTCTCCACCACCTATAACTGTAGTTGCGTGAGCCTCACTTATGGTATGTGACATTTTAGTGCTACCTTTGGAGAACTTTTCTAGTTCAAATACACCCATAGGACCATTCCAAAGAATAGTTTGTGCATCATTTAATACTTCTCTAAAAAGACGAGTTGAAGCTGGTCCAACATCTAGTCCCATCCATCCCTTTGGTATCTCTTGCGTTGGAACAAACTTTATGATGGAATCTTTAGAACAAGTTTGAGAAGCAACAATATCTACAGGTAGATATAGTTTCACACCAAGCTCTTTTGCTCTATCTAAAACCCTCAAGGCCTCTGGTATCAAATCATCTTCTACTAAGGAATTTCCTATATCCATACCTTGTGCTTTTAAAAATGTAAAAGCCATACCTCCACCAATGATAAGCTTATCTATGCGTGGAAGAAGATTTATAAGAGCTTGAAGTTTACCGCTAACTTTACTTCCACCAACAACTGCTACAAATGGGCGAGTTGGAGATCTGAGTAAGTTTTTAGAAAACTCTATCTCTTTTTGAAGTAAAAACCCAGCAGCACTTGTTTCTTTATCAAAAAATCTAGTAATAGCCTCTACTGAAGCATGAGCACGGTGACAAACACCAAAAGCATCATTGATATATATATCTGCCATTGAAGCTAACTCTTTTGCAAACACTTCATCATTTTTGGTTTCGCCCTTTTCAAATCTAAGATTTTCGAGCAACAAAACCTCCCCTTGTTTTAAAGAAGCTAGTTTTTCTTTTGCATCATGACCGATAACATCGCTTGCAAATTTGACATTACAATTAAGTATACGAGTAAGTCTTTTAAAAACTGGCTCTAAAGACAACTTAGCATCAACAACACCTTGCGGACGACCCAAATGGCTTGCGAGTATAATCGTACAATCTTGATCCAAACAGTATCTTATCGTGCGTATTGCTGAGCGAATTCTTCTATCGTCTGTTATGTTTGAAAACTCATCTAAAGGTATGTTAAAATCACCCCTAATAAATACTCTTTTACCAGCTATATCTATATCTTTAATAGAGCGTATCATGCTCTCTCCTTACTTGCTGACATGAAGAGCCATGTCAATTAGTCTTACTGAATATCCCCATTCATTGTCATACCATGCCATTATCTTCACCATATTTCCAGCTATAACTTGAGTCAAATCACCTGCTACGATTGAGCTTATAGGACAGCTTACAAAATCTTGAGAAACGCGATGTTGCTCATCTACTTCTAAGATACCTTTTAATTCACCATTTGCTTTTTCTTTAAATAATGCATTAATCTCTTCGATAGAAGTGTCTTTTTTAACTAAAACATTCAAATCAACCATAGAAACATCTGGAGTTGGAACTCTCACGCTTTGTCCGTGAAGCCTGCCTTTTAGTTGTGGTAGAACTAGTCCTATCGCTTTTGCAGCACCTGTTGTAGTTGGTATCATGTTCACTGCAGCCGCGCGTGAACGGCGTAGGTCTTTTGAGTGTTTAACATCAAGTATATTTTGATCATTTGTATATGCGTGGATAGTTGTCATCAGACCTTTGTCGATACCAAATGCATCATCAAGAACTTTTGCAACAGGTCCAAGGCAATTTGTAGTACAACTTGCATTTGAAACTATCGCTTGTCCTGCGTATTCTTTTTCATTGACTCCCATGACAAATGTTGGAGTATTGTCTTTTGCAGGAGCTGACATAACAACTCTTTTTACGCCTTGATCTATAAAAACTTGTGCTTTTTCCATAGTCAAAAATGCACCAGTGCACTCTAAAACAGCATCAACGCCATAGTCCGCAAAACTTAACTCTTTCGGATCTCTAGTTGAAAACATTTTAACTTTAGAGCTTCCTATTTGCATATAACCATCATCGAGAGTTTTAACCTCACCTGCAAATGTACCATGAACGCTATCGAACTTCAAAAGATGCTCTGTCATCTCCCTTGAAGCAGTATCATTTACACATACTAGCTCAACATCATCTCTGCTATCGATTATCCTAGCAACACATCTTCCTATTCTTCCAAAACCATTAATTGCAATTTTTAATGCCATAAATATACCCTTGTGTTATAATGATACAATTTTATCTAAATTGAGATATAAAAAAGTTTAAGGGAAAACGTTAATGGATATAGCGATTTTTGGAGGTTCTTTTGATCCTCCACATATAGGGCATGAAGTTATAGTGAAAGAGGCTTTAAAATCTCTACATGTAGAGAAACTTTTTGTTGTTCCGACATATCTGAATCCTTTTAAAGAGGAGTTTTTTGCACCCTCAAAGCTTAGATTGAGGTGGCTTAAAAGTATCTTTACATGTAAAGAAGTTGAAGTGCTTGATTTTGAGGTGAAACAAAAAAGAGCAGTTCCTACTATTGAGACTATTGAGTACGTCAAAAATCTATATGATATAGAGAAGATTTATCTGATTGTTGGGGCGGATAATCTAGAATCTCTTCAGGATTGGCATCGTTATAGTGAACTAAAAGAGATGGTTGAATTTGTAATTGCATCACGAGATGAGACTGTTTTACCAAAAGAGTTGAAAAAATTGTCAATTAATGCTAAAATATCATCTTCAAAACTTCGTTCATTTATGGACAAATCTTTTATACCACACAAAATATCAGAAGAAGTTATAGAATATTACAAATAAAAAATATACTTGCTAAGAGCAATGCTTTAGTGCAAGGAATTTTATAGAGCTTTGCTCTAAAAAAGGAAACAATTAAATGAAAAATAGAATAAAAAACATAGTAAGCATTTTGGATTCAAAAAAAGCAGAAAACATACAAACATTTGATATGAATGAACAAGACTACTTTGTAGATCAAGTTGTTATAGCAACAACTTTGGGAGAGAGGCATGGTTCTTCTTTGCTAACTGATTTGAAAAAAGGACTTAAAGGCGAATCTTTTTTACATATAGAAGATGAAAACGAATGGATAGTTATAGACTTGGGTGATGTTCTAATCCACCTTATGACTCCAGAATATCGTTCAAGATATAATATAGAAGAGTTTTTATCAGAACGTAATGAAGAGATGAGAAAAATTAGGCAAATGGCGATCGAAGTAGACTAATCTCTATCTTTATATAGATGTAAAAGGCTGAGCCTTTTACATCTTATCTTTTGCTTTTATACCTATAAGATTTAATCCTGTTCGTAAACTTACTCCAACCATAGCAAATAGTTTCAAGAATTTTTCTTCATCTTTTTCACCTACAACTCTATTTTCATTGTAGAACTTATGAAGGGTAGCAGAAAGAGTTTTTAGATACTCAGTTATTTTTTGAAGTTGGCGTGTTTCAAAAGCATCTTCAAGAACTTCTGGAAGTAAAAGTGCGCTATATAGAAGGTTTGCTGCATCGTCATTAAGATTTTCTAACTTTACATCTTTTATATCTTCAATAGTTTTTCCGCTTTTTTTGAATACTTGATTGATTCTAGCATGTGCGTAGTTTATATAAAAAATAGGATTTGAACTATCTTCTTGCTTGAACATATCTACATCAAATTCCAAATGTGTATCGCTTTTTTTACTCAAAAATACAAATCTTAGAGCATCTGAACCAACATCACGAACTACATCACTCATCAAGATAAAGTTACCAGAACGCTTACTCATCTTGTACGGCTCACCACCTTTAAGTAGTGCAACCATCTGAGCTAAAATAACTTCTAATTTATCTTCATCATATCCAAGAAAATTGATAGCGGCTTTTACTCTAGATATATAACCATGATGGTCAGCTCCCCAGATATTGATATAGTGGTCATAACCTCTTTGGTACTTGTTGTCATGATAGATAATATCACCTGCAAGATAAGTTGGTCTTCCGTCTTCTCTTATGACTACTCTATCTTTTTCATCACCACAATCAGTTGAGCGAATCCAAGTTTTTCCACCCTCTTTATAGACTTTTTTAGAATTTTCAAGCTTTAAAAAACTATCATCCCATTTGTCATAAAGAGATTTTTCACTTACAAACTGCTCAAACTCTATGCCTATATCGGAAAGATTTGATTTTATAAGCTCTATCATCTTCTCTTTTCCCCATAAGGAAAGTTTTTCTATGTTTTTATCATCTTCAAATATCTCTAAACCTAACTCTTTACTTGCTTCATAAGCTAAATCGACGATATATTCACCACGATAAAACTCTTCAGGCCACTCTATCTCTAGCTTGAGAACATTTTCACGACCTGCAAGAAATATAGAAAGTCCTAGCATAGCCATCTGACTTCCTGCATCGTTCACATAGTATTCGCTTGTGATTTTATAGCCTAGATGATTTCCTATGCGGCACAGTGAATCACCAAGAACTGCACCTCTTGCATGACCGATATGAAGGGGTCCTGTAGGGTTTGCACTTACATATTCTAGCAATATAGATTTATCTTTATCTGCTTTTCCAAAATCTTTTTCATGGCTTATTGCCCAAGATGCGTACTCATCCAAAAAATCTTCGCTAAGTTTAAAATTGATATATCCTTTTACGGATGTAACCTCTTTAAATATAACGCTATTTTCAAACTGTTGACATAGTTCATCTGCTATAAGCATTGGGGATTTTCTGAGCTCTTTTGCAAGGGAAAATGCTATTGGGGTTGCGTAGTGACCAAAAGATAAATCTTTTGGTTTTTCTAAGATAAACTCGCGCCCAAGTTCATCTTTTATAGCTTGTATAACACGCTTTTTCAATCTCGTGCCTTCTTACGCTTCTTTAGTTTCTTCTACCTTAGTAGCAGATGCTGTCTCTTCTTTTTTCTCTATCTTTTCTTCACTAACTGTTGTTTCTACTTCATCTTCTTTCATTTCACTTCTGAAACTTTTGATACCCTTACCAATGCCTTTTGCAAGATCTGGAATCTTTTTTGCTCCAAAAAGCAATACAACGATTGCTAAAATTATCAGTAGTTCTGGCATACTTGGAACGCCCATACTATCTCCTTGTTGATTTTTTAATTCGGTTATTATACCATTTTTTTCTTAATCTAACTCGGATTATGTGATAGGATTTGCTTAAGTAATGCTTATGCTTAGACCTAGAGTGTTTGTAAAAAATTTGAGCTTAACCAAGAGGTTAGGCGATGATTTTTTATAAATGCTATAGGTTTAATGATAAGTACTAATTTAGTAAAATCTATTGCATAATTCGAGTTTAACTTACCCAAGAGCTTATAAACTCTTCTGTATTGATAGAGTGAACTCTGCATCTTGATGCTATTGCAATGGCACTTAGTTTTTCTAGTGTACTTTGAAAATCATCATTTATAAGTACATAATTGTACTCTCTTATTCTTGTCATTTCTGATACGGCATTGTTGAGGCGTTTTTCTATACTCTCTAAAGAATCTGTTCCTCTAGCGACTAATCTTAGCTTCAATTCTTCTTGATTTGGTGTTGTAATAAAAACTGAAGTAATAGCATTACCAAACTTTTCTCTTGCTATTTTATGTCCTTGAACATCTATATCAAACACTACAAGTTTACTTTCATGAAGTGCTTTTAGAATTGGTTTTAAAGATGTTCCATAGTAGTTATCATGAACTTTTGCCCACTCCAAGAAAAGACCTTCTGCTATATCGCTTTCAAACTCCTCTTTTGATATATAGTTATAGTCAACTCCTTCGACTTCAACACCTCTTTTTTCTCTTGTAGTTGTAGAAATGGAAAAATATATATCGTCCATCTGCTTAAACATCTCGCTCATTAATGAACTTTTACCAGACCCACTAGGACCTGATATGATTAGCATTCCACCACGCAAGTTATTTGTCCTCTTCGAAACTAATAGACACATTGACCTTCATGCCTTTTAAAGCATCTCTAATAGAGCTACTCTCAAGAGCTTCTTTAACACTTTTAGAAACTTTTTCTTGTATCTCTTCTTCTATATTAATCTCTTCTTTAACATGGGGTTCTTCGTCACATATCTCACAATCCAAATCTTCGTTACCAAGAGCTTTTAAGAGATCTTCCTCTTTTATATCTTCTATGGAAGAAGCTATAGTGTCTTCACTATCACTCTTCTTAATAAGTGTATCAAGTTCTGTTTCAAGATCATCAACTGAAGTATCTTCCAAGTCATCTTCGAGTGCTTCTATCTCAATTTTATCTTCATTTTCTTCTTCATCTAAATTTAAATCATCTTCGAGTTCCATAGATTCCATTTTCTCTTCTAAGTCACTAACATCTTCATCAACAACTTCATTACTGAGATTTTCTAGTTCCTCTGGTTCATTTATATCTACTTCATCACTATCTTTGTTATCTTCTAAAAGCAAATCTTCGCTATCATCTTCTAGTTCATCTAGTGAAAAGTCTTCGCTTTCTTCTTTATCTTCTGTTTTATCTTCTATATCTAAATCTGTTAATGCCTTGTTTAAATCTCCATCCAATATATCTGACTCTGAAAGTTCATCAGAAATTGAATCATCGTCTTGTAAAAGCAGCTTTACTTCATCTATGTCTTCACTATTCAAAACTGAACTCAACTCTTCTTCACTTACCTCTTCTTCAATATTTTCTTTTTCATTCTCTTTTACTACATCTTCATCCAAAGAAACATCGTCTAGGTTCATTTCAATTTCATCATCAGTTTCTAAGTCATCTTTTTCACTGCTGATATCAGCTTTATTGTCTTCTTCCACAGCAAGCGTATCCAAACCTTCTACTTCAATATCGTACAAATCTTCTAAATCTATATTTTTCTCTAACTCTACATCGTCAGAAGGCTCTGTATTGTCACTTGATAAGATATCTTCATCTTCGATATTTTGATTTTCATCAGATATTTCACTATCAATTTTTGAGACCAAATCTATGAAATCTGTTGGTAAAAATGGCTTTTCTAAAACATAATTTATATTTAAAGGTTTCTCTTCGCCTCGTGGTAAAATGGCAACAAAATATCGTGAAAGTCCTGATGAGATGTGTTCATCAATAATAAATTCATCATACAATGCACTATCAACAAAAACGATATCATAACTCTCTAACGGCAACTCTTCAAATGACCCTGTTTCATCTATCTCAAATCCTAGTTTTTCTACACTCAAAGTGATAAGTCTTGATACCGCTGGATTGTTGTTTACAAGAAGAAAATGCATAATGTGACTCCTGTTAATTGAATTGCCTCATTTTAGTATAAAATAGATTAGGGTTATATAAATAGTATACTTAGTTTACTAATTGCTTCCAACATTTGTTGCTTGAAAATCAACATGATTGAGCTAAGAACAGCTAACATAACCACAAAAGCGACCATAATCTTTATAGGAAATCCAACAACCAAAAGGTTAAATGAAGGCATAGTTTTCATAAGCATACCAAAAACAATATCTGCTAGAAGTGATAATCCAACCATGGGAAACGAGAGGATAAAGCCAAAAACAAACATGTTGGATACGCCAGTAAGAAGATAATCCCAGACGTTTTGAGTTGGATAAAAACTTCCCAATGGTAAAATACTTAGTGATTTTACAAT
>Ga0256840_1004270_pt1 | contig 10824 bp, 8 predicted proteins | sample 355202metaG_FD_185969 | JGI IMG/M metagenome (GOLD analysis project Ga0256840, IMG submission 185969) | Hydrothermal vent microbial communities from Mid Atlantic Ridge, Atlantic Ocean - 355-202 | ecosystem: Environmental > Aquatic > Marine > Hydrothermal vents | place: Atlantic Ocean: Mid...
ACTGATAAAAATACCCTTTTGAAGTTATCCACTAGTTTGATTTAAGATAGCAATATCGGCTCTTTAAGGTGTGATTTATAGGTGATGTTTTCTTTATATTTTTGAATCTTTTCTGCGACTTTAAAGAGTTCCGTATTGAGTACATTATAATCAAAAGGTTTGATAATATATCCATCTACATGAGACTTAATAGCTTCCATTAGGTAGTTTGAGTCAATATGTGCAGTAGTGATAACAATAGGAACTTCACTATCTACTTCTCTTATTTTACTTATCATGTCCGACCCATTCATCTTAGGCATTGAGATATCTGTAAGAACAATATCAAAATTGTTTTTATTAAATAGCTCTAAACCTTCTAAACCATTTGAGGCGAGAGTAACGGAGGCAAAAAGCTTTTGTAGATAAAGTCCCATAGACTTTTGAATATCAAGTTCATCTTCTACATAAAGTATATTTAAATCTGTAGTAAACTTTTTTAATTCTTTAATATTGACCATATTTATTTATTGCCTTTTTTTTCAAAATCATAAGGTAATTTTATCTCAAAACAGACACCACTATTTTTATTAAATGCTATTATAGTACCCTTTAAGTGTTTTTCTATGATTGTTTTACTCATATACAGACCTAAACCTGTACCATTTTTTTCATCTTTAGTAGTAAAATATGGATTAAATATTTCATCCATGATCTCCTTATTTATACCACCTGCATTGTCACAAACAGTAATTTTTATACTATTTTCATAAGATATAAGTTGAATTTTTATCTCTTGCTTATCTATATCTTTATCTATAAATGCTTCTTTAGCATTTTTTATTATATTGATTAAAACTTGCATTAACTCTCTAGAAAAAGTTTTTATTTTTACCGAAACATCAATATCTAGTGCTAAACTTATATTATTGTTCTTTAATGACTTACCAATTATGGCTAAAGTTTCATCAATCACTCTTTTAATGTGTACTTCATCAGGATGTCTGTTTGGCTTAAAGAACTCTCTAAAATCATCTATAGTTTGAGAGAGCTCTTGTGTTTGCTTGATTATATCTTTAGATATCTCTACAAGCTCATCATTATCAAGCAGGTCAAGCTCTATATCTGCTTGTATATTATTAGCATCCATCGCAATAACACTGATGGGTTGGCGCCATTGATGCGCTATCATACTTATCATCTCACCCATTGCAGCATGACGAGACTGTGCTATCATTATCTCTTCTTGTTCATGTAGTTCTGCTGCTTGTGTTTTTTCCTTTGTTATATCTGTATGAAAACCAACCATACGAATAGCCTCGCCTTTCTCATTAAAAAAAGTTTTCCCACGATCAAGTACCCATACCCAAGAGCCGTTCTTATGTCGAAGACGGTGTACTGTATGGTACTCATACTCAGGATTTGCATGTGCCTTAGCAACTTCTTCAAGTGCATCTTCCAAATCATCAGGATGCACTCTACTCTCCCAAGTCTCAAACTCATTTTTTAGTTCATCATCTTTATATCCAAGCATCTCTTTCCAGCGAGGGGAGAAGTAAATGGTGCCCTCGGCTATATTCCAATCCCAAAGACCATCATTTGTTCCTTCTATAGCTAATGCATACTGTTTGTTAAACTCTCTAAGTCTTCGCTCATTTTTACGAATCACATTCAAATACTTCTTAATCCTATTGCGAATATATAACATGAAAAGTATGAAAAAAGCAACAGTAAAAACACTTAGACTAATAATAACTCTATTAAAACTTAAAAATGTTTCATGAGCATTTTTTTGAAAAGTATTTGCCTTTGTGTGTGCATATTTGTAAAGTAAGCCTGCTGATTCTTCAAGGCTTTTTACATGTTCAGCACCTTTGTTTTTTGTTATAAACTCTGCCTCTTCAAATCTATTTTCTTCTATAAGCCTTATAACCTCATCACGAATTGGCTTCCATTGATGAAAAAGTTCTTTTGTTTCTTTCTCTAGTGCTACACCCTTATCTCCTAAAATATCATTTTCTATACTTTGAAGAGTTTTATAAACTACTTTTTCCTCTGTGTCTACTTTATCTATAAAAATGTGTCTCTCTTTTACTGTTGATGAAAGTACAATATCCTTCATATCTCTATGTATCTTAATAACACTTTTTTGCACTAGTAAAGCGGCATTAGAGACTTTGAGTGGATGGTCATAAATACTTTCAACTGTTATATGTAACTTATCTATAGTATAAAGACTTACTATATTTACTAGAAGGACAAACACTACACTAACTATCGCGAATATAGTTATTATTTTTCCTTCATTGTTTGGATTCATATATTTCATGTATCTCCTTAATACAACTCATCTAGTAAATCACTTCCACATTCTAACTCATCCAACCACTCTAAAAATAGCTCAATATTATCATCTTTAAAAACAAATCCATGCTGAGGGACTATCATACTAATGTTGAGTTGTCTCATCTCTCTCACCCAAGCTCTACATAATTTGTTTGAGCCCATATAGCGTTTATGAAAACCTGCTAAATGCTCTTTATGCTCTTCAAAGTTCTCTACCTGTTTGTGTTCAGGAGATGAAACTATAGCGGCTCCTATATCTCCCGAGAAAACTATTTTAGATTTTGTATCATAAAGGGAGAAGTTACCAGGAGAGTGTAAAAAGTGTGCAGGAATAAACTTTATATAATCCTCCCCGAACTTCAACTGTGCACCCTTATCTGCCAAAGGCATCACCCGACTCATCTCCGTAAAACCATAGTGACTCATAAACCTAATCCAGATAGAGCTCATAATAAACTTCGCTTTAGTACTGATGGACCACTGCCCGATAGAGCCTGCCACATCAGGGTCTTGATGAGAAAAGAAGATATATTTAATATTTTCTATCTCTACATGCTCACTTACAGCCTCATACATCTCATCAAAAATAGCCTCACTTCCTGGATCTATCAAAAAACCAGCACCATTTTTTACTATAAGGTATTGATTTACAGAGAGATAAGCATCTTCATGTGACTCATCATCAAAACTAAACATAATATACTTGTGTGATTCATCCTCATATAGTATTTCATAATTTTTATTATCCATTTTGCATCCCCTTAATTTCTCGAATGAGTTCCATCTGTCTTTTTGTGATGTACTTCACTAAAGCACTCTTTTTTAAATCTTTAAACATAAAAACAAGACTAAAACTACGTTTTGACTCTTGCTTTCTAAATAGTGTCGCTTTTGTGTTAATGATGAGAGGTTTCTTATCTAACTCTAAAACCATATCTAAGACCACTTCACTCTCTTTATCTAAACCAGGAGGCAACATTCCTAACTTTAATTTTACTGCATCAAGTGATATATCTTCTATCTCTGTGTCACCCTGATATTTTCTCTCATCTACAAAAAGAGAGACTGTCTGCTTTCCACTAGGAACTACACGAATAGTTTTTCTTGTAATAGGAGAAGTAGGTACAAACTTGAGTGTTTTAAAAGATATACTCTGCGTCTCAAAACTTATTCTGTCTATATTTGATGCTTCTATTGCATGAGGCAGAGCATCTGAAACTATGAGTGTTTTTTGCTCTATCTGTACTGCTTTTTGTTGCATATATGTTGTTTTTATATCTAAGATACCATCTTCGATACTAGCTATTAAACTGTCATTTGTAATACTCAGACCTTTATAGTAGTTATGTAACTCTATCTTGGCATGATTGCGTTGTATAATCTCTAAAAACTTATATATAGCTGCTGTGTTAGAAGCCACATCATCTTTTTCACTCTCTCTTGCATCAAACAACTTGAGTAAATTTAGCTCTGTAATGTCGTCAAATGATAAAACACCATAACCCTCTTTTTCAGGTATTGGCTGATACTTGATGATAAAGTGACAAGTTTTATCTTCTTTATTTTTCATCTTAATGTTATAGAGTTTATTTGGATTGTTTTTCACTACTTCTAGTGCATCAGTCTCATCATGGTTATACAAAAAGTCTTGATGCTCTAAAAACCTATCTCCAAGCAGTGCTAAATGTTCTTTACACTCATCTACTGACTCAAAACCAAAGAACTCCAAGAAAGTGTCATTTGCTAAGACTACATTTGATTTTTGAAGTAAAACGACCATAGAACTTTGGTATTCAAAGATATTTTTGAGATGCATTTGAAACATTCTTTCATGCTGCTCTTGCTTTATTTTCATTACTGTTTCATAGAGTACTTCTGAAAGTTCTGCGACATTTACAGGTTTTTTTAAAAAGCGAAATATCCCAAGCTCAATCCCCTCTAAAAGATACTCTTTATCATCATAGGCTGACATTATTATGATTTTTGTCTCAGGATGAATCTTATGAATATGCCGACTCAGTTCCATCCCATCCATATTAGGCATTTTTATATCCGTAATAACTATAGGAAAGTGTTGTTTTTTAAAGAGGTCTAAACCTTTCTTCCCATCCTCCGCTAAAGAAACATGTGCAAAAAACTTTTTTAATAATTTTACAGCATTATTTCGCAGTGCTGTGTTATCTTCTACATAGAGGATACTGAGATGTTTGGTTAGGCTTTGTAGCTCTTTTAAGTTCGTCATGACATCTCTGCATCATTACTAATGAAAACATCAGAAACACGATTTTTACCTTTTGATTTTGCATCATACATTGCAGCATCTGCATTAGCGATTAAATGTTCTGTACTATTGTCACACTCCCACAGTGTTGCAACACCAAAACTACAAGTAAACCTGTGAATAGGTTCGAGCTTCATAGATTCAACCGTAACTCTTAATTTCTCAGCTAACCGCAGTGCTCCTTCTTTATCAAGCATAGGAGTCACAATAATAAATTCCTCACCTCCCCATCTTGCCACACTATCACTGCCACGTACTTCACTTTGTACTTTGTGTGCTAATGCTTGGAGTACTTTATCTCCTATCTCATGCCCATAGTAATCATTTATTTTTTTAAAATCATCTATGTCAAAGAGGATTAAAGAGAGCGGGGTTTTATATCTATTTGCTTTACTTGCTTCTTCTTTGAGTATTTCATTTATTTTTCTTCTATTGTACAAAGATGTGAGTGGATCTGTGTTTGAGAGTAGTTCTAAACTTTGATAGGAGTGTTCTAGTGCTATCTCCATACTAACAATCATCGCAGCTATAGTAAGTGAAGCAAAAACAAGTCTAAAAAAGGCTATCATATCCCACATACCATGATTCCATACCCCAATATTTATATATGCCAAGGTAAAAATGATTCCCAAATATATAGCACTGAGTAGTGTTCCCTTTTTTAGTCCAAGAAGAGTAATAGAAACTATAGGAAACAACTGACTCCAAATAAGTCCAAAACTCGTATTTTGATTCACATATACAAAGGCGATGAAGAATACAAAAAACTCAACTATAACAGCATTACGAACCCGCCCGATTTTTTTGTTATATCGTAAATCTATAAGTAAAAGAGTAGAAACCAATGCTCCTGCAAAGTTTAAATATGCAGTAGTATGATGTCCCACAGCATAATTAAATGCGATAAAAATAAGAAAAATAAAAGTGGAAACAGATAAAAAGATATTTAAAAGCACTAAATGTCGTATTAAACGGCTATCGTTTGTCTCTATATCTGAAGTAAGTATATTCTTTAACAAGTATGCTCCTATAGAACTTCTACTTCATTATAAAACCTTCTGTATTAAAAAGTAATTAAGAAGAACAAGAAAGTTTGATGTTTTTAGACGAGAGGGGTACTGCTTTGCATAAATATTCTAGTCCTTCATGTTCATCAAATGGTTTATATGCCACCTTGAGTAAGTCATTTACCATACTAAAGTCATCAGCTTGTGCTTTTTCTATGGCTTCTTGAAGTATATGGTTTTTTAATATATATTTCGGATTTATAGCTAACATATTCTCATGGCGTTTCTCTGTTGACACATCTTCTTTTTCTAAACGCGACTCATACATATTTAACCACTTCTCTAGATGCTCTGTATTTATACAGATATCTAGTAAGGGAAATTTATTGCCCTTATATCGTGAGAGTATTCTAAAAAAGAGTGTGTAGTCAACACTTGCCATCTCTAAAGAGCGAAACAGCTGGTAAATAAGATTTTCATCCTCTGCATCTTGCATCTGTAAACCCAGTTTTTTTTGCATTATTTCACTATACTCTCTCTCTAGCAGTGGGCGAAAGAGATCATCTAAAATCTCATCCATCTCATCATAGTTTATAATGGGTGAGAGTGCTACGGCTAAACGCTCTAAGTTCCACTGTGCTGTTGCTGGTTGGTTTGAAAATCTATACTGCCCATCTACATCCGTATGGTTGCAAATATACTCTTTTTTATAGTCATCTAAAAAAGCAAAAGGTCCGTAGTCTATTGTTCTACCATCGATGGACATGTTGTCTGTGTTCATAACGCCATGGTTAAAACCTACACTCTGCCATTTTGCTATTGTTAAAGCTGTGTTTTTTACTATCTCAGCATACATTTTCAAGTATGCATTCTCTTCACCTTTGAGATGAGGAAATGATTCAGCTATAACATAATCAGCTAAAGTTTGAAGTTTTGAATGCTCCCCTGTAGAGTTAAAGTACTCAAATGTTCCAAAACGCACCCATGTAGGAGAAAGCCTTAAGACTAATGCCCCTTTCTCCCATCTAGCACGTGCTACATCTGTATCACTTCCTATAAGGGCTAAAGCACGAGTAGTACTTATACCCAAACCATGCATAGCCTCACTCACAAGGTACTCACGTATAGATGAGCGAAGAACTGCACGTCCATCACCTTGACGAGAGTACTCTGTAAGCCCTGCCCCTTTTACTTGCAAGTTCCAGCCATTAACTTTACCAAGATTTATAGCACGACCATCGCCTAAACGCCCTGCAAAATGCCCAAACTGATGTCCAGAGTAACACATAGCAAAAGTTTCACTGCCCTCTAGTTTTTCACTTCCATTTATAATGCACAAGAGTTTATCATCAAGGTTTAAATCTTCATCGACTCCGAGAAGTTTTGCAGCATCCTGCGAAGTAGAGATAATAAAAGGTTTATCAAGTGGTGTTGGCTCTACTTTTGTATAAAAAGGAGCTTCTAGTTCTAGGTATGGGGTGGTAAGTTTTAGGTTTGAGAATTTCATATTATGGTTTTATCAAAAGTGAGATTAAACATAACTACAATAATTTTTTAGCTTCTCTTTTAGAGGATAATTTTAAGATAAATTAACTAAAATCACCTTATGAATAAAAACCTACAAACAGTATTTAATTACCATCAAACTACAAAACACTCCCAACAGAGATATGCCCGTTCTCTTGGATATATGGACTGGCAAACGCAGCCTAACCCTTTTAGAAGTTATAATGGAGCGGAGAGTTTTCTTCTACCTTTAGCCTTAGAAAACTCTACTCTTCCCTATCATTTACTTGATTCTGACCTGCCCTCTGCTCCACTTCTCAAAGAATCACTCTCTCAACTTTTACAGTTTTCTATGGCAATTGCTGCTTGGAAGGTTTCAGGTGAGAGTTCATGGGCTGTTAGATGTAATGCTTCTAGTGGTAACTTGCATCCAACAGAGACTTATCTTATTTTACCACCTACTTTAGAAGAACAAAAAAATAAAACATCTGTCTTTCACTACACAGCTAAAAATCATGGGCTTGAGATATTAAGTTCATTTGATACAGGTTTTTGGGATACCTTACCCAAAGGAAGTTTCCTTATGGGACTCTCTGGTATCTCATGGAGAGAAGCTTGGAAATATGGTGAGCGTGCGTTTAGATATGTAAACCTTGATGCGGGGCATGCTTGGCAATCCATAAATGTATCTTCAAAGATGCTCGGATGGAAAGTCACACCTCTTAGCAATGTAAGTGACTCAGATATTGCAACTCTTTTAGGCTTAAACCAAGAGAAAAGATTTTTTGAGAGGGAACATGCAGATATGCTTTTTGTAGTCTCCCCTGAAGTTGTAGACAATGCTTTAAGTATTGAGAGTTTACTTGGAGATGTTCCACTAGCCTTTGATGGTATAGCAAATAAACTCAGTCCAACAATGGAAAACTGGGAGATAATAGCAGAGGTAGAAAATGCCACTTCTGTGATGCAGGTAGCACAAAAAAATGTAGCCAAGAGTAAAGTTACACCCGAACCCACACAAGAGTCTAAAAAAGTAATCATGCAAAGAAGAAGTATCCATGTTATGGATAAGGTTCGTTCTGTTATCACTAAAGATGAGTTTCATACACTTTTAGCAGGTTGTGCAAATTCTCTCGATGGCAAAGAAAATGCAGCCCACTTGGCTATTTTTGTACATCGTGTAACAGGGTACGAGTCAGGTATTTACATACTAGTTCGTAACGAGAGAGATAAAGTTGCACTTCAAGAGCAGATGTTCACTGCGTTTAAGTGGGAAGAGTGTGAGTTTGATGGTCTGTATCTTTTAGATGAAAGAGATGCGATGGTAACAAGTCAAACAATTAGCTGTTCTCAAGAGATAGCAAGTGATGGTGCGTTTAGTCTAGGAATGTTATGTAACTTTTCAGAGCAGTTAAACACTTATGGGGCCCATAGATACAAAGAACTCTACTGGGAATGTGGTGCTATAGGGCAACAGCTTTATCTTGACGCAACTTCAATGGGTCTTAGTGGAACAGGAATAGGATGCTTCTTAGATGATATGATGCACTCTGTTTTAGGTTTAGAGTCAAATGAGTTTCAAGTGCTGTATCACTTTACTGTTGGAAGAGGTTATGTTGATAGTCGTATTCAAACGCAAGTGGCGTATGAAGAAAGATAACTAAGAAAGGAATAAAGTAAGTTTGTAACTTACTTTATTTTTGCTACGATAGATTCCGCTGTAAAACCAAACTTCTCAAAAAGTAGTCCCGCAGGTGCTGAAGCACCAAATGTATCCATAGCTATCACAGTGTCTGCAAGTCTATACCACTCTAAACCACGAGCGGCTTCAATAGCTACAGTTTTAGTACCTTCTAGAATAATCGAGTCCATATATCCCTTATCTTGTTCAATGAAAAGGTCGTAACAAGGAACTGAGACAACATTAGCTTTTACACCCTCCGCATTAAGTGTCTCTTTTACTTTAAGAGCTAACTCAACTTCACTTCCTGAAGCCATAAGAGTAACAGTTGCATTTTTATCTTGAGCTAGTAAGTATCCACCGCGAGAAGCTTCACCTCTTATTGCTTTTGGTAAAACAGAGAGGTTTTGACGTGAACATACAAATGCAGATGGAGATTTTCTCATCTCTAAGGCTGTTTGCCATGCTTGAATATTTTCTGCTCCATCAGCTGGACGCCATACATAGAAGTTTGGTAATGCACGAAACTGTGAAAGGTGTTCTATTGGTTGGTGTGTTGGTCCATCTTCACCTACACCTATACTATCGTGAGTCCAGATAAAGAACTGCTGTATTCCCGTAAGGGCGGCTATACGAGCTGCTGGTTTTAAGTAGTCGGAGAAGACAAAAAACGTAGCTGAAAACGGCATAAGTGGACCATAAAGTGCCATCGCATTTACTATAGAAGCCATAGCATGCTCACGAATACCAAAGTAGATATTTCTACCTTTAGGATAAATACCCATATCATTGAGGTTTGTTTTGTTAGAGGGGCTAAGGTCAGCACTTCCACCTAAGAAAGATGGAATCCCTCTTGCAATAGCATTCATGATTTTACCATTTGTCCCACGTGTCGCTTCTGCTTTATCAAATGTTGGATAGTTGATACGAGAAAAATCAGGATTTTGCAGTGCACTTAATGCTTCATTTTGCTCCATTAGCGGAAGAGTTTTTTGTCTATGAATCCACTCGCGTTCAAGTAAGTCTCCATGCTCTATAGCACAACGAAATCTCGCCATGATATCTTCAGGAACAAAAAACTTTTTCTCTGGATCAAAGCCAGCATCAGTTTTTGCTTTAGCAATAATAGCATCACCTAAAGGAGCACCATGAGCATGATGTGAACCCTCTAGCTCTCCTGCACCTTTAGCTATAATTGTGTGAGCAATAATAATTGTTGGTTTTGTATTTGATTTTGCTTCGAGGATAGCATCATTTATCTCATCGTAATTATGTCCATCTATCTCTAAAACATCCCACTCTTGTGATTCAAAACGCATACGAATATTTTCAGAAATACTTAAATCAGTACTCCCTTCAATAGTAATATTATTCGAATCATAAATAAGGATTAAGTTGTCAAGTTTGTTGTGACCAGCGATAGAACAAGCTTCATAAGAAAGACCCTCTTCTAAATCACCATCACCACATAAACAATAAACTGTGTGGTCAATCAACTCAGCAGTATCAGAGTTCACTTGAGCACCTACAAACTTAGAAGCCATTGAAAAACCAACTGCATTTGCTACACCCTGACCAAGTGGACCAGTGGTAATCTCGATACCTTTAGTATGACCGTATTCTGGGTGACCTGGAGTAAGAGAATCCAGTTGACGGAAGTTTTTTAAGTCTTCTATCTCTAAACCGTATCCCCATAAATAATAAAGAGAATAGATAAGACCCGTTGCATGTCCACCTGAGAACACTAACCTATCACGGTTTAACCAGTCTGGATTTTTAGGGTTATGGTTTAAGTGCTCACCTAAAACGACAGCGATATCTGCTAATCCCATCGGTGCACCTGGGTGACCTGAATTAGCCGCTTGAACCATATCTGCTGCTAAAAATCTAATGCTATCGGCCATTCTTTTGCGTGTATCATTCATCTTTTTATATCCTGTTTTTGTTTTATTTATGTCGGTTAATGTATTTTGTTAGTAAAGAAGACAACTCACTTTGTAAGCTCTCATCAAAACTAAGCATCT
>Ga0256840_1004271_pt1 | contig 10822 bp, 3 predicted proteins | sample 355202metaG_FD_185969 | JGI IMG/M metagenome (GOLD analysis project Ga0256840, IMG submission 185969) | Hydrothermal vent microbial communities from Mid Atlantic Ridge, Atlantic Ocean - 355-202 | ecosystem: Environmental > Aquatic > Marine > Hydrothermal vents | place: Atlantic Ocean: Mid...
TAGAAAGACTATAGAAGGATTTTAGGATTAATGGGCTATCACAAATTTCTTTCGGACCACCTCATTATTGCTCCCCTTCACGTACATGAAATATAGACCGCTTGGGAATTGACTCGTTTCGATTTTAGTCAGCCTGTTTCCTCTGTCAAATTTACCACGTCGAAGTGTAACACCTCTTTGATCAACAATCTTCCACGTATAATTATGTTTCAATTTACTGTCAAATTGAAGTATCACTTCATCAGAAGCTGGTTGCGGGTAAATGATAAGTTCACTTTCGACTCCAAAATCATTATCCTCGACACTCAGAATATTGTTAGTCTCAGGTGCAGCTACCTGTGCCACCTGGTAAACTTCTTTTGTTACTCGATTTTGGACAAATACTATGATTGATAGATTATTAGAATCATAAATACTTTTTCCTTTCCAACTGACCGAAAATTGTTCTGTTTCTCCTTTGTTAAATATCTTTCCAATATTATGTCCTGCTGCATCTGGCAACAATTTTTTCAAAACATTGTTATAGACAATCCCTGTTGGAAGTCCTTCCTTATCTGCAACCCCTCTTTCTAGCACTGCTGTATGAACCACCAATTCATTGGCTTCAAATTGTAAATCGGATAATGCTGTAACCGTTGTTTCTACCATCAATGGCTCCTCCCCACCGCCAGTATTGGGTGTTACTACAATCGCAAATTTTGGTGCTTCCAATGTTTTAATATTAATGGAATCTGTAAAAGGTGCAGCATTTATTGAACTTGTTATTTTGGCAATATTCACGCCACCCAATACGCTTGCAGGAGGAGATGATATGCCGTAGTATAATCTTCGAGCACTCGGATCTGCTTTATTTACTGCATTAAAGGGGTCTTCTCCAGGAAAACTTGTGTGGTAATTAATACTTATCAATTCTCCAGTGTGTAATGCCAAAAGGTTATCAATTTCTGTATCTGATTTTACCGCATCAGCATGTCCTACATTCGTGAAGTGCTCTAATAACATTACTCGCGATCTTTCGCCCACAAAAATATTATCAATCCCAAATCCCTCAAGTCCTAGCAGTCCAGGATTATCACTATCCGCCCCAAAAGCAAACCTAAACCTCACAGATGGCGCTCCTTTTAGCATATCCAAAGAGTGCCTTACAGCAACCCATCCATCTTTTTTACCTGACCATCCCAATGCCCCAGCATTCAGACTTTCAGATTGTGGAATTCCTGAAATAGCAGAGCTATTATACCAGTTTATGCTTTTGACTCTTTGGTCATCACCCAACATTATCCATTGATCCCCTCCATTAATAGAATACTCTACTATCAAACCACTACGCTGTTGCTTTACATGACTCCACAAATCAAAAGACAACATAGGTCTGGTTAAACTTGAGAAATCAAAACATGGGGAGTTTATCCATGAATGCTCTTCTTTTTTATAACTTCCTGACAAATTAGTAACCCAAGCATTGTTTCCTTCAGAAGCAGTATTGATAACCGCACCTAAAGGTACGCCAATTTCCCAAGACACACTATCCTTGATTTTGCTCTCCCGTTTCCAGCCTGCATCACCTGATTCAAAACCCTCCATGTAGGGGAATTCCGAAGAAGCTATAACTGGCAAAGTAAATATAGATTTTGTGGTCTGTGGATTACAACCGAGTATAGTATTAACCTTAAGGGTGACGTCATATACACCTGCCGATGGGAAAATATGTGTTACCTTTGCAGTAGTATTTGGCATCACCACCGTATTACCATCTCCAAAATCCCACTCGTAGCTTGTAATCAAACCACTAGCAATAGCTGTCGTATTTGTTAATTCGGTTAAATCCCCTTCACACACCTTTCTTAACGTAAAGTTAGCATTAGGAAACTGACCCACATCAACGGTTTTGGTCCTAGAATCCTTACACCCATAAAAAGAGTTTACAGTAAGTTTAACATTCCTTTGTCCTCCACTAGCATATGAATGTAACGGATTTGGCTGCATGCTTATGGAAGCGTCACCAAAATCCCAGTCCCAACCAATCACTGCATCTCCTACTTCCGAAACCGTTGAAGCATCGGTAAAAGACACATCATCCCCTGCACAAGCATTGATGAAAGAAAAATCAGCGATAGGCACTTCCTTGACAAGCACTATTACCGTATCGGTGTTCGTTGATGAAAATTCATCGGTATAGTGATATATAATTTCATGAGGACCTGCACCTGCAAGAGATGCTCTAAAGTTTCCGTTGATAACACCATCGCCTGTAAAAACACCTACCGCAGACCCGATTGGTTCAGGACTTCCTTTCAGAAGCAAATCAACATCATTGAAACAAAAAATCTGGCTATCCACTAAATTGGTAATACCGACAATAGGCAACCCTCTTACGATTACTTCTTGATTTGGCGTTGTGTTGGTACACCCAGTTCCTACAGCATCTGTAAATGAATAGCTTATCTGATGCACGCCAACTCCTGCCAAAGAAGGAATAAATTTATTGCCACTTATTCCTGTCCCATTGAACACTCCGCCAATTGGTAATCCAAAAAGGGTTACACCCGGTGCATTCACTGGGTATTCACCGGCCAATCCTGCAAAACTAACATTAGGCAAAGCGTTAACTGTTAACGTAAAAGATGATGTTTCAGACCCACACGGTCCAGCAGGGTCATTAGTGGTTAATATCAGCACCACATCAGTCCCTGCTTGGGATGGGTGTGGCATAAATGTGGTATTCAAAGAAGTCGGATCTAAAAATGTACCCAAACCATCATCCGTACTCCACATGGCTGATGTGGCAAGTCCTCCAATGACACCATTTAAATTTAAATTCTCATTGACACATACCGAAGTATTAAATCCTGCATTTACAATTGCCGCAGGCTCAACAGTCACCACCACATCTAATCCGATCCCTGTACAAGTATTTGCTTCAGGTACGATTGTATAAGTTACAAAACCTGCTACATTGTTTGGGTTGTTTAAGATGTCATTTATGGTATTTCCTGCACCATTTGTTGCCCCTCCTATACCTGGGCTTATGTTTGAAACTGTCCAGCTAAATGTTGTTCCCGACACATTTTTAGGAGAGCTAATGAGTATGTTAGATTGACTGCCACTACACACTATTGGCGCAATATCATTGACTGTCACATCAGGTATAGGGTTGATGATGACACTATACTGCTTTTTCATTCCAACACAACCTGCAAAATCAGGTGTTATTTCATAAGAGACGGATGCGAAGCTATTGCCAATATTTATTGGCGTATCGTTAATAGCGCCAACTCCAGAATTTGTTACACTAGAAGGATCTACACTTCCCACCATATTGGTCAAAATCCAAGAGTAGGTGGTTCCCACAACTGAGGAAACCGGTGAGTAACCCAATATATCTTCACTGCAAATAGTCACCAATAAATCGTTAATCACTGGCACAGGGTTAACCGTTACCATTACAGTACTAGGAAGTCCATCACATCCCGATGCGTGCGGTGTTACTTCATACACCACTGTCCCAGGACTTATTCCGTCTGTGGTTGTTAAAGTTTGCGCAATTATGTTGCCACTTCCAGGTGCTGCACCTGTCACATTACTACTGCTTTGAATGGTCCAATTGAACACAGTACCGATGACAGCGTTGGGGTTAGATATAGCGATATTTGTGGTTTCACCCGCACAAATTATTTGATCCGCTGCCAACACATCTGGCAAAGGGTTGACCGTCACAGTAACTATTGCTGCTACCCCACTAACACATGTGACGGCATTAACAGCCGAGATTGTAAACGTTGCCGTGCCAGGTGTATTTCCTGAGGCTAATAAATTTTCAACAATTTTTGGTCCCCCAACATCTGTTGATAACTCTTGTCCCGACAAGGCACCAGACGCACCTGCATAAACAGCAGTCCAGTTATAAGTAATTAGCCCAGGGATTCCTACCGCTTCGCTTAAGACTATATTTGTGTTTTCTCCACTACATATAATTTGCGTGTTTGGTGCAGCTTGTACAATTGGTGATTTTTCTAAGCTAATTGCAACATCATCACTATTCCCAGGGCAAGTCCCGTTTGTAACCGTCCACCTCAAAGTATATATTTCACCGGGTGTTCCCAGAAAATCACTTTGTCTGTCGTTAATATCAACAATATTTCCCAATCCATCCACATTACCGCCTGGCGCAAAACTCCATTGCCCCACTCCAATTGTAGGTGCACTCGCTCCTAATGTAGTAGCATTTCCACATTCTGATTTGTCAATTCCGGCATCCGCTAATGAAGGATTTTCCTTGAAATTTATGATGACAAAATCTGATTCTGGCAAGCAAACGCCATTGATAATTGTCCACTTCAGCACATACGTAGCGCCAGCATTGCCACTAAACGTAGCATTTTCAATATTTACATCATCAAAACTACCCCCAACCCCATTCTCAATTGCCCACTGTCCTATCCCAACACCAGGGATATTGGCGGCTAAAGTGGCAGAAGTACCACAAATCTCTTGATCTGGCCCTGCATCTGAAGCAGTTGGTAGTTTTTCAAATTTTATCACCACATCATCACTATTATTCATACATGGCCCATTAGAAACAGTCCATCGCAGAATATAAGTTTCACCAGGCGTACCAGTAAAAGCAGCCGTAGGATTTGAGGGTGATCCAATACTTCCTAACCCATCGGGATTATCAAAAATTGACCAATTTCCATTGCCTACAGCAGGTGTAGATCCTTCCAGCGTAGTAGCACCACCACATACTTGCTTATCCACTCCGGCATTAGCCAAGGATGGGGTATCAAAAAATCTAATCAATACATTATCTGTACTTGTCGGGCAACTAGCATTTGAAATAGACCAGCTAAGAATGTAAAATGTTCCATAATTTCCTGTGAATTGCGCATTTTGGATTGTGGAGCTTCCAACAAATGATCCTCCTAACCCACCCAATATAGACCATTGACCAGTACCAATAGTAGGTGCATTACCACCTAATATTACCGTATTGCCACATATATTTTGATTTAACCCAGCATCAGCGAGCGTCGGACTTTCATCAAACTGAATGATTACATCACTACTGCTTACTGGGCAAGAGGCATTGTTAATGGTCCATCGTAAGGTGTAACTTGTCCCTACCGTGCCAGTAAAAGTTGTATTTCCAACATTAACATTTCCAAATACACCGCTTGCATCGCCAAGCAATACGCTCCAAGTTCCAGTGCCTACTGTGGCATTATTAGCTTCTAGGGTGGTGCTATTTCCGCAAACTACCTGGTCAGTACCGGCAATAGCTACCGTTGGTGACTTGTCAAAGTTTATATTTACATCACTTTGAGTATTTGGACAGGTACCATTGCTGATAGTCCATCGTAGCACATAATTAACACCCGCCATTCCTGTAAAGTTGGTGTTCGCTACATTAACATCTCCAAAATTTCCGTTCCCATCTCCTGAAATTTCACTCCATGTTCCAATGCCAATAGCCGCAACGTTAGCACCCATTATGGCGCTATTACCACAAATTGTTTGGTTAGCACCAGCAGAAGCAACTGTTGGATTTTGATTAAACCTAATATTTACATCGTCAGAGCTAACAGGACAAACCCCATTACTAATGGTCCAACGTAAAGTATATGCTGTATTAAACGTTCCCGAAAAAGTCGAGTTTTCTAAGTTTACATTTCCAAAAACACCATTTCCATCACCCGTTACTACACTCCACGTGCCAAAGCCAACTGCAGCATTATTTGCCGTCAAAGATGTGATAGTTCCTCCATCACACAAATCTTGATTGAAGCCAGCATAGGCAATGGTTGGGCTGTTATCAAATTGTATTGTTACGTTACTTGTACTTACCGCACAAGCACCATTACTGATTTTCCATTCTAATGTATAGGTTGTTCCTAACGTTCCTGAAAAAGTAGTATTTTCCATGTTTAAATTTCCAAAATTACCATTACCATCTCCCGCTATCACACTCCATGTTCCTATCCCAATGACTGGCGCATTGGCTGCTAGTACTGTAGTGTTACCACATATTGTTTGTGGCACCCCAGCGTTTGCAACTGTAGGATTTTCATCAAACTGAATGATAACATCACTGGTTGACGCAGGACATACGCCATTGGTAATTGTCCATCTCAAAGTATAACTCGTACCAATGGTTCCGGTAAACGTACTATTTTCCAGATTAATATTTCCAAAGCTACCACTTCCATCACCTGATACTACACTCCATGTACCGACACCGACAATAGCGGTATTGCCAGTTAGTACAGTACTATTACCACATACAGATTGATTTACGCCAGCATCTGCTACAGTGGGTTCTTTATCAAACTGTATGGTGACTAAATCTTCATTGATAGGACAAGAACCATTAGAAACGCGCCACTTGAGTACATATGTTTCTCCGACAAGACCCGTAAAAAAAGATTTGGGATCATTGCTATTAGAAAACGCTCCCCCTACACCACTTACTATACTCCAATTATCAAAACCACTGAGCGCAGGTGTAGCATCTAACTGTGTAGAAATAACATTACACAATGTTTGATCAGCACCAGCCACCGCTGCAGAAGGTAGTGAGGAAAATTGAACTGACATATTATTTGATGTCGGGCTACACCCTCCTGGAGATGTAATTGTCCATTTAAGAATATAAAACTGATTACTAATACCAGTGAAAGTAGCCGTAGGACTATTGATGTCAGAAAAAGAGGTGCCCCCGCCAACACCAAACTCAAGCGTCCAAGTACCTGTATTTCCTATTCCAGGATTATTAGCAGCTAATACAGCTGAATTGACACCGCATAAATTAACGGAAGGTCCAGCATCAGCTACAGGAGGTAACGGGACAACAGTTACTAATATATTGTCTGTATTTGAGCACCCATTAGCATCGGTTACTAGTACAGAATAGTTGGTATCAGCAATAGGAGAAACTGTCGGATTAGAAGTGGTCAGCCCCCCTGGCATCCAAGAATACGTATAAAACCCTGTACCTCCGCTTGCAGTTGGTGTGCCACCAATAATTATGGCATCACCTTCACACATGGTAATCGGGTTGCCAGCATCAACAGATAGCACAGACGAGTTTAAAGTAATATGATTTTGTGCGTCACCAACGCTATTTCCTATTTGTGTCGCTGTGCCACCAGTACGTGTAAGATTGCCACTGCTAGCAGCTGTAACAGATCGTAATTGTAAGCCAATAATGGAAAAAGTAGATGGCCCGCTGCCAACGAGGGAGTGGTCATAAGTAATAGTAGCTGAATTGGTAGCAACCACAATACTTGCATTGGAAAGTTGCGTACCCGCTGTTATAATAGCAGCCCCCACAAAAGGTCTGAATTCAAAATTTGATGGTGGGGAAATTATATAAGTCAGTCCTGCGCCGTAAGAAAAATCTCCAGTAAAAGTTTCAGCTATGGTGATATCACTTATCCCTATGTAATTGCCATCCACACAAAAATTTGTTACAGCAGCAGGAGTTACCACCACTTGTGCATGTATGAATTGCACTTGTAATAGAAAAAACAAATATAATAATATTGATTTCGAACTAATAATTGTTCTGAACCGATTTGTTCGTTTATATTTATTAAAAAATGTAATCACGCTATGATGCATAAAAATTATCAATAATTGAGCTTATTTATCTCTGAGTCTGTATATGATTATATTCTATTATGACAGCAAATTATAATAAGAATACCAATATTAGTGGGGAAGTAACCTCCTAATCTCATTCATGTACCATTTCCAAAAAAATAACCTATCGTTATCTAATAAGGTCACCTTCAATATTCGTTTTTATTAAATTTATCATTGTATTATCTTCAAATGAAGTAGTACCCAACAGCACAAATCCATTATCTACGGCAATGACTGCAGCTCCCTCATCATCTCCTCTTTCTCCACCTATTTCTTTTTCCCAAATTATTACACCATTCATATCAGTTTTGGTCAAGTAAAAATCCCTACCTGTATTGGTAGTTGTTGTACCTATGATAATAAACCCATTGCCCAGTTGCTGAATGTCCGCTCCTTCATTAATTCCATTCCCGATTCTAGTGTATTTTGATGCTATCAATTCATCACCATTGGAGTTAATAGTACTTAAGAAAGCATTTTTTGTATTCCCAGAATAGGTCGTGCTTATAATTGCAAATCCTGCTGTTGTTTTAATAATTCTGTTCCCAATATCAATATTGGTCATTCCAAAGTTTATTTTTCCAACATTTGCACCAAAGTCATTTTTTACTTTTGCGACGAACATATCCAAGTCACCTGTGGCAGCATTAACACCATCTGCTGTACTGCCAGTTATTAAAAAAGTTGATGCATCAAACTGCACAACGGAGTTAGCGATATCTTCGCCAGGAAATCCCTTGGCATTTTCCCAGTCCACAGAGAAGTCAGCAAATGTTTTTACTAAGTAAAAATCTCTCGGCGCATTCGCAATATTATCGACCTTGGTGGTTGAACCTACCATCACATACCCGCCGTCCAGCGTTTTCTGAATCTCTTTGGCAATTTCATCTGTATCATTGTCAATTGGTACTCCCGGATTATCAATATTGATACTATTATAAAAAGTAGCAGAATCAAGTTGAACACCGTTTTGTGAAATTCTCATCAAATACATATCAATATTGGTGCTAACACTCCCGATAGTATCAGGACGTGTCAAATCTCCAAGAACTATATAAGAGCCATCCTCTTCAACCAATATTGATTTACCCCTATCATCATCTGGTCCTCCATAAGTTTTTGACCATTCTTCATCTCCTGCTTTGTCCACTTTAACAAGGTAAATATCCCATCCTCCCCTCCCAAAAGATTTCGTAGAACCTAAAATAATAAATCCTCCATCAGGTGTTTGCTTTACAGAAAATCCTTCTTGGTCATCTTTTCCTCCATAAAACTTCAGAAAGGCATTCGGGGCGTCTGCCTCAATGCTATTTGGCTCACAAGATATAAAAACCAACGTTGGTGTAACGATGACTATGAGCAATACCAATATTCTATAAAAATTTCTTTTCATCATTCCTGAATCAATTTTCCTCCTCTTTTAATTCTTTTTGGCTTATAAATCATTTTAGCAATACCAAAAGAAAGGCTTAGCGTACTTTGATTAAAATAGTTATCTGCATAGCCATACTTATAATTCAATACAGGTCTTTCGTCAATAGCCGCTTCCTTATTTGCCAATTGCGCAAGACCAGAATAAAACTTCAAATCAGCAACTGCGTACAATCCCATAGCAATCTTATACTTCACTCCTGCACCTACAATAAGTGAATAGTGCTCATTTTTCCTTAAACTAACATGATTAGGATCTGCAAGTATTGGTACGGCAGGGCCATCCACAATTCTTCCTTCAACAATTGCCCGCGTAAGTTCTAATTTATCCGCTAAAAGTTTATGAAAGGCTACACCACCTTGTATGTAAGCATATAAATTTTGATTAGATTTTATACCATACTTTATAGTGACTGGTATATCCATCCAAAATTGCCTTTCGGTAGATTGTATTGTATTAAAGTACCCCCCCTCTAAAGTTGCGGTATATAATTCTTCTTTTATTTTAAACCTTTTGCTTGAAAAACCAAAATTCATATTCAATTCTACATTTTTTATGATTTTCATATCAAACGCAAACATACCCGCAAAACCCAACCCTCCATTGCTAGTGGCATCCAACAGCTTACTACTACCAACTGTTAAATATTCCACGTCCTTTAGTAAAGTAAAATTAGGTCCTAATATGAACCCATAGCCGAATACAGGGTCAACCCTAAAATTATTAAAGAAGTGAATATACTCAGGTGGATCTAATGGTGACGGCCTATAATCTGGATTGGCAGTCAACAATTCAATAAGATTTTTTTCAGCAGCACCCACATCATCCAAAAATAAATAAGATAAGACCACTAGCTCATAGGCACTTTCCTTTTGCTTAGCTGTAAATCCATTATTTATACAACCATTTAATAACATCGGAATATTTCGTAAATGCCCACTTATATATTTTTCTCCTGCTATTTTTAATTTTCTTTCACAATCTTGTGCATTTGAACTTAGCGATAGGAAGAAGAACCCAATCATTAATATGACGGTAAGTTTATTGCGATATGTTAATCGGTTACTCTTCATACTATTCCTCTTCAATATTTTCTTTACCAATGGGAAGGTTAGTACATGAATACTCATAGGATATATCAATGTCAACATATTGATTCCATTCAGAATAACTCATGTTTCTTGAAAGTTTATGACAAAATGTATCAATAAAATCATTCAAATCAGTAGGATATACTCTTATCATCCCACTCATGCTCCCAGTTAAAAGCTTCGATCCATCTGGCGTAAAAGCCAAACTCCAAACCCAATCATCCTGATCACTAAGTACAATTGGTTGTTTATTAAATGAGTCCGTAAACCAAAGTCTACCTTCTCTATTAAAACTAACCGCTGCTAGTTTAGTATCATCTGGCGAGAATGAAACAGCACTCACTGGCGCTGAAAAACCGGACAGGTTAGCTTTTACTCTTTTTCTTGCTACATCCCATATTTTCACTGATCCTTTTCGCTGTCCAAGTGCCAATAGCGTTCCATTGTGACTAAAGGCTACTGATAATAGCGGGTCACTTTGGCTAGGCGTATAAATTGTCTTTCTATATCCTTTCCTTCTATCAGCAATAATTAACTTGCCATTTTCTAGCACCAGTGCAACATAGCGACTGTCATCACTTACCGCCATACCATTCACCTTGGCATCTATTTTAAAAATCTTTTTCACATCCTTCAAATCACAGAAATACAAAGT
>Ga0256840_1004272_pt1 | contig 10821 bp, 14 predicted proteins | sample 355202metaG_FD_185969 | JGI IMG/M metagenome (GOLD analysis project Ga0256840, IMG submission 185969) | Hydrothermal vent microbial communities from Mid Atlantic Ridge, Atlantic Ocean - 355-202 | ecosystem: Environmental > Aquatic > Marine > Hydrothermal vents | place: Atlantic Ocean: Mid...
CACTATTATTGATTCGACTCCTCCAAACCCATTTCTTATAGAATTGGCATTGACAAAAGAGGAGTACCCCAAAAGCCCGTAGTTTTTAGGATTAAAGACATTACTTTTTGATGCTGTAAGGGTTAAATACTCTTGATTTGAAATAAATTCATATTGGTTTAGTATTCTATTGTACTTGCTTGAGTCTATTTTTTTTAGATAAGATGTGTCCTTTGATTTTTTGTATCCACTCCACTTGCTACTTTCAAAAGTACTGACAGAAATGGGGAATTCAATGAGTTGCCAGGAAGGGTCGGCAGGTAGATGATTTTTTATTAATTTGTCAGGTGAGACTAGAAAATAACTAAAATTAGGATTGCTTTTAAACTTGAAAGAGCTACGGATGTACGGTTTTTTGAACCAATTAAACCATATTTTTTTTATTGCTTGTGTGCGTTGACTAACTGTACCACTTCCCCAAGTAGCATCTACCAGATACCATGCAGAATCTATTTTCACACCATTCCAAGAGTGGTCAATTTCGTAAAAAGTATCACCTTCTAAATAAGAGAGACCTTTGCTATAACCTACAATTTCTTTGGTGGAAATATTTGCGTTTCTACAAAGAGTAGCGAAGAGGTTAGAGTACTGATAGCAAATTCCTTTTTTTCTTCTTATGGTTTGCTTTGCATTATACGTTTTCGACTTTATTTTTTTAAGTCCTCTAACATCATATTTTATATTATGAACTATCCAAGTATAAATGTTAAATGCTTTTTGAACTTCTGAAGAATCATTTTTGGTTAAATAAGCAGCTAGTTTTTGTGGCGATTTAGAAATATGGAATGGGGCTTTCTTATACCTGTCTTGTAGATGAAAAGTTGAGGATTGAGCTCGGGAAATTATTATTAGGCTAACTGTGAATATGACTGTTGCAAGAAAGCTTTTCATATCTTTAAATATAGTAATAATTTCATCCAATTGCCTATCACATATTTACTAAGTAATAAACAAAATTATTTCTGGTTTTTGAGGTGTGTTGGATTAGTATACTAAGTATCTTTGCGTATATAGATTTCTCTCTCCGTTCGAAAAGACAAATATCGCCATGAACGTATAATTGATTAACGTATTCAATAATGTTTGTCACCTCGACCCTGAAAGGAGAGGTCAAAATATATGCAGCAAGAAAAATTACGGATTATAGAATTTTCTATAACCCTTCATTCCCATCAATAAGTCCAATAATAATTGCTACAGAACTGGCAGAGGTAAATTTATCTTCTGGGGTGTTCATAACATAGTCAACTAATTTATCAACGGAAGAAACCGCCACATGCATGCGCGTATCTGAAGAAGCGTAGTAGATAAATACGGTTCCATCTTTATCCTGCACATACCTGAATAGTAATAAATATAATATCTAATTTTTGCTTATGCCAACCATAGTAAATATTTTTACGTCCTGTGCTAAATTACAATTAGTTGTTATGAAAAAAACATTTCTTATTCTTTTGTTTATGGGGCTCATGAATCTCATACCTTCCTGTAACCCCTGTGGAGATGATGGGCCTAGTTACTTTAAAATAAATGACGTTGACTTGCAGTTTGGTAGGTACGTTTCTACATCAGGATCTAGAAGATTTGAAATATCAGATGAAGAGGATACTTTGAAATATGATAATGCGTACTTTCTAATAACACCAACAGATACGGAGTATGTTTTAAATAAAAATAATGATTATTTCATAGGGAATGCACTTTATGCGTGTTCACCCGTGGGACCAAAACCTGCACAAAAAATCGTTAGAATAAGTATTACTTCACCTGAAATCTTATATTTAAAAGAAAAAGTAGTTCCTCCGAATGAGCTGTTAAGTCGATATTTTTATATGGATAATTTGACCTCTATTGTTAATTTCATTGCCAGCACACCATATATTAGAAAGCATCTTCGTTTCAGACTCAATACGCCGCCTGCCCGAATGATTAATCAGCCTTTCCGGTTTGTTATAGAAATGGATGATGGAAAAGTATTTGATCTAACCACTGATAATATCAAGATAGCTGCTGACTAAGAATCATAGTATCCGCAAAAAAAATACTTCATTGTCTTTGCAAACATTCGCCTATATTTGCACAAATAAATAAGCAGAATGACAACAAAGAAGAAATTTGCAAACGAGTCTTTCGTAATCATGACAGAGATGGTGCTGCCTAATGATACGAATACGCTTAATAATTTGATGGGAGGGAGGCTGATGCACTGGATGGACATTGTAACTGCTATCTCTGCACAAAGACATGCCAATAGTACGGTGGTTACTGCCTCAGCAGATAATATCTCTTTTAGCAAGCCGATTAATTTAGGAGATGTTGTAACGCTCAAAGCACAAGTAACGAGGGCATTTAATTCGTCCATGGAAGTGCATGTGACCGTATCCGCAGAAAATTTACCGAAGGGTACCAAGCAAGAAACACACAGTGCATTTTTCACTTTTGTAGCGGTAGATAAAGAGAATAATAAGTTGCAAGTTCCTCAATTAATACCTGAGACGGCAGAAGAAAAAGTGCTCTATGATGGCGCTTTGCGTAGAAGACAACTGCGATTGGTATTGTCAAAAAGAATGTCGCCGAAAGATGCTACTGAACTGAAAGCACTATTTGACTTGGAGTAAATATGGAAAACGATAACACCTTTTTGCCTTACTTCATCACAGAAGATATTTATGTGGTTTCGAAAGAAGTAACTGAAAGTACATCTGAGTATATAGCTCCCCCACTAAAATATAAAGGAGCAAACAAGAAAGAAATCCTGGTATTAATTGAAAATAAGGAAGAAGAATACCTGAATAGCGAAGATGAGCTTTTCCTGTCAAAAATCTTGCAAGCAGTTGGTATTCAGTTAGATGATATTGCTTTGGTTAATTTGAAAGCGGTAGAAAACTTTGAGCAGATTCTTGAGATTAGTCACACTACTGCCATTGCGTTTACACCTAAATATGCACAGTTGAATTCAGGAATTTCAGAAAATCTATACGAAATTCAGATGCAAGCAGCTGTAAAAATGCTATTGGCACACCCACTGCATGAGATAAGCCAAGAGAAAGAAAAGAAGATGAAACTGTGGAAGCAACTTCAAGTTTTGTTTTAGTTTTTTATTGGATGCTAATTGCGATTATAATAACGTAAGTCATGCCGTAAAATTAAGCCCTATATTTAGAAAGGGATTAATTTGTACGGTATCTACCGGAGATTACCGATATTTTTCTTCCTCAAAAATGTTGGAAGAAAAATTCTGTAATGACGCCATTTTTTTATTTTTGTATTGTTACCTTATTAACAGAATTCAGGTTGTTAATCTAAAACATTTCCTTAGCAACATTGATAGTCAACTTCTCTTCATTCATTATTGTTTTAGCTAGCCCTTTTGTTTTTATCAATTCATAGGTGTAGAAAAATTTCATGGTATGAATCTTACTGTTGTAAAATTCTTCAGGTTGGTTTCCATTGCCATCAACCAATGTTTGCTTAGCAACAGTAGCCATTTTCAGCCATTGCCATCCGATAACAATAGTCCCAAAGAAATCCATAAAGACTGTGGCATCTGCTAGGAAACGCTCATGATTTCCCTCCATGGCATGTGGCATTAATGAAGCTACTACTTTTTGTACCAACCCTAGATTTTCAAGTAACTTGGTTGCATACGGTTTTAACACACCAAATGAAGAAGCTGAGGTGATGGTTTTTTGAATTTCTACAGCTAATAATTTCATTGCTTTTCCATGCTGCATGGTGACCTTTCTACCCAATAAATCCAATGATTGGATACCGGTCGTTCCTTCATATAATGCGATGATTCTGATGTCTCTATAGTATTGTTGTGGTATAAAATCAAAGCAAAAACCATAGCCTCCTAATATTTGAACTGCGTTACTAACGGATTGAATGCCCTGTTCGGCAGGATATGTTTTAACAACAGGAGTTAGTATTTCTAATAGTAGATGATACTTTTCCCTTTCTTCATCATTTGCGCTAGTCATTTCTTTATCAACATAAATTGCTGATTGCAATATCAGCGCCATGGATCCCTCGACAACTGCTTTTTGACTAAATAACAACCTTTTAATATCTGGATGATTGATAATTAGTGTTTGTTCTTCTGCTGCATTCTTTTGTCCTGCACTATTTAATTTTCTTCCCTGTGGACGTTCATTTGCATACCGCAACGAAGCATGATAAGCAGCAGAGGCAATTGCAGCGCCCATAAGCCCAGTGGATATTCGTGCCTCGTTCATCATTTGAAACATGTATGACAAGCCTTTGTTGGCTTCTCCTACTAGCCATCCTCTGCAGTCATCGTTATCTCCAAAGACAATATGCGTGGTGCAGTATCCCTTTTGACCCATTTTTTCAAACTCTCCAGCAATGGCAGCATCATTGTAGGTGAATTCTCCATTTTCTGTAGGACGGTTTTTTGGAACCACGAATAACGAAACACCTTTTGTGCCAGCAGGAGCACCTACAATTCTAGCCAATACCAAATGCACAAAATTACTGGAGAATTGATGATCACCTGCTGAAATAAATATTTTTTGTCCTTTAATTTGATGATGGTCTCCGTCGGTAGGTGTTGCTGAAGTCATAACATCGGATAGTGAACTCCCAGCCTGAGGCTCGGTTAAGCACATGGTTCCTCCCCAAGTTAAATCTAGCATCTTAGGCACGTAAGTATCTTTAAGCTCTTGACTTGCAAAAGAAATAATCAGGTTGGCAGATCCAGCCGTTAATCCAAAGTATCCGGGCACGTGATTATTGGCAGCGCTCATGATGAAATGTGCTGCTTGGAAAACAACCGAAGGCAATTGCATGCCTCCATCTTCAAAATCAAATATGGCACCAGTAATTTCCAACTCACTGGCTATTTTTAGGATATTCTCAAACTGCGGATGGATATGAATGCTCCCATCTTTGAAATAAGCAGGTTTTTCATCCATTTCTTTGATAAAAGGATATAATTCCTTGTCAGAAAAGGTTTTGATGGAATCGAGGAAAATATCTATTGTGGTCTTGTCGTATTCATTGTAACGTTCAGTTGCTAGTAGGTCTTCCACTTGATGGACATTATATAAAATGAATCTTAAAGTGTCTATATCAATGTATTCATGCTTCATACTTTCTGGTTTTAATGAATGCTAACTTGAGGGTACGCAATAAATTTTCCTAAAAGTAACAAAATAATTTGTTACGTTTTGGGCTAATCAATTTAGTAGTAAAATGTCCTCAGCGTTTTTAAGCATTTGGTTCATCTAAATAGGGTCCGCTGAAAAAGTCCCAAGTGCATTAGCTACGAGTAGCCAAAGTGAAGATGTATTGTTATAATTCCAACTGAAGGCTAGGAAGCACCTGCCTGCCGTCAGGCAGGGATGATGTGCTTGGGGCTGGTGTTAAAAATCCGTCACGGATTTTTAAGGTGCATGGATTTTTGCGCTTTTCCATTAAACCCGTTGCACAGCAAACCATAAAACTACTATTAGCACACTGATATTTAACATATTAACGTTTTTCAGCAGACCCTAAATACGAAGATAAATTAGACAATGAATCATCCCAAAATTGCTCGTAAAAATTCAGCCACTTTTTAAATTCCTTTAGGGTAGATGGATTTGCAGTGCAATAACGCTCTCGCCCCACAATGGAAATGTCAATTAACGCAGCCTTTTCCAATATCTTAATGTGTTTGGTTACGCCCTGACGACTCATGTTGAAATCAGTAGTGATTTGACTGATAGAGAGTGCCGAAGAAACCAGCACCAAGGAGTGAAATATTTTCATTCTTGATGGGTCAGACAATGCTTTAAATAAGGTGGAGATTTTATAATGCATGTGTTAATTTCCTAAAAAACCCGTTAATCCATTGATACAATTATCCCACCCTCCACTAAAGCTTTCAAACATTTTAATGGCAGTATCTGCTGCATAATTTGATATGCCTGAATGCTCTAATGTTAATTTAGTACCCCCATTGATGGCTTCTAATTTCCACTCAACGGTAGTTTCAATATTTGTTCCTTTTACTTCCCAAGTATAAATTAATAAGTAAGGGTCGGCACTTATCACTATGCCAATAATTGGTTCGCAACCTTCATCTTTGCTGCTAAATGTATAGGCGTAGCCTTTTTCTGCTTTAAAGTCTGCCTCTAAAAACCATTTAGAAATTTCCTCTTGTTTGCTAATGGCGTTCCATACACTGTTGATGTCACTTTTGAATGTTGCTTCTTTTTGAATAGTATCTTTCATGTTGTAATATTTTGTGTTTGTTAATGTTTCGAAACAAAGGTATGAAAAATTAGTATTTATGCAACTATATGGTTGCATATTAATTTAATGAGTTAGAAATCCCACCATTCTCGGACTTGTTCCGAGATCCCGTGAGCATATATCTTAGTAAAAGAAGCTTAATAATTGGTGTATGAATTAAAGAAAGAGGATGTGTGAACCGTATGATGGTTTCCGCAATCGAGTGGTTCTTAATTACCATTAAATTTTTCTTGAACTTCTATGGCTGTGTTATTTGTTACATTGTTCGTCCAAAGATGAATTCCAAGCATTAAAAAAATCGAGATAGCTGCTATCGCAATACCGTTTGTTTGTTTTTTTCTAAAACTCTTAATAAGATACACTGTGTTTAATACATAAAATACCAATAAGTTTAAATAATGAAATAAGCTAATAAATAGTTCATCTGTAGCATGGTCTCCTCCTTTTGATACGTACTCTCCATTAACATAGTTGCTATCTATAAAATGTAAAAGAGATGGTTTATAAAGTGTTATAAAAGTATACAGTGCGACCAATAGCATAATGCTGTTTATAATTATTATGGGTTTTAATTTTTTCATATTGTTGTTTTCTTCTTCTTTTGATTATTTGCGATAGTAGTCCATTAGTAAATCAAGTTAGAAAGATTAAATTATTTTAGCGATTCAGCCGTCTACTCGATTACCCACTGGCTTTTCGTCCTGTTTTTAGTGTTGGTAAAGACATACTCTTTTACAATTTTGACTTGTGTGTCGGCTTTAGCGAATTCCGTCTACTTACTTATCTTCAAAATCCTAAACGCTCCTTGAATTACCAATATAAAAACGATTGCTCCAATAATCAAATCAGGTTTACTTGAATTCAACCAATTTACTAAAAGTCCTGCTGTAATTACTCCTAAATTGATAATCACATCATTAGATGTAAAAATCATACTTGCTTGCATATGTGCTTCTTCTTTACTCTTAGATTTATGCATTAAATACAAACAAATTCCGTTTGCAACCAAAGCAAAGATAGAAACGTAAATCATTATTGAAAAATCGGGAAGTTTTCCGCTCCAAAAAATCTTCTTAGAATTTCCAAAAAGCCTATAATTGCAAGAGTAATTTGAAAATATCCTGCAAGTTTAGCAATTCGTTTCTTTTTGATTACAGTTCCTCCAACAGCAAAAAGGCTAATTCCATAAACAAACGAATCTGCAAGCATATCTAAACTGTCTGCGACCAATCCCATTGATTTTGAAATTAGTCCAGTGGTCATTTCTATTATAAAAAAAGCAAAGTTGATAGCAAGAACAGTCCAAAGAAGTTTTCTTTGATTAGAATTTTCCTCAAATTCTGATTGTTCGGTATTTTCGGTTGTTAATTTTTGACCCCCTAAATTTAGTTCAATTATTGACCTTTCGATTTGGTCAACTCCTTCAATGTGAAATACCGACAATTTGCGATTAGAAATATCAAAGTCAAGATTTTTAATGTTTGAAATTCCGTCCAATTTCATTCGGATTAAATTTTCCTCCGAAGGACAGTCCATTTTAGATATTTCAAATATTGTTTTTTGCATTTATATAAATAGTTATTTTTCTTGGACAATAATAATTTTCGGTTTTTCATTAAATTTATATGACTTCAATGTGGTGTAAGTCAAAAAAAACAACCCTAAAAACCCTAATATAATTATTAATTTTCTTTTGTTATATGGTGGGGATGGGGCATCACATATTCCGCCAGGGCAATTGTACGTTTTCCATTTTAATTTTTTATAAAGAAGACAGCCTAAACAAATACCAAAAACTGATTCAACAAACATTAAAAACAAGCATAACCAACAAATACCAAGTCTAACAGGTGTAATAACGTCAAAGATGATGTAATAGGTCATTATTACGCCTAAAATCATACCTAATAGCCAAGCAAATTTTTTGGGTTTCGCTTCTACCCAATCTGGTTGTTGACTACTAACTATTAAGCCACCAATTAACATATATGGTGCATATTTCGGATTAAATAAAACCCTTACAATAAACTCAATAATGAATGTTATTGAAAAGAGTTCAGCCCAAAATATGGTGCGATAAAGATGCACAGAGAAAAGACTTAAAAGACCAAGCAAAAACATTATTCCTGCACTTGCACGAGCGTCTCTTTCATTGATGACCTTGTAATCATAACCATTAATTTTTTCCCCAAAATTCAAAAAAAGCCCCATAGTTATTTATTGAAAGGCTTATAGCCCGATTCTTTAATGGTTTTTGTAATTGTGTTGATGTCTGTTTTAGTAGAATCAAACTCAATTATGGCTTCCTTTTCAGTATGAGAGGCTTTAACACTTACAACTCCCTCAATTTTTGATATATTCTCTTCAAGTGTAACTTCACAACCTACACAAGTCATACCGTTTACTCCGATTTTTTCTCTAACAATATCAGATTCTTTAACTAAGATTACCTTTTCAGGTTTTTTATCTGAAGAATTACAAGATGTTAAAAAAGAACCATTAATTATTACCAGTATTATAATTAGTATTTTTTTCATTTTTCTGTTTTTTTATGAGCAGCAATCTGTATTTCCACAACTTTTATTTTCTTGAATAGGAGGACATGGAACAGTTCCAAAAGAACAGTAAACACAACAATCTCCTTCATTTGGTTTTAACACCACTTGACAATTTTCACATTCGTAAAAAAATTGACAAGCGTCAGTTGGCATTTCTTCTTCTTTTTTATGCCCACATTTTGGGCAAGTTATTGTTGATTTTAATTCTACGGTCATTTTAGTTTTCTTTTGTATTAATTACTGAATATCCAGTTGCGTTAACGGCTTTTTTGATTTCTTCTATCGTTGTTTTTGAGTTATCAAATTCTATTTTAGTATTTCCATTTTCGTATGAAGATTTGACTTTTAATATTCCGTTTAATTGATTAACAGAATGGTTTATGTGTTCTTCACAAGCAGCACAGGTCATTCCCTTGACTTGAAGGTTTATGGTTTGGATATTTGCTTTAGCCACAATAATTATTTTTTTTTCAGTTTTTGGATAAAATACTGATGAATAATAAGGGAATACAGTCATAGAAATTGCAAATAAAGTCACAATTCCAAGAAATAATTTTGATTGTAAGAATGATGGTTTTCCTGCCTTGCTGGCAGGCAGGTCGTCAGTTTCACATTCACAGTCTATTTCTTTTTTAGGTTTCAGTTTTTGATACCAAGCAAAACCCAAGACTAAAATTGTAAATCCAATCAGATAAGGTCTAAAAGGTTCTAACCAAGAGAAAGTTGATGCAACTCCAGAAGTTCCAGAAATCAATGCTAAAACGGGTGTTATGCAACAAAGTGATGATGCAATTGCAGTCAATAAACCTGCTCCAATTAGTTTTTTATCTTTTTTCATACTGTTTCCAATATTTTGTTTCCGTCAAGAAGTTCAAAAAATGGTGAGAATATTGTTTCATATTCCGTTGTTAATGAATAGAATATTGTTTGTGCTTTTCTGTCAGGTTTGATAATGTTTCTATCTTTTAGTTTTCTCAAATGTTGAGAAATTGCTGAAATTTTCATTGACAGAATATCGCTTAAATCACAAACACATAGTTCTTGTTCTTGAGAAAGTAAATACAGAATTTTTAGTCGAACATTATTTCCCGCTAAACTCAATGCGTTTGAAAGTAAGTCAAATGAGTTTTCCAATTCCGCTAATGTTTGTTTACAATTAGATATTTGTTCAATGTCTGCTTCAATTCTTATGCAACTATTGTTTTCCATACGACAAATTTAGTGCAACTATCTTATTTAAGCAAATACTAAAGTATAAATTTCTAATTTATCGAAATTTTGATTTTAAGATTCGTCTGTCATGCTTGTGGGTAACGGTTTATGTAAGCGTATTTGCGAATTTCAAGGCACTTGCCTTTCAATTTAACACTAAACCGCAATTACGTTTATATTTTATGTGTGCCTCGAATGGCAAATATAGTTCTTTTAGAAGAATGTCCCCAGGGGTTAAAGTCCCTTACACGAGATGGTAACCCGTCTAAGTGAAGCAAGTGGCAAGGTGTTAACTGTTAAGTTAGCACTGAAGTAAGCTGGACTGCGTGATTGGTTCTAACGAATAGGAACTGGATATGAGGCTATTAGGTTGGATGAGAAATCACATCTTTTCGAAGTCCAAAACCTTGATTTTCGGATTAAGGATAACTGAAATAGTAGATTCAGTAGATATTAATCAGCGGGTATTTGTCTTACCGAGAGGGCAGCGCGTAAAGAAATAGTCCAGAGGACTTTAGTGAATGAGCCAGCTTGTCGCGTTGGTAACCACGAGTTGGTATAAGGAAGCAGTCGGCAGAAGTCATAGTACTTGTAGGAAACGAGCCATAGAATATATGGAGGACTCACAAACAAGGAAGGACTGAACAAAATCCTTCTAGAAATATAGAATGGAGCATTATTTTCGAAATCTGGTGATTGATTCCCTAGGAAAGCTGCTTATTCTATAGAGTATAGCATTGTTTAAATTGGT
>Ga0256840_1004274_pt1 | contig 10817 bp, 17 predicted proteins | sample 355202metaG_FD_185969 | JGI IMG/M metagenome (GOLD analysis project Ga0256840, IMG submission 185969) | Hydrothermal vent microbial communities from Mid Atlantic Ridge, Atlantic Ocean - 355-202 | ecosystem: Environmental > Aquatic > Marine > Hydrothermal vents | place: Atlantic Ocean: Mid...
AAAATAGACGTAAGAAAGAGACCTAAATATGCTGATATTTATCTGCTTTGGTTTCGGGTGTGCTAAAATGAGAGATAGTAAAATTAGAGTTGATGTTGGATGTGGGTTTTTCAGGGTTGACTAAATATGAATCCATTATAAAAACTTTAAATATTACTAATTTTGATGGTTTTGAAGAAATAGTTTTAGCAAGATTAAATTCATTACAAGGTAAATCAGTTTTAGAGTTATCTGAATTATATGATATAAAAATAGGCAGAAGTAAAAGTAGGGTCGCATCTGTAATAAAAAAAGTTATTGGTTTTAAAAGCGTTCGCTCAAAAATAAAAGAATTTGAACAATTAGGTATTGAAATTAAAATGATTAATGCAAGAACAAAAGATTATCGTCCAATGGAGGCTATATCTTTTCCTGCAATGAAATTACACGAATTTATCTTAGAAGAATGGGAAGAATCAACTTTTTTATCTATGATAAATAAAATTTTGTTTATACCTATTTATAAAGAACGTAAAGATATTAGTGACTTAAATGCACTTTATTTAGGAAAAGCATTTTTTTGGACACCGAGTAATGATGAAATTAGTATTATTGAGCAAGAATGGTTAACTTATCAAGATGAAGTACGGCAAGGTCAATGTAAAACAACTAAAGTTTTAAATAAATCTAAACGTGGATACAAAGAAGTTAGTGAATTATCGAAAGAATCTGCAACGAAAATAATACATATGCGTCCACATGGTAGAGATTCCAATGATAGAGACGAAGATGCTTTGGGTAACAGTATTGTTAAACAATCTTTTTGGTTGAATACAAAATTTATGCAGCAATTAATTAAGAAAAATTTATAAGTAAAGGTAGTACATGCTAATTAATATAGAAGTAAAAGAAATTTTGACAAGAGTTATTTCTGTAGATGCTGAAACAGTAGATGAGGCAATATCTAAAGTAGAAGATATGTATTTTAAAGAAGAAGTCGTACTAGATTATACAGATTTTGACGGAAATGTTGAAATAATTGATGTAATGAATCAAACGTGACTTTAGGAATATAAACGAAATCATTCGAAACCATATTCTACGAAACAGACGAACTAGCTATTACAGGTTTTATAAATTCTAATGGTGAGAATATAGTGTTTACAAACAAGTGGATGGTGGATGTATAGATTTAGAAGATAATGAGTGCGATAAAGACAGGTTATTAAATCTTCTACAAACAGAGCTAGATAACTTTGCAAAACGAAATGTTTCATCCTTGTGCATTTTAGGTCATGATATTTGTCTAACATTGACTAATAGTAAGAATGTGTCAAAAGAAGAACTTGACGAAGAAGTGTATCAAATTTCACATTCTATAATGCAAGGTGAGAATAGTGGAGATATATTTGTGGACTCTTTAAAAGTTAAGGCATCTTGGAATATAGTACAATAGCTAAACAACGCCTCAAAATTTGACAAACCCCCTCTATTTATATATAATAAAATAAAGTATATATAAAAGGAGTTCCGTATGCAAACTATAGGCATAGGTGAGCTTCAGAAAAATATGGGGATATTGACCCATTTGACTGAAGCATTGACCATTGTAGATAAGCGTAAAAACAAAGAGGTAGCGGTGGTTTATCCTATACATAATAGAGATGATGACAATATAGTAGAAAAATTAGCAGACAGTCTAAGAACCAAAGCAAAAAAGAGAGGCATTGTCATAGAAGATTTGGATAAAGCAAAAGAAGAAGCTATGATGGAAGCGATGAAAGAGAAGTATGGTTTCTCTGATTGATACAAACGTTATTATACGTTTTTTAGCAGCAGATGTAGAAAAACTACATCGTAAAAGTACGGAAATTATAAATCAAATTTATCATGATGAACTTCAAGTAGAGATACTCGGAGAGGTAATCATGGAAGTTTTGTACGTTATGAAAGGTGTGTATAAAGAAAGTAAAGAAGAAACATCAGAACATTTAAAAACTCTTTTATCTTTTAAAGGTGTAGTAAATGAAGATAAATATATTTTGATAGAAGCACTCAATATGATGTGCCATAAAAATATCGACTTTGTGGATGCACTCATTTGTACGAAAAGTAAAATGCAAGGCTATACTAAAATAAGCTTTGACAAAGACGTAATGAAAAAATGCGAGAATTAAAAAGAAACATATTAAAATGCTATACTACGTAATATTTTAGAAAGGTCTATATATGCAATTATCACAAATATATCATCAAATACTCAAAGACTGTTTTTGGGATTATGACTTTACATCTTCTGATATAGAAAATATGGTAAAAAATAACGATGAGAGAGAAATAAAATTCCTTTTTGGAAAGATACTTGAAAATAGTACTCAAATGCTTAAAAGTATGGAAATTTTTGATTAAATTAGTTTAAAAACATTGATAGAAACATATAGAGTACCTACATTTAAGTATGAGTATATTTCACGCAGACTGAATATACTAGAGTATTATTTTTTAGATAAACCACTGACGGTCAATGAGTTACGATGGATAGCATAAAATGTAAAGAGCTATATGCATTGCAAGATAAGGTGCTTGATGTTGTTTTCGCTTTGGAAGATATATTTTATCTTACTGGGGGTACTGCATTATCTAGGTTCTATCAAGAAAAAAGATATTCAGATGATTTGGACTTTTGAAAATATATTGAGCAATAAAATTACGGCAGTGATTGGAAGAGATAATCCTAAAGATATTTTTGATATTTATTTAATTTCTAAATTTTATACAATTAATTGGGGTGAGATACTGAAGTCTGCACAAGATAAATCGGTCTTTGAATTTGACGATTTAATAGTCAGGCTAAAGAGTTTCCCTCCCCAACTTTTAAAAAGTATTCGTTTAGTTGATAAGACGTTTTTAGATAATTTTGAAAATGAATTCCCACAAATTATAGAAATAATACAAAAGGAAAACTAAAATGGCAAAAGAACACTATTTCGACATCACAGCAAAGCTAGATATGATGGAGATGAAAAATGCAGTGATTATGGCAGAGAAAGAGGTAGCAACACGCTTTGACTTCAAAGGTGTGAAAGCGGAGATAAACTTAAACGAAGCAGGGAAAACACTCTCTCTCAGTTCTTCTACAGATTCTAAGATAGATGCACTCAAAGATATACTCATCTCTAAACTTATCAAACGTAACATCGCAGGTAAGTCTTTAGAAGAAGTAAAGACTGAGGGTATCTCTGGGGGGAACACCAAAGTCATCTACCGCATAGTAGATACCATAGACAAAGATGAGGCAAAGCAGATAGTTAAAGCCATAAAAGCGATGAAAGTTAAAGTGACTCCGTCTATACAAGGTGATGAAGTGAGAGTATCTGGTAAAAAGATAGATGACTTACAAGCGGTGATGGCTGAAGTGAAAAAGTTAGATTTGAAAGCACCGTTGGTGTTTGGAAATTTTAAATAGCTTCGGCAGGCTCAGCTACCGAAACTTTAACAAACTTAGTGGCTGTATAAATACGTTCCCTGAGATTGTCGAAGGGGGGTAGGCTTATGAACAGTGTCCACCACCACAGCATCCACTTGAAGCTTGTGCTTGTTGTGGTGCTTTCATGGCAATGACAAAGTCATCTCCATTTTCGCTAAGTTCAAAAGCATGTTTACCACAAAACTTTTCATTCATATGTTTGTGCATTGACATAGCTTCAATAAGCGCATCATCTTTCGTTTCAAATTGTTTGTTGTTTTCTAAGTCACTTTTTTTGAAGCAACCACATTCTTGAGCTATATTTATTGTTGACATTGTAATCCTTTAATTTGTAATTTCAAGTGATAATAGCTAGAGATACTTAAATAAAAATTAATGTAAGTATGAATAGGACAATTTTTATCTTATTTGTACAAAAGTATGTCAATTTGGCATATTTTTGTACATCTATTTGTTTTTACTCTATACTTTACACTGAAGAAGGAGTACCGATGCGTGAATTACCCAAACTTTTCGGAGATAAAAGTGAAAACTTAGCCACTCGATTTTTGGAACAAGAAGGGTTTGTTATTTTGGAACGTAACTATTTTGCAAGGAAACTAGGAGAGGTAGATATTATCGCTAAGAGGGATGATACATTACACTTCATAGAGGTTAAATCAGGCAAAGCAGACTTTGACCCCATATATAACATCACAACCACGAAGCTGCGTAAAGTGATTAACTCATCACATTACTATATGAAAACAAAAAAATTAGACATGATGTATTCGATAGATGTTTTGATTATTCGTTATAATGAGGTAGAGTTTATAGAGAATGTTACGCTATAATCGTGTATAACAATCACACTAGGGTATATAGATGCAACTTACACAAGAGCAATTGGCTCGATTTCATCAAGATGGCTTTATAGTTTTGCGTGGGTTTTTAGATGTGAATCGTTGTGATGACATTTTACGTGTGGCACAGATACACTTGGACGCAAAGATAGAGCCTATAGAGACGGAGATAGGGTATGATAGTCGTGATAAGGAGTATCGTACTGCTGTAACAGATTATAGTTCTTATACAAGAGAAGAGCATGTGACCGTGAGAAGATTGCGTCAAGTTTATAATCGAGACACACTTTTTAAGGCATGGATGGAAAATAAAAAAATCCGTCCTATTTTACAACAGGTTTTAGATGACAAAGTGGTGATTACCACGGCACATCATAACTCTATTATGACAAAAATGCCTTATTATAGTAGTGAAACAAGATGGCATCAAGACAGACGATACTGGCGTTATTCTGATGATAATTTAGTCAGTGTTTGGCTAGCACTAGACAATGAGACAAGTGAAAATGGGGTGTTAGAGTTTATCCCTGGTAGCCACGTGATGGATTTATCTGCTGAACAATTTGATGAAAAAGAGTATTTTTGTGAGCGTTTAGCGTTAAATAAAGAGATATTATCTAGGGAAATCTCGACAGATTTGGCTAAAGGTGATGTAGTCATTTTCCATTCATTACTATTACATAGAGCAAATAAAAACACCACAAATAAAGCTAAAATCTCTTTTGTGTACACAGTAAAGGGTTCTAAAACCAAGGCGATAGAAGGTTCTAGGTCAGCGTCATTTCCAGAAATACCATTGGCTTCTATTGTATAATATGACTCACTGAGGAGTCATTTAGTCCCAATAGTACACAGTCATTACACAACTTATTGATATTATAAAAAATATAAGCTATGACAATAGTTTTATAATGAAATTACGCTATAATTTTTACATTAACAATAAAAAGGAATTAATATGGCAAAATATGTAGACTTAACACAAGAGAATTTTGATGCAACAATCGCGCAAGGCGTAACAATGGTAGACTTTTGGGCTCCATGGTGTGGACCTTGTAGAATGATCGCTCCAGTGATTGAAGAATTAGCAGAAGATTTTGACGGTAAAGCAACTATCTGTAAAGTAAACACAGATGAGCAACAAGAGATTGCTGTTAAATATGGCATCCGTTCAATCCCAGCAATTCTTTTCTTCAAAGATGGTGAAATGGTAGACCAAATGGTTGGTGCAGCTTCTAAAGATGCATTTGCTGAAAAAATCAACGCAATACTATAATATAACGTTACAGGGTAAAGCCCTTAAACTACGTTAACACTGAGTCTACTTTTGCAGTAGGCTCATGTGACTAGTCACATTTAGACCCCTCCTAAAAAACATATCTCTAAAAATTATTAACCAAGTATTTAAAGTGTATAATTTCAGTAACTATTTGTTTAATCATTTTAAGGATTTTAAATGTTAGATTGTGCAATTATTGGTGGCGGACCAGCAGGCTTAACCGCAGGTTTATATGCAACACGTGGTGGACTTCAAAATGTTACACTATTTGAATCAGGTGTACCTGGCGGGCAGATAACCAAAAGTTCTGAGATAGAAAACTATCCAGGTTTTTTTGACAGTTCTAAAACGGGTTTAGACTTTATGGACACGTGGCAAAAACAGTGTTTTCATTTTGGGCTAAAGCATGAGATGAAAAAAGTTAAATCTGTAGAAAAAACAGGTGAACATTTTACAGTGACACTTGAAGGAGGAGAGAGCGTTGAAGCAAAAACTGCCATCGTTTGTACGGGTGCCGTACCAAGACGTGCGGAGTTCAAGGGTGAAGATACCTTCTATGGGAGAGGCGTTAGTACTTGTGCCACTTGTGATGGTTTTTTCTATAAAGATAAACCTGTAACCGTACTCGGTGGTGGTGACACGGCACTAGAAGAAGCTTTTTTTCTTTCAAATATTTGTTCAGATGTCTATGTGGTACATAGAAGAGACACCTTTAGAGCTGCACCAGCTACACTAGAACGTGCAATGAGAAAAGAAAATATACACCTCATAACAGACTCAGTCATAGAAGAAGCTGTAGGGGATGCTATGGGGTTAACAGGTGTAGATATACGCAATGTTAAAACAGATGAAATCACACACATGGACAACACGGGACTTTTTGTGTTTGTTGGACAAGATGTCAAAAATGACGTCATTAAAGATGAAAATGGTGAGTTTATTTGTGAAGTGAATGAACAAGGACAAGCCGTTGTTAATTTAAAAATGCACACCTCAGTTGAGGGACTTTTTGTCGCAGGTGATTTACGCATAGATGCACCCAAACAAGTAGTCTCAGCTGCAGGAGATGGTTCCATCGCAGCATTACAAGCAATTTCATATATTCAGGAGCAACAATAATGGGCAGAGTTGGTATAGTAGGTAGTACAGGTAGAGTTGGTAATCTTTTAATAGATTCCTTGTTACACGATAGTGAGTTACCTTTAAGTGCGGTACATGTTTTTGATGAACTCAAACGTGACTTGCCTTCAGATGTTCTTGTGACAAATAGTATGAAAGCACTTTTAGAAAATTGTGACATCGTTATAGATTTTTCTGCACCTATTGCCACACAAGCACTTTGTGAAGCAGCACTTGAAAACCCTACACCACTGGTGATAGCAACAACAGGCTTTTCAGAACATCAAAATAACTTGATGATGGAAGCGTCTACAAAAATGCCTGTACTGTATGCTTCTAACATGTCAGCGGGGATTGCTTTACTTAAGCAATTGGTCGAACAAGTCTCACGTACCTTGCAAGATTTTGATATAGAAATCGTAGAGCAACACCATAAGCATAAAGTAGATGCTCCCTCTGGTACAGCACTTACTTTGGGTGAGTTTGCTGCAAAAGGTAGAGGACTTGACCTTGATAAAGTACGGGTAAGTGGGCGTGATGGACAAATAGGTGCAAGAACCAAAGATGAGATAGCAGTCATGGCACTACGTGGCGGTGACATCGTAGGGCGTCATACTGTAGGCTTCTATAACGATGGTGAGTTTTTAGAACTTAATCACACGGCAACGAGTAGAGAAACATTTTCAAAAGGTGCCATACGTGCAGCAAAATGGTTGGTCAACCAAGAGAGTGGTTTCTACTCTATTAACGACTGTTTAGGAATATAATATGTGTGCAATTGTGGGTGTTTTTGGAGCAAAAAAAGCTTCTACTGTGGCGTATTATTCGCTTTTTTCTATGCAGCATCGTGGTCAAGAAGCCACAGGTATCTCTGTAGCCAATGGAGCAAAAATTGCAGTCTACAAAAAACGAGGTATGGTCTCAGATGTCTTTTCTCAAGAGACACTTGACAGTTTAGAAGGTTCATGTGCGGTCGGACATAACCGTTACTCAACTGCAGGATCAGAGTCTGCGGGAGATGCTCAACCTGTTTTTGCAAAATATAAATTGGGCGAAATTTCAGTTGTACATAATGGGAACCTTATCAACAAACATGAAGTACGTCAAGCACTTATCGACAAAGGTGCTATTTTTCAAACAGATATGGACACAGAAAACATCATCCATCTCATTGCTAAATCTGAAAAAGATTCTTTGGAAGACCGCATCAAAGATATGCTGACTAAAATAGAAGGTGCCTACTGTCTAGCTATACAAAGTCGCACAAAAATGTTTGTCATACGTGACAGGTTTGGCATACGTCCACTTAGCCTTGGAAAACTTAAAGATGGTGGCTACATCGTGGCATCCGAAACCTGTGCATTTGAACTCGTCGGTGCTAAATATGTGCGAGATGTAGAGCCAGGGGAAATGCTTATATTTGAAGAAGGAAAAGAGCCTAAATCACAAATGGTATTTGACAATATAGATTTCCACCCTTGTGCATTTGAGTATATATATTTTGCAAGACCAGACAGTATTATAGATGGTAAAAATGTGTATGAAATGCGTCTTGAGATGGGTAAAAGGCTAGCAAAAGAGACACCAGCAGAGATAGACTTGGTCTTGCCTGTACCAGACTCAGGTGTAGCGGCTGCAAGAGGTTATGCAGAAGGACTAGGGGTACCCTTTGAAATGGGTATCGTACGGAACCACTATGTAGGGCGTACTTTCATTGAACCTACACAAGCGATACGTGACTTAAAAGTAAAACTAAAGCTTTCCCCTATCAGGCATCTTATAGAAGGTAAAAGAGTCGCCATTATAGATGACTCTTTGGTACGTGGAACGACCTCCAAGCAGATAGTACGTATGCTTAAAGAAGCAGGTGCAGCTGAAGTACATATGCGTATTGCAGCACCTGAGATAAAATTTCCTTGTCGTTACGGTATAGACACACCAACAAAAGATGAGCTTATTTCTACTAAATTTACGCCTGAAGAAATAGCAGAAAATATGGGTGCAGACTCTCTTGGATTTTTATCTATAGAAGGTCTAAAGGAGTCACTAGGCACAGAGAGAAATTATTCGCTCGTGAGTTTTGATGGTAAGTACTTTGCTGGGGGTAATGCAGATAGCCCTAGTTGTGGAGATATCTAAAAGGTGCTTTGGCACCTTTATCATTATTTTGTTCTACTCTCTTTCTCTGTAATCCCACTCATCCCAAACCGTCTCGCCAACTCTTGCTTCACTCTGTCAGGTGAGATGTCTCTATAGCCTAGTCCGACAAGTGTATGGTAAAGTAAATCAGCACTCTCATAGATGACCTGTTTATCACTCTCTTCTTCTATGGCAACACAGACTTCATCTGCTTCTTCTCGTATTTTACTGAGCATAAGCTCTTTGTCGTTGAGGAGCTTTTTAGTCCATGATTTCTGTTCATTAGGGGTATTTTTACGCTCTAAGATAGTATGATATAAAGTATCTACCACTCCGTATATAGCATCAGTATCTACTTCTTTTTCTAAGATGACTTTGTCTTGTAGCACAGAGGTGAAAAAACAGCTTTTACGTCCTGTATGACAAGCAACACCATTTTGTTTTATTTTAAGTATCACAGTATCTGCGTCACAGTCAAGTAGTATGTCTTTTACTTCTTGCGTATGGTTAGAGCTTTCACCCTTTTTCCAGATGCGTTGTTTGCTTCTAGAAAAGTAGTGTGCATATCCTGTTTCTAAAGTAAGGGTATAGGCCTCTTCGTTCATGTAGGCAAGCATGAGTACTTCATTGCTTTCATGGTCTTGTGCGATGGCAGGGATTAGGGGGTTTTTGTTCCAGTCTATAGTCATAGTATCTCCAAAATTCGTTCCATCTCTTTAAAGATAGAAATGCATATATAAATCTAATGGGTATATAAATTTCAATAACAAATTAAACTTGTATATACGTTACACCTCGCAAGAGGTGGAACGAGGAAGCACAGTACGCTTTTATTGTTGTACAGACGTTGTTTGTTGTGTTCGTCCTTTTGTATCTATCCAAATATTAGGGACAGCTCCACCAGGTGTTAGGAAGATTTTAGCATCTTTGTTGACCTTAAGTGCATCATTGAACTTACCTTGTGTTTTGATTTGTTCAAGTTGAAGAAGTTCAGGTGTTAAAGAGCTAGAGATAAGCATATTGGCTTTTGCTTGTTCTTCAGCTTCGATACGGATTTTATCTGCCTCACCTTGTGCTTCGATACGGTTTCTCTCTGCTTCACCACGTGCTACTTCTGCAGCTTTAAGTGCTTGTTGTATCGCTTTTGCTTTTTCTTGTTCAGCAATAGTTACATCTTGTTTCGCTATCTGAACACGTTCTATTTGATCTTTAATTTTTGTTGGAAGGTTAATCGTTCTAAGTTCTACAGATTCAAGTGCAACTGGTTGGTTTTCAAGTCGGTCTACACTTTCTTTTACTTTTACTTCTATCGCAGCTGCTATTTGGTTACGCATTTCAGGAAGTTGCTCAGCTGTGTATTGACCTACGACATCACGGACGACTTCTCTTACTTTAGAGTTGATGATTTTTTCTTCCCAACTTGAACCCCATTTCTCTATGGTAGCAGGTGCTTGCTCTGCTTTTAAACGGTACTGAACTGCAATGTCTATGTTTACAGTAAGCCCTCTTTTATCAAGTACGGTAATAGCAGGGTTCCTACGTAGTCCACCTTCAAATCCTCTGTAGTTATCACCTAATTCACCCGTGCTTACGTTAGAGTAAGTGATGAGTCTGATACGTGTATTGACAGGAATAATTTTTTGAAGTACGGGGATGAAAAAATGTAATCCTGCATCAAGTGGAGTTTGTTCAAATTTACCCGTGTTTATTTTGATACCCACTTCACCTGAGTTAATGATAGTAAAAGGTTTAAGTACAACTGCGGCAAAGATAATAGCAAGTATGATAAAAATAATTGGAGCCCCTTTACCCATGCCACTAAGTGGATTATCAAAGTTGTTTCCCCCTCCACCAGTGTTACTCTTATTGTTGTTCATGTTGTTACTTGGTTTTTTCTTTTTGAAATAGTCGTTCATATCTGCTGGCATTGTTTTTCCTTAGTTAGTGTTTTTCCCCTTCAACAAAGTTCAGG
>Ga0256840_1004275_pt1 | contig 10813 bp, 4 predicted proteins | sample 355202metaG_FD_185969 | JGI IMG/M metagenome (GOLD analysis project Ga0256840, IMG submission 185969) | Hydrothermal vent microbial communities from Mid Atlantic Ridge, Atlantic Ocean - 355-202 | ecosystem: Environmental > Aquatic > Marine > Hydrothermal vents | place: Atlantic Ocean: Mid...
AACAACTAAAGAAGACGTTTTAGAATTTATCTCAAACATGTCAGTACTTGAGCTTTCTGAGCTTGTAAAAGAATTTGAAGAACACTTTGGTGTATCTGCACAAGCAACTGTAGTAGCTGGTGGTGGAGCAGCAGCAGAAGCAGTTGAAGAGCAAACAGAATTTGATGTAGTTCTTACAGATGCAGGTGCTAAGAAAATTAATGCTATTAAAGTCGTAAGAGCCATTACTGGTCTTGGACTTAAAGAAGCAAAAGGTGCTGTTGAAGATGTTCCAACAACACTTAAAGAAGCTATCTCTAAAGATGAAGCTGAAGAGATTAAAAAACAAATTGAAGAAGCTGGTGCTTCTTGTGAACTTAAATAAGTATTTAAGTAACACATTTACAAGCGAATTTATTTCGCTTGTAAAATAAAAACATTAATAACCTATAAAAATCTCTCTTCTACTGCATTAGTAACAGTAGATTATAACTCTTGTATTGCATTAGTAACAATACAAAATCAAAATATCATCATTATAAGTAAAATTATTTTAGATATAGCGATGAGCTATTGCGCAATAGTTTTTTTGTATATCTTATACATTCATCAATTAACATAACATACTATCAATAAGGTTCGCCCATGTTAAATACTTTACATTCTGGAAATAGATTAAGAGTTGATTTCTCTAAGACCCCTCGACAGATTGCTGTTCCAAACTTACTTCAATTACAACAAAAATCATATGATGACTTCTTGATGATTGATTCTAAAAATCGTTCTGAATCAACCATTGAAAAAGTTTTCCGTTCTGTATTTCCACTAAATGATCACCAAAATAGACTTACTTTAGAGTATAAAGGCTCAGATATTGTTCAACCTAAATATACTATTAGAGAGTGTATGGAACGTGGTTTAACTTACTCTGTATCTTTAAAAATGAATATATCTTTAACCATTTGGAACAGAGATGAAAAAACAGGTGAAAAGCTTGATCCAAAAGAGATTAAAGAACAAGCAGTTTATGTAAGAGATATTCCTCTTATGACCAATAGAACTTCATTTATTATTAATGGTGTTGAGAGAGTTGTTGTTAATCAACTTCACCGTTCTCCAGGTGTTATCTTTAAAGAAGAAGAGGCAACAACGGTTGTTAATAAACTGATCTATTCGGCACAAATTATTCCTGATCGTGGTTCATGGTTGTACTTTGAATACGATGCAAAAGATATTCTTTATGCTCGAATTAACAAAAGAAGAAAAATTCCTGTCACCATTTTATTTAGAGCGTTAGACTACTCTAAAGAAGATATTATGAAACTATTTTACACATCTAAAGAGGTTTTTGTTAAAGACAATAGATTTGTAACAAAGTTTTCAGTTGAAGAATTTTCAGGACGTGCTCCGTACGAAATTCGTGATTTAGATGGTAATATTGTTATTGCAGCTGCAAAACGTTTAACAAAGAAAAAAGCTCAAGCTCTTGTTGATAATGGTTTAGAGTGGGTTGAGTATCCTTTAGATATTTTGGTTGAGAGACATCTATCGGCACCAGTGATTGATCAAGAGAGTGGAGAAGTTCTTTTTGATGTTGTAACACAAATGGATGAGTTAAAACTTAAAAAACTTATTGACGCTGGTGTTGAGAGTTTCTTTATCGCTGATGACTTAACTGAGGGTGCTGATGATTCAATTATTAAATCGTTTATTGCTGATCAAGAGTCATTGAGACTATTGAAACAGACAGAAGAGATAGAAGATGAAAACGCTTTGGCTGTTATTCGTATTTATAAAGTAATGAGACCAGGTGAACCTGTTACTGCTGAAGCTGCGAAAAACTTTTTAAGACAACTCTTCTTTGATCCAGAAAGATATGACTTAACCAAGGTTGGTCGTATGAAGATGAATCATAAACTGGGTCTTGATGTTCCTGAATATGTAACGGTAATGACAGCTGAAGATATTATTCATACTGTTAAATATCTCTCTAAAGTTAAGAATGGTGCTGGTCATATTGATGATAGAGACCACTTGGGTAACAGAAGAATTAGAGCCATTGGTGAGCTTTTAGGTAATGAGTTGTACAACGGACTTACTAAAATGCAAAAAGCCATTAGAGATAAAATGACCACACTTTCTGGTACATTAGATGAGTTGATGCCACACGATTTGGTAAATTCTAAAATGATTACGAACACTATTTTGGAGTTCTTCTCGTCAGGGCAGTTGTCACAGTTTATGGATCAGACAAACCCACTTTCAGAAGTAACACACAAAAGAAGACTCTCGGCTCTAGGAGAGGGTGGTCTTGTTAAAGAGAGAGCTGGATTTGAGGTTAGAGATGTACACCCAACTCACTATGGTCGTATCTGTCCAATTGAGACTCCAGAGGGTCAGAATATTGGTCTTATTAACACCTTGGCAACCTATGCTAAAGTTAATGATTTAGGGTTTATTGAAGCTCCTTATAATAAGGTTGTTGATGGTGTGATTCAAGATGAGATTGTTTACCTTACTGCTACACAAGAGGAAGATTTAGTTATTGCTCCAGCATCAACTAAAATTGACAATAGAAAGATTGTTGATGATCTTATTGAAACACGTTGTAATGGTGAGATTCTTTTAAATGAGACTAAAAAAGTTTCACTTATTGATATCTCTCCATTGATGGTTTCTGGTTCTGCAGCAGCATTGATTCCGTTTTTAGAACACGATGATGCCAACCGTGCCTTGATGGGGTCAAACATGCAGCGTCAAGCTGTACCATTGTTAAAAACAGATGCACCAGTTGTTGGTACAGGTATGGAAGCGATTGTTTCTCGTGATGCATGGGAATCGGTAAAAGCTAAACGTCCAGGTAAGGTTGAAAAAGTTGACTCTAAAAACATCTATATTTTAGGTGAAGATGACGGAGGCGTGTATATTGATCATTATCCAATGGAAAAAAATATGCGTACCAACCAAAATACTACCTTTACTCAATCTCCAACAGCAAAACTGGGTGATGTTGTAGAAGCTGGTCAAGTTATTGCTGATGGACCAAATATGGATATGGGAGAACTTGCTATTGGTAAAAATATGCGTGTTGCCTTTATGCCGTGGTATGGCTACAACTACGAAGATGCGATTATTATCTCTGAAAAAATTCTAAGAGAAGATACTTTTACATCAGTACATACGTATGAAAAAGAGATTGAAGCCAGAGAGCTTAAGCATGGTACAGAGGAGATTACTAGAGATATTCAAAATATTCGTGAAGATGAGTTAACACATCTTGATGAGTCTGGTATTATTAAAGTTGGAACAACAGTTAAACCAGGAATGATTTTGGTTGGTAAGGTTTCTCCAAAAGGTGAAATCAAACCAACACCAGAAGAGAGATTACTTAGAGCTATTTTTGGAGACAAAGCTGGTCATGTTGTAAACAAGTCTCTCTATTGTCCAGCATCTATGGAAGGTGTTGTTGTTGATGTGAAAGTCTTCATCAAAAAAGGTCAAGAGAAAGATGCAAGAGCCGTGCAATCTTATGAAGAAGAGAAAGCTGTTCTAGATGGTGAACACCATGATAAACTTCTTATGATTGATAGAGAAGAGTCTTTAAGAATTGCTTCTTTACTCTCTAAATCAACACTTGTTTCAGATGTTACTGTGGCAGAAGTTGATTATAAAGCTGGTGATTCTATTGCTGAAGATGTGATTTTGGAAGTAAATCGTTTTGCATTAAGATCAGTGGTTCAATCTTATGATGAATTAATTCAGTCTGAGTATAACTCTACAAAGAATTATTTCCAAAGACAGAAGAAAAAACTTAAAGATGCACATGAAGCAAAACTTTATATTTTAGAAAAAGATGACATTTTACCAAATGGTGTAACGAAGTTGGTAAAAGTTTATATTGCTACCAAACGTAAGTTAAAAGTTGGTGATAAAATGGCTGGTCGTCATGGAAACAAAGGTATTGTTTCTAACATTGTTCCAGAGATTGACATGCCGTATACCAAAGAGGGTAAAACGGTTGATATTATTTTGAACCCACTAGGGGTACCTTCTCGTATGAACATCGGACAGATTCTTGAAGTTCACTTAGGAATGATTGCTAAAGAGCTTGGTGAGCAGATTCAAGGTATGTTTGATGCACATAAAGAGACCATGATTACTGACCTTAGAGCCAAAATGGCTGAAATCGCTGATGTGGCAAAGCTGATGAATGCGAAAGAGACTTTGGCAAAACTTTCAGATGATGAGTTACTTGGTTATGCAAGAGATTGGGCAAATGGTGTTAAGTTTGGTGCAGCTGTATTTGAAGGGACCAATATAGAAGAGTTTGACAAACTGTTTGCTTTAGCAAAAATGGATGCTGATGGTAAGACAGAACTTTACGATGGTAAAACGGGTGAGAAGATGATAGAGCGTGTTAACGTGGGGTACATGTACATGTTAAAACTTCACCACTTAGTTGATGAAAAAGTGCATGCACGTTCAACAGGACCATACTCTCTTGTAACACAACAGCCAGTTGGTGGTAAAGCACTGTTTGGTGGACAGAGATTTGGAGAAATGGAAGTTTGGGCGTTAGAGGCTTATGGAGCTTCACATATTCTAAAAGAGATGTTGACCATTAAGTCGGATGATGTTGATGGACGTACCAGAGCATATCGAGCGATTACTAAAGGTGAGTCAGTACCAGAGTCAGGTGTACCTGAAACCATGTTCGTATTGACAAAAGAGCTTCAAGCATTGGGTCTTGATGTAGATTTATTTGAGAAGAAAAAAGAGGGAGATGCATAATGAGTGATTTTCTAGATGGTTTAACCCCAATTGATTTAACAAAAGAAGAGCGTCCACGTGACATTATGGCAATGCAACTTAAAGTTGCCAGTCCTGAAAAAGTATTGTCTTGGTCTTATGGAGAGGTTAAAAAACCTGAAACAATTAACTATAGAACCTTGAAACCTGAAAGAGATGGACTCTTTTGTGCTAAGACGTTTGGACCTGTAAGAGATTATGAGTGTCTTTGTGGTAAGTATAAAAAGATGCGTTATAAAGGTGTTGTGTGTGAGAAGTGTGGTGTTGAAGTAACCACATCAAAAGTAAGACGTAACCGTATGGGTCACATTGACTTGGTAGCTCCTGTAGCACATATTTGGTATGTGAGTTCATTGCCATCACGAATTGGAACACTTTTGGGTGTCAAGATGAAAGATTTAGAGCGTGTACTTTACTACGAAGCCTACATTGTAAAAGAAGCTGGAGAGGCGTGTTATGACTCTGAAGGTGCAACACCATTAAGTAAATATGATGTTTTAAATGAAGAGCAGTTTCAGTCTATTACCCAACGTTTCCCTGACTCTGGACTTGACGCTAGAATGGGTGGAGAGATTGTTCAAGAACTTTTGGCTGACCTTGATCTTGTTGATATGTTTGCAGGACTTAAAGAGGATATTTTAGCTACTAAATCAGAAGCTAAAAAGAAAACCATTGTAAAAAGACTTAAAGTAATTGAGTCTTTCCTAAATTCAGGTAACAGACCAGAGTGGATGATGTTGACTATTTTGCCAGTAATGCCACCAGATTTAAGACCTCTTGTAAGCCTTGATGGAGGTAAGTTTGCTGTCTCTGATGTTAACGACTTGTATAGAAGAGTTATCAACCGAAACCAAAGACTTAAAAGATTGGTTGAACTGGATGCTCCTGAGATTATTGTTAGAAATGAAAAAAGAATGCTTCAAGAGTCGGTTGATGCACTTTTTGATAATGGTAGAAGAGGAAACTCAGTTAAAGGTGCCAACAAGAGACCACTAAAATCTCTTTCTGAAGTGATTAAAGGTAAACAGGGGCGTTTTAGACAAAACCTTCTTGGTAAACGTGTTGACTTCTCTGGTCGGAGTGTTATTGTTGTGGGACCTAATCTTAAAATGGATGAGTGTGGATTACCAAAAATTATGGCACTTGAACTCTTTAAACCACATGTAATGGCAAAACTTGAAGATCGTGGATATGCTACAACTCTGAAACAAGCCAAAAAGATGATTGATCTGAAAAGTAATGAGGTTTGGGAGTGTTTGGAAGATGTGGTTGAAGGTCACCCAGTTTTACTAAACCGTGCACCAACACTACATAAACTCTCTATTCAAGCATTTCACCCGAAACTAATTGATGGTAAAGCGATTCAGCTTCATCCACTCGTTTGTGCTGCGTTCAACGCCGACTTTGATGGGGATCAGATGGCTGTACACATTCCTCTTTCAGATGAGGCGATTGCTGAAGCAAAAATCTTGATGTTGGCATCAATGAACATTTTGCTTCCTGCGTCAGGTAAAGCGATTGCTGTACCTTCTCAGGATATGATTTTAGGTCTTTACTACCTAACGCTTGAGAAGATTGATGTAATTGGTGAGCATAAACTTTTTGCTAATGTTGATGAAGTACTTATTGCCAACGAGCAGGGTGGACTGGACTTAAATGCTAAGATTAGAACCGTTGTTCATGGTCGTATTGTGAACACAACAGCTGGTAGAGTTATCTTAAAAGCAATTATTCCAGACTATGTACCTCAGAGTTACTGGAATAAAATATTAAAGAAAAAAGATATTGGGGCTTTGGTTGATTACATCTATGCACATAGTGGAATTTCTCATACATCTGTATTTCTTGATGATTTAAAAGATATTGGTTTCAAATATGCAACCAAAGCAGGTGTATCCATCTCTATTGATGATATTAAAGTTCCAGAATCCAAATATGCAACCGTTGATGCTGGAAAAGCACAAGTTGTTGAGATTCAAAAGCAGTTTGGTAAAGGTCTTTTAACAGAACAAGAGCGTTACAATAAAATTATTGATATCTGGACCGATACCAACAATACGGTTGCTGGTGAGCTGATGGGTCTTATTAAAAAAGATAAAGATGGATTTAACTCGGTTCACATGATGGCAGACTCTGGTGCTAGGGGTTCGGCAGCTCAGATTAGACAGCTTTCAGGTATGAGGGGTCTAATGGCGAAATCGGATGGATCAATTATCGAAACACCAATTACATCTAACTTCCGTGAAGGTCTAAACGTACTTGAATACTTTATTTCAACTCATGGTGCTAGAAAAGGTCTTGCCGATACAGCGATGAAAACAGCATCAGCTGGTTACTTGACTAGAAAACTGATTGATGTTGCTCAGAATGTTAAAGTTGTTATGCATGATTGTGGTACACACGAAGGTGTGGATGTTTCAGATATCTTTGTTGGTAATGAGCTTATTGAGCCTTTATCAGACAGAGTTTATGGACGTGTTATTTCACAAGATATTATTGACCCTATTACTTCAGAAGTACTCTTAAGTGAAGGAACAATGATTGATGAGCCTATGGCAAGACTTATTTCTGAGTCGGGTGTACGTTCAGTCAACATTAGAACTTCTGTAACGTGTAAAGCACCCAAAGGTATTTGTGCTAAATGTTATGGTTTGAACATGGCTGAAAACAAAATTGTTAAACGTGGTGAGGCAGTTGGTGTTGTTGCAGCACAATCAATTGGTGAGCCAGGTACACAGCTTACACTTCGTACTTTCCACACGGGGGGAACTGCTACTGCTGGTAAAGAAGAGCGTCAAGTTATTGCAAACAAAGAGGGTTTTATTCGTTATTACAACCTAAACGTTTACAAAAACAATGAAGGTAAACTGCTTGTATCTAACCGAAGAAACGCAGGTGTTCTTTTGGTTGAGCCTAAAGTTAAATCTTTAACCAGAGGTAAGTTATCTGTTATTCATTTGCATGATGAAATCACTTTAACTGTACAACAAGGTGCAAAAGAACAAAAGTATACCATTAGAAAAAATGATGTTGCAAAAACCAATGAACTGGCAGGTGTTGGTGGAAAAGTTGATGGAAAACTGTTTATACCATTTAAGCATGGTGAGATTATTGAAGAGGGTGATTCAATTATTGAAGTGATTAAAGAGTCATGGGCTGTTCCAAGTCGTATCCCATTTGCTTCTGAACTTAAAGTTGAAAATGGAGCGCCAATTACTCAAGATATTCATGCTGATGCTAAAGGTACCGTTAAATTTTTCTTGCTAAAAGGGGATTATTTAGAGAGACTTGAGAATGTTCAGCAAGGAAAAGCCATTACTGAAAAAGGGCTTTTTGCTGTTGTGGTTGATGATAATGATAGAGAGGCAGCACGACACTATGTTGCTAGAGGATCTATGGTTAATGTTGATGACAATACGGTTGTTGCAAGAGGTGATATTATTGCTAAAGCTGCGACTTCTGAGCAGGTAGTTATTGCCGAATGGGATCCATATTCAGAGCCAATGATTGCTGAAGCAAATGGTACATTGAAGTTTGAAGACATTATTCCAGGTGTAACGGTAGTTGAGCAGTTTGACGAGTTGACTGGTGAGAGTAGGTTGACACTGAATGAGTATATTCCTACTTCATACAATCCTGCGATTGTATTGGCAACAGATGATGGTGAGATTATTACGTATGCACTTGATCCTAAAACTTCTATCTTTGTTAAAGATGGTGAAAAAGTTGGAATTGCAGATATTTTGGCAAAAACACCAAAAGCTGCACAAAAATCAAGCGATATTACTTCAGGTCTTCCAAGAGTATCAGAACTCTTTGAAGCAAGACGTCCAAAAGATCCAGCACTGATTGCTAGAATTAATGGTTCTATTGCATTTGGTAAGCCACTTAGAGGTAAAAAACGTATTATTATTACACCAGAGCATGGTGCACCGGTTGAGCAATTTGTAGACAAACAGCGAACGGTTGTTGTTAATGAAGGAGACTTCGTGCATACCGGTGAGAAAATGACAGATGGTACGGTTTCAAGTCACGATATCTTGGCTGCACTTGGTGAGAAAGCTCTTTATGAGTATATCGTTGAAGAGGTACAAAAAGTATACCGTCGTCAAGGGGTTAATATCTCAGATAAACACATTGAGATTGTTGTTTCTCAGATGATGCGTCAAGTAAAAGTTGTAGATGGAGGTGACTCTAAGTTCATCGGTGCTGACTTGGTTTCTAAAAAGAAATTTAACACAGAGAATGAGAAAGTAATAAAACTGTTTGGAGAGCCAGCGATTGCTGAGCCTTTACTTATAGGTATTACCAGAGCAGCTGTTGGAGCAGACTCAATCATCTCAGCTGCATCATTCCAAGATACAACAAAAGTATTAACTTCTGCATCTATTGCAGGAACCGTTGATACGCTGGAAGATCTTAAAGAAAATGTTGTTATTGGTCGTCTTATCCCTGTAGGTACAGGTATGGTTGACATGGACAATGTTACGCTTACACACGTAGAAGAGGAAGAGTAGTCTTGCTCCTGTAGGGTGCAATTGCACCCTACGCTATATTCCTTCCATAACTTTTGCGTTAAAATATACCAAGTTCTCTCCTGAAAATTTAAAATCTAACTCTATAGGTCGACAACAGACCTCACAATCTTCAATGTAATCACTCGACTCCTCTTGGCTATCAAGTATCATAGATATTCGTTCCCAGCAGTAGGGACAGGTAAAAAAATGCTCCATTATTTCTCTTTCTTTTTAAATAAGTCGCCTATCCAGTTGGTTACAGAGCAACCACTATAGCAAGTTCCATTTCGTTCACATCGAGTTTTGCGTATGTTATTAATAAGTAGAAGTAAAAATCCTAATGCTATTATAAGCTGTGTCAGCCCCGTAAGCCAGTTCTCTATCATAAGGTTCTGTATGGCAAAACCTAACATAATGATGGTAATGATAACGCACATAGTTGGACTCCTTTGGTTTATATTTTTTGTAGTATATCATGTAGAACAAAAAATATGTTACTATAATCAAACAATACCTTAGCCAAAAAACACCAAAGTAAAAGTATGGAATAACTGATATAATTTTTCTTGCTCCCATCGCTCCTGCGTGGGAGTGTCATGCACGCTTCTATGAGAGCCTTGAAGTGCAATTCTTTGGGGCTACTTGATCATTGTCACCGAGCAAAGGCTAGAAGAGATTCTAGCCTAAATAATTCTATTTACCAACGAGAAACAAGTGCCACATTGACTTTTGCAAACTTAGGAACATCTTCTCCATCATAACTACCTGACTTACTTGCCATTTGAGTAGCCACATCAAGAGATAATGCTTCAACTCCAATTCCAAAACCAGCAGAGTAGATAAGACCCTCGTTACTGTTGGCTAAATTTTGCATGAGACCAGCACGAAGTGAGACCCATGATGCAGGTTTGTAGTTGACACCCATACCCAGTTGTTGGCTATCGTACTCGGGAATAAATGTTTCATTGCTTGTTAAGTCTAAGTCCATTGCCAGTTCTACTTGTTCACTGTAGTCATAAAGTAGACCTGTTCTTAGTTGCATATCTGCTTTAAGTGCGCCTCCATCTCTGGTGTCAAATTTAGGGGAGTTGATGTTTCTTGCCACCAAACCAACAGAGAGATTTTTGACGTTTGAAGGTTTAAAAAGTAATCCTAAGTCAAGACCTACGTTAGAGCTGTCTTTCTTATAATCTTCAAGGTTTTCATCTGTATCTATATCCATACGTTTAACAAAGGTTGAACCTTTCATAAACTTTAAACTTCCACCCACTGAAAGTTCACCTTTGTCTAAGTCAAATGCTTTGGCATAAGAGACAGGAACTTCAAGAAGTACCAAACCTTTAACATCTACATAAGTAGTACCATTTTCACCGATGGCAGATTCGAGTGAACTTGCTTCATATGCTGATTGTGTAATCTCGCTATATTGGTCTGTGTTTTGGTCGTAGTTGTAGTATTTTCCATCGTCACCTTTTACACTTAGGTCTAAACGGTTATGGTCAACATGG
>Ga0256840_1004276_pt1 | contig 10810 bp, 5 predicted proteins | sample 355202metaG_FD_185969 | JGI IMG/M metagenome (GOLD analysis project Ga0256840, IMG submission 185969) | Hydrothermal vent microbial communities from Mid Atlantic Ridge, Atlantic Ocean - 355-202 | ecosystem: Environmental > Aquatic > Marine > Hydrothermal vents | place: Atlantic Ocean: Mid...
CGAAATTGATGCCTATAAACCAACAGAGGATGGAGACCCACCATTAGGCCGTGCAAAAAATTGGCACACGAAAGAGGGCTACCCATTTGAGTTGAGTACTATGCCCGGGTTTGCCGGCTCATCAGCTTATTATTTGCGATATATGGACCCGCATAACGATACAGCATTGGTATCCGAAGAGGCAAACAAATATTGGCAAGATGTTGATTTATATGTGGGTGGTACGGAACATGCCGTAGGTCATTTAATGTATTCGCGCTTTTGGAATAAGTTTTTGTATGATTTGGGATATGTTGTAAAAGATGAGCCTTTTAAAAAACTGATTAATCAAGGAATGATTCAAGGGCGCTCTAATTTTGTTTATCGTATTAAAGATACAAATACTTATGTTTCTTTCGGTTTGAAAGATAAATATGAAGTTACGCCAATCCATGTAGATGTGAACATTGTACATAATGATTATTTGGATATTGAAGCCTTTAAAAATTGGTCGCCCGATTATAAAGATGCCGAATTTATTTTGGAAGACGGCAAATACAAATGCGGATGGGCAATTGAAAAAATGTCGAAATCGATGTATAATGTAGTTAACCCCGACAGTATTATTGAACAATACGGAGCCGATACACTGCGCTTGTACGAAATGTTTTTAGGACCCGTAGAACAATCAAAACCTTGGGATACGAATGGGATAGAAGGAGTACATAAATTTTTACGGAAATTTTGGAATTTATTCCATAGGAATAATAAATTTGAAGTTACCAACGAAAAAGCAAGTGATGCAGAATTAAAAATATTGCATAAAACCATTAAAAAAGTTGAAGAAGATATTGAGCGTTTTTCGTTTAATACTTCCATTAGCGCTTTTATGATATGTGTAAATGAGCTAAGCAGCCTAAAATGCAATAAATTTGAGATATTAGAACCTTTAACGGCATTATTGGCACCATTTGCTCCTCATATTGCAGAGGAAATTTGGCGAAAATTAGGACATACCAAATCGGTTACAAAAGCAGAGTTTCCGAAATTGGAAGAAAAATATCTGAAAGAAGACCAAATTATCTATCCGGTTGCATTTAACGGAAAAAGGCGCTACGAAATTCAAGTACCGGCAGATGCAAGTAATACTGATATTGAAAAAGCTGCGCTTGAACATGAAGCTGCCGAAAGATGGCTTGCCGGAAAAACACCGACAAAGATTATTGTTGTGCCAAAACGAATGGTAAATATTGTTGTAAAGTAATATTACTGTGTGAAAATTAAGCTGAATTATGCATAATTCAGCTTAAAAAAAGGAAATCACTTTTATAAAAAGGATTTCCTTTTTTATTTGCATTAGAATTATTATGCATGTCAATAATTTTTACTATTTTAGTGCCTGATTTTCTAACCTAATTATTGTACTATTATGAAATTAAAAATACTTATAAGCAGTTTACTCTTGTATATTGCTTTTCCGCTGCAAACCTATGCAAGCGAAGCAAGTTTAGTAATCCCCGACTTAGGCGAAGGAAGAAGCCTGCTGTTTTGGGGATTTTTAATTACCTTTTTTGGTTTAATATTTGGTTTATATCAATTTTTAAAGGTAAAAAAACTGCCAGCACACAAGTCAATGCTGGATGTGGCTCAGGTAATTTACGAAACGGCAAAAACTTATCTTATTCAGCAAGGTAAATTTCTTATTTTACTCTTTCTGATTATTGGTGTTGTAGTTGCATTTTACTTTGGGTATTTACAGGAAACACCGGTATCAGGAGTATTAATTATTCTTGGCTGGACTGTTCTGGGTATTCTGGGTTCATACGGAGTTGCATGGTTTGGTATTCGGATGAATACTTTGGCAAATTCACGTATGGCTTTTGCATCCTTAGAGCGTAAGCCTATTAAATTGTTGAATATTCCTATAAATGCAGGAATGAGCATTGGTGTGATGTTAATCAGTATTGAGCTGATTATGATGTTGATAATTCTTTTATTTGTTCCCGGTCATTATGCAGGAGCAAGCTTTATAGGCTTTGCAATAGGTGAGTCGCTTGGTGCTAGTGTTTTGCGTATCGCAGGAGGTATTTTCACCAAAATTGCCGATATTGGTTCGGATTTGATGAAAGTAGTATTTAAAATTGGTGAAGATGACCCCCGAAATCCCGGTGTAATTGCCGATTGTGTTGGTGATAATGCAGGAGATTCTGTTGGACCCACTGCTGATGGTTTTGAAACCTATGGTGTTACAGGCGTTGCCCTTATTTCATTTATTGTTTTGGCTGTTGCCGATGTTTCTGTTCAAGCAGAATTATTGGTATGGATTTTTGCTATGCGTATTATTATGATTATTACTTCAATTGTAGCATTTTTATTTAACAGTGCAATTGCCAATGCTAAATATAAGAATAGCGAAGACCTTGATTTTGAGCAACCCTTAACAGCTTTAGTTTGGATTACTTCTATTTTATCCATTGTTGTAACTTTTGGCGTATCTTACTGGTTAATTGGCAATCTACCTAATGATTTATGGCTAATACTTTCAATTATTATCAGTGCTGGAACCTTAGGTGCTGCTTTAATTCCTGAATTTACCAAACTGTTTACTTCACCCAAATCTGCACATGTTAAGGAAGTGGTAATGGCTTCGCGCGAGGGTGGTGCTTCATTAAATATTTTGTCCGGTTTGGTAGCCGGTAATTTTAGTGCTTTCTGGAAAGGAATGGTTTTCTTTTTGTTGATGTTTATTGCATTTTATGCAAGTCAGTTTGGTTTAAGTGATTTTATGATTTATGAATCTATTTTTGCATTTGGTTTGGTTGCCTTTGGTATGCTCGGAATGGGTGCTGTTACCATTGCCGTTGATAGCTACGGACCGGTTACTGATAATGCACAATCTATTTATGAGCTCTCATTGGTTGAAGAAACCGAGGGGATTGATGCTGAAATTGAAAAAGATTTTGGTTTTAAACCTGATTTTGAAAAAGCCAAACATTATCTTGAAGCCAATGATGGTGCAGGAAATACATTCAAAGCCACGGCAAAACCTGTTTTAATCGGTACTGCTGTTGTGGGCGCTACAACCATGATTTTCTCACTAATTTTAGTGATTAAAAATACTTTAGGTATTGAGCCCGAAACGGTTTTAAATATACTAAACCCATGGACCTTGCTTGGCTTTATTGCGGGTGGTGCTGTAATATATTGGTTTACGGGAGCATCTATTCAGGCGGTAACCACCGGAGCTCACCGTGCGGTTGAATATATTAAAATGAACATTGATCTTGATCCTAATGCCGAGAAAAAAGCATCTTCTGAAAAATCTAAACAAGTAGTTCAAATTTGTACTCAATATGCACAAACGGGTATGATAAATATTTTTATTGCAATATTTTCGTTTGCATTAGCATTTGCATTTATGTCTGCTCCGGGCGATTCTAATATTCCGGTATCCTTGTTTGTTAGTTATTTGATTTCAATTGCTATTTTCGGATTATTTCAAGCAATTTTTATGGCTAATGCCGGTGGTGCATGGGATAATGCTAAAAAAATTGTAGAAGTTGATTTGCAAGAAAAAGGTACTGAACTTCATGATGCTTCAATTGTAGGAGACACAGTTGGTGATCCTTTTAAAGACACTTCATCAGTATCTTTAAATCCGATTATTAAGTTTACTACTCTATTTGGCTTATTGGCAATGGAAATTGCAATTTCAGAAAAGTTTAGAGAGACAGCCCCTTATGTAGGTGTTGTATTTTTGTTAATTGCCTTTTATTTTGTTTATCGCTCATTTTATAAAATGAGAATTAGAAAAGGTGATAACGCATAAATTTTAACAAAAAAAACTCATTACTGACAATTTTCATCAGTAATGAGTTTTTTTATAGCCTCACACTTTTCTTAGTCCACCCTTTGGCTATTTTTATTCGTTCAACAGCTTCCATTACTCTTCTGAAAATATCTGTTTGCAGCGCTATGTACATTCCAAAACTCATTATCCAAATAACAAGCAGGTTAAACCAAAAGGTTTCGATTTTGTAATTTCCTATTTTTTTAAGCGGAGCATAAAAATGTGCTCTTCCGTATTTACAGTCGGGAATATGAAAAACGGGGTCTTTGAGTTGCACAATTTCATTTTGGTATATAATAATTTTTTTTACAGAATAAGTATTTAATAATAAGTTTGCAACACTTTGGTTAAAATTATCTTCTTTAAATTTTTGTAAAGCATCAACACCTCCCATCGTATTTATTAAATTAAGGTATATCCGGTCTTTTTGCTTTGAAAATTTATTTTGATGTTTAATTAGTTGATTTTTAAATACTTCTAATGCTCTTTTAAATGATTTTTGAAAATTTTCAGAAGCGTATTCGTCTTTAATTTTTAAAGATAATTGCTTAAACTCTTGTTTATTGGTTTCAATCGATAGTTTTTCAAATTCATTTTTTAATAAAGAAATTGACTTTTCAGAATGTTTTAACTTTCCACGTATTAAACTTTCATAAATACTTTCCAACTTTTGTAAATAAAATAGCGTATAATAATTTGTGTAACTCAATTTTTGGTCAAGTTCATAAAAATTACGTTCAAAAAGATTATCTTTAAACTGGTTTACCATTAAGGCTTCATATGCCCAGCGTGTAGTCATTAAATCACTGTACAGAGGGGTGTATTTTACCGATTTAATGTCTTTGTGCATTTTTGTAAAATCAACCACAATTCCACTTAAAAGCAGTTGCGGTACCAAAATAAAAGGAATGGCAATATATGCAGAAACTACCGAATTTAAGGCTGCCGAAAGATTTAAACCGATTAAATTAGCACAAACAGCAGTACTGAAAAAAATCAGCCAATAGGAAAAAGTCATGGCATTAATTTGCAGAAAGCTATTACCCACCCACACAAATAATAATGCTTGTCCTGCCGAAATTATGATCAAGTAAAATACTTTTGAGTTTATATAACTCGAACGGCTCAAATTTAAAAATGCCTCGCGTTTTATTATTTTACGGTCACGTAAAATTTCTTCGGCACTAACCACCAAGCCAATAAACAAAACAGAGATAATACTCATAAAAATATAAGCAGGGATATTTTCATTATTGGCAAAGATATATTGTTCAATATCATCATCAAAAACAGTATATTGTTTAGTAAATAAAGCCAATATGAATGCTAAAACAGGTGCTTCAAAAATCAATAACAAAATATATTGCAAGTTATTTAGTTTTGATTTTATATTTCGAGCAAAAAATATTCTAAATTGTTTAATCTTATCGGGTGCATTAAACTTATTATCGGGCAAAGGTCTTTTTTCAATCGGTTTAAGGCTTTTTTTAGCAAGTACTTCTTGTTTATAGAGTTCTTCCCATTCTTCGGGGGGTCTTTTACGTTTACGGCTTGGTTTTCCAAATTCATTTACTACTCTTGATTCAATAATTCGTAAAATTTGCTCTGAGTTAACGTTACCGCACACAGAGCATTCATTATCTTCAGGATTAATATAATTGCCGTGTTTACGGAAATAGCTGATTGCATCTAAAGGGTTTCCAATGTAGATAACCACTCCGCCTTGGTCTAAAACAATAATTTTATCGAAAAGTTTGTAAATATCCGATGAGGGTTGATGAATGGTGGTAACTACTAATTTTTCTTTAAATGTTTGCCTTTTCAGCAGGTTAATAATTTTTTCCGAATCCATTGATGAAAGCCCGGAAGTTGGTTCATCCACAAATAAAAGAGCCGGTTCACGCATTAATTCTAAGGCAATATTCAATCTTTTTCTTTGCCCGCCGCTTAAAACTTTATTTAAAGGTTCGCCAACTTTTAAATCTTTTGCTTCTTTTAAATCAAAATCTTCTAATGTCTGTTTTATTAATTGGTTTATTTGATGATTGTCATAATCACTAAAACATAATTGGGCATTATAATATAAATTTTCATAAACCGTAAGTTCTTCAAACAACAAATCTTCCTGGGGTACATAACCTATTATGCCGAATAATTTTTCTTTATCTAAATGTATATCAAAGCCGTTTATTAAAATTTGTCCGCTTGCAGGTTTAAGATTACCGTTTAAAACATTCAGCATTGTTGATTTTCCAGAGCCGCTTCCGCCTATTATACCCACTAATTGCCCGGACTCTGCATCAAGACTAAATGTTTTTAAGCCCTTATTACTTCTCTTAAAGCGAAAGGAAACATCTCTTGCACTTAACTTAATTCCACGTGTAAATTTTTTATGAATAAATGTACTTACTATATTGCTGTAATATATGCGTGTGTGTTTTCCTCTTATAACTGCTCCGCTACCCCAAATATAGACCCTGTCCGGTTTTATGTTAACACCATTTAAAAAAAGGTTGTTTTCTCCGATGTATTTAAAAAGATAAGTTTCTGATTTTTCCAGCTGCAAAACGTATATTTTGCCAATTAAGCGTTTTTTGAACAAATGTTTTGCTTTGGGATGTGAAAAATTTTCATCGGCACTAATCAAAAGGTGCTTTTCCGTTAAATTTTTAGGTGCACCTTTGTTTATAATCAAATTTTTACTTTGCTCAAAATCATCAGTATCAACATATAAATTCGATGCTATTTCTTTAACCAGATTTAACTCTTCGTCACTTACGTAATCGCTGTCCGAGAGAAATTCCAGCAATTGAAGGATAATCCAAACCTTTTGTTTATGTTCAAATTCACGGTTTATGCCTGTGCAAATATCTTTTATTTGCCGGTTTTGCGATATTTTTGATTGCTCATATTCTTTAAAACGTAAATGGTATTTTTGTAAATGCTCTTTAAAATATTCTGCACATTTTTGAGATTGAATTTTTCCGTAATTTTTCAGAAAATACTTCTCTACTACTTTTGCAGCAATATCAGGCTTATTAAAATGCTTTACATTTGCCACAATGGCAAACAGCTTTATAAGAGCATGTAGTAAAGATTCGTTCATATCGGCAAAAGAGGATTAGTAAGTAGCACTAATTAATAAACAAAAATAAGTTTTATTTTAAAATAAACAGCATTGTCCCTATTAAAAAAAGCAGCCGTAAAAGCTGCTTACTTCACCACGCAGTTAATATTTTATGCCTCACCTGGAAATGAATCAACAAATTGTATTTTTATATCGGGAAATGAATCAACATACTGAATTTTAAAATCGGCAAAAGAATCTACAAACTGCCATTCTCCGCAACTGTCAGCAAAACTATCTACTTTTTTTACTTTTAAATCGGGAAACGAATCCACAATTTGAACTTTTATATCGGGGAATGAATCCACAATTTGAACTTTTCCGTATAATTTTATCCCTTTGAATGAACAGTTACTTATCATGACTTTAATTTTTTTCCTGAATTAAATTCAACCAGTTTCTTCCAATCAATTTCTCCACTTTCTTTACAGAAATCTGTAATAAACTCCTTTGTGAATTTATTAATCATTTTAGAATAAGAATTCATAAATTCATCATTCTTTTCTTTTGATTTATAACCTAATGGTTCAATAATTTCAGTGTATAAGTCGTTATTGCCTGAAATAAAATGCCAAAATTCTTGTCCGCAATATTTAAAATATTCACCTTTATCAGGATTGTTATCTTTTCCATAGCAGCAACCATTTACCGCTGTTATTATAAGTTTGGAATTGCTTGTTCTTAATGTTTTCTTTGCCGTTGTAAAATCGGATTTCATTTTTGCAATTTGACTTGAATTTCCCCAATTGGGGCCCGATTTTATGTTTACGATATATCGGATATTATTTTTATCAAATTCTAAATCAATATTCGGGATTCCCGATTTCCAACCGCCATAAACTTTTTTATTAATAAAAATAGCTAAGCCTTCAAGCCAATCACCAAAAATTGTTTCTTCATTCGAGGAAATAAATGCATCAGTAATACCTTGAACTATTTCTCCTGCTGTTTGAATATTTTTTGCCTTAAAAAGATAAGGATTTTTCTTTTTGAGAACAGTCTTCAACTTCAATTTATCAAGTCTGTGAATCCTTTTTTGATGAAAGTCTCCTATATTATTTTCAACGTATTGCTTTACGTCTTTTAGTTTTAATCTGTTCATAATCTTCTTCGGGTTCAAACAAAATTAGTTTAGTGGTCTCCAATTTATCATTAACCATATTATAGTATTCAGGGACAATTTCAATTCCTATAGAATTTCTATTCATTCTTTGGGCTACAAAATTTGTGGTGCCCGAACCCATAAAAGGATCAAGAACAGTATCGCCTTTCTTTGTAAATAGCTTAATAAACCATTCAGGTAAAGATTCGGGAAATGCTGCACTATGATTTTTATTATTACATTCCGTTGCAAGATGTAAAACATTGGTTGGATATGCCATTTTTCTATTTATCCAATTGGATACATTTTTCCCAAAACCACTTCCAACTTTAGAGTTATCTCTTTTTTTATCTGTCTCGCTTAAATTTTTTAAACGATTTTTTGCCCAGTCGCCCATTGGTACCATAACTTCTTCTTGGTACATATTAAACTTTTTTTGTTTATTAAACTGTAAAAGTCTTTCCCAAGAATCTCTAAATCTATTTGGCCATTTTCCCGGAAATGAATTTTTTTTATGCCAAATAAACTCTTCTGTCCACAACCACCCTTGTTTTCGCATGGCAATAATAAGCTCCATTACATAAGTACTTCTTTCACCGTTTACAACTTTTTCTTTGATATTCAGGACAAAAGTTCCTTCCGGCTTTAAAACTCGTAAAAGTTCTTTGGAAATAGGTAAAAACCATTCAACATACTTATCAGGATGTATTCCTCCATACGTATTTTTGCGCTGGTCGGCATAAGGTGGTGAAGTAAATATTAAATCTACGGAATTGTCGGGCAAATCTTTTAAGATTTCTTTACTGTCACCTAATCGTATGTCGGTATTAATTTCCATATAAAAATATTAAGCTAATAGTCTTAAACTATTCATGTATTATTTGCAAAAATTTTGGTCAAAAAGACAAAATATATTGCATATCAATGAATTACTTCATTGCTTAAAAAAACAGAGTTTATACAAAGATAATAAGTTTTATCGTTTAGCTTATCTTATTTTTATTTTTTGAATGTATATCCAAAGAACTACTATATAGCCATAGCAATCAATAAAGCTATTATTGCACTGATTTTTATTAAGATATTTAAGGAAGGAGCTAAAGCATTGCGATAAACACTTCCTACTTCATCGCTTTGTTTTGCTATTTGATAAGCATCAGAATATTTATCGTATTTTTCACCTTCAAAAATTACTCCATCAGCTAATTCATTTTTAGCACTGTTCCATGCAGCACCTGAATTTACTTGTGTAAAAGCAAGTATATAACCTACCGGAATAATTCCGAGAAGTAGCCCTGTAAGTGCTTGCAGTCCGGCAAAATATCCGGTTAATGCTGGTATAGCTATAGCTAAGCTAATAGGAATAATAAGCGCTTTTATCGAGGAGTAGGAGGAAACTACCACTAAATCATTATAATCAGCTTTGCCTTCTGCGGCATTAACAATGTCTTGTTCGCCTTGGGTCGGAACATCCGGGTCGCCAAAATATTTTTTATAGATATCAAGTGCGGCTTTTAGTTCAGGTATTTCTTCAAATTGTCTTTTTACCTCACCTGCAGCTTTTTCTGACACTTTTCCAACCGCATCAATTACTGCCGAAGAAAAAAGAAAAGGAATTAAACCGCCAAAAATCATAAATGAAATTGTCCAAGGACTGTTTAACTCAAATACGTTTAATCCTGATTTTTGCATAAATACACTGAATAAGGCAAAAGCAGCTAAACTTGCTGCCGAAACACTTAAACTTTTAATATAAATTTCTTTTGTTGAGGTAAAAGTTGCTAATTCTTCTGTGTTTTGAATTGTTTCATCATTCATTAAGGTCATTTTTGCCAAAGAATCCGCATTTTTGGCAATTGGTTTTGTGTTATTTATCGCCAATATAATACCGACACTTGATAAGAAACCAACTGCAGCCAATGCCACACCATAAAAATCGGCAAAATAATAAGCGCCTGTTATAGTTGCCAGAATAATAATTACCGGAACGGAGCTTGCCAAAAAACCGGTACTTGTCCCGCTTAAAAAGCTTTGTGAATAAGCTTTAAATGTTTTTTCAATAAGTTTGTTTACCGGTTTGCCGCTTAGGGTAAAATAATCAGTAGAAAAATTTATTAAAATTCCGGCAAGCATTCCTATAAAAATGGTCCAAAATATTCCTAATGATTTATATTTTGTGGTAACAATTAAACCATTTACTGTTTCGCTATACTCCCATTGCGTAGGAAGCATGTATTTTACAATAAAAAAAGAAGCCAGTGCTACTATTGCGATTGAAAAATAATTAGCAAAACGATAACCCGTCCAAAATGATTTTGTATTAACTGATTTCACAAAGAAACTTGCGGTAATTGAACTTAATATCCCTATTCCCACAATGCTAAGCGGTAATAAAACCGGTCCCAAAGCAAAATATTCTTGAATACCGGCAGTATCAACAAATGCAAGACCTAATAACATTGCAGATAATAAAGCGGCAATATACGATTCAGTCAAATCAATACCGCTACCTGAACCGTTATTTACATTAATGCCTGCTGCATTAGCAATCTCCGCAGGATTTACAGCTGAGTTTTCAGGTATTGCTTCTTCCAACTTATGTACTTCTTGTTTGGCTGAATTAAGCCCTTCGGCAAAAACACTACCAACAATACGGTCAAACAGTGCAACTGTAGAAATACCCAATACATATCCGGTAATTATATCCATAATACCTTTAAGTTCTAAATCAGGAGCAAAAAAGCGATAAATA
>Ga0256840_1004277_pt1 | contig 10809 bp, 7 predicted proteins | sample 355202metaG_FD_185969 | JGI IMG/M metagenome (GOLD analysis project Ga0256840, IMG submission 185969) | Hydrothermal vent microbial communities from Mid Atlantic Ridge, Atlantic Ocean - 355-202 | ecosystem: Environmental > Aquatic > Marine > Hydrothermal vents | place: Atlantic Ocean: Mid...
TGCATTGCCAGGTTGCCTTCATATTCAGCAAAACCCTGTAAACCATGAAACTTAGGTGTTAAATAACCTAAACGTAAACGTAAGGTATTAGCATGTGCCGTTTCTTTGCCGTTATCTGCGGCATCTGCCAGTTCATAACGGTAGCGTAAATTTATTTTAAATCGGCCATATTTGGCATCGTCTTGGCCTAATTTGAAGGCATTCTCAATCGGTTTATCAAATTCATAAGCGGCTACAGGCTGCATAAAAATTGATGCTAATACGGCAGAAGAGAGGGGGGTGAGTAAAAAATGTTTAGATGTTCTTTTAGATAGCATAGCTAATTTATTGAAATAGTAGTTAATAAATTTATGGAGAATTTTTAATGTAAAGTCTTATTATATTATAGGTATTTTAGGCATTAAGATAACAAGTAGGGTGCGCTTTTATATTGTTTCTATTTTTTGCCATAAACACATTTGATATTAATTATAAGGCATAAGGGTTAGACGTTTAAAGCCTTGCGGTTATTTGGATTGGTGTAACATTTCCGGTAAAGACTTTGGACCTTTTAGCTCTGGGTGTAACTTTCTATCAGAAAGTACAATAGCAGTATGCATCCAGACTAAAGAAATACTAACGATAACAAAAAGTAACATAAAGCAGCTAGTCCAAATACCAATAAAATCATTCATTAGGCCGAAGCAAATGGGCAAAACAAAGCCACCTAAACCTCCAATCATGCCAACTAAGCCACCCACTGAACCAACATGACCAGGGTAATAAACGGGAATATGTTTATATACAGCTGCTTTGCCCAAAGACATAAAAAAACCAAGGATAATGGTCAATATAACAAAAGGGACTAATCCGATATCAATAGTGAATTCAATTGGGCCATTTATACCATGGATACTATAATCAGTAGCTGGGTAGGATAGAAAAAATAAACAGGCTAAACAACTTATAAAGGTGAGATACATAACACGTCTAGCCCCTAATTTATCGGACATCCAACCACCTAAAGCTCTAAACAGACTTCCCGGTAAGGCATAAGCTGCCGCTAGCATACCCGCTGTTTGAATTTCTAAACCATAAACGCCCATATAGTAACGCGGCAACCATAGAGCAAGTGCAACATAAGCCCCAAATACAAAGAAGTAATAAGTTGCAAAACGCCAAACTCGTAAATGTTTTAAAGGTTCTAGTTGCATTAATGTAGGTCTTACTTTTTCGCCACTCGCCTTACGCGCTTTGGTGGATGGGTCTTCCTCTGTACTGAACCAGAAAACAAACGCCATCGTCAATAGAATAACGGCATATATCTTAGCGACATTTTCCCAACCATAAGCGACTAATAAAAAAGGCGCGCCAAAATTGGTGACTGCGGCCCCCACATTGCCCATCCCAAAAACACCTAATGCAGTCCCTTGATGGGCGCTGTCATACCAACGGGATACATAGGCAATACCCACGGCAAAAGAGCCTCCCGCTAAACCAACACCGAGTGCAGCGACTAAATACATTTCGTAAGTTGAAACTGTGGACAGCATCCATACTGCAAGTGACGTGGTTAGCATTAAACAAAAATAAACAATACGTCCACCATATTGGTCCGTCCAGATACCTAAAAAGATGCGACTTAATGAGCCTGTCAATATCGGCGTTGCAACCAGTAAGCCAAATTGAGAGTCATTTAGCCCTAAGTTTTGTTTAATTTTAATTCCGATAATGGAAAAAATAGTCCACACGGCAAAACAAATGGTAAAAGCCAGCGTACTGATTGCTAGACTTTTAGTTTGTTGGCCACTACTGATACCTGTAAGGTCGTGCATAAAGTTACCTCTTGAATTTATAAAAATTTTATTAGGAATGCGATGAAATACATTAAGCTTCTTGATTGTGGGGCGCTGGTCTTCAGCCTGCCTTCGTAGCCTAAAATAGCAGACTAAAGCACTGCGCCCCTTACGAGTTATTTCGTGCTTATTTCTAAATGCCTTAATTCAGCCATTTTTACACCGACTTGTTCGCGTTGTTCATTGTTTAAAACGGCTTTGACCAGCGGTGAGAAATCCTCATCTTCACGGTTTAAATGTTCACGCTGTAGCTTTTCAAACTCAACAGCTAATACCTGTAATCGATCAAAGTCTTTGATAGCTTCAGGTTGTTTTAATTGTGCGGCTAATAAGTTCCATGCTTTTTCAATTTCTTCATGATCCAACATTAAGCGCTCAATCATGCCATCAATTAAAGCCGAATGATTGACCAACAAAGGAAATAAGGCGAGTTCTTCGTCTTGATGATGCAAATGATTGGCGTGTTCATAATGACAATAGGTATTCATACATTGATTAGCATAGGCTTCATTCATACCCTTAGTTTTGAGATCAAAAACTAATTGTAATAACGGTTTGCCACGACCTAAAAAATCTTCGTGGTAGGCTTTTAAGGCGACTAAACCATCACTAAAGTCGGTAACGGGGTCGGTATATTTAAACTGCATATTGGCAATCCTTTTTAGTGCTTTGACAGTGGGGCGCAGACTTTGAGTCTGTACCCCACCATTTTTCATAAGATTGATGAGGGTTGTTACGCGCCTAAATAGCAGGCAACCCATTCCACAGAAATGTTAACTGTTTTGTGGGAGTGGCTTTAGCCACGAGAGCGCGACTAAAGTCGCTCCCACAATAAGTCGATCATTAACGTTGCTTAACAAATTTAGTTCTAACAATTTGATACGGTCTAAATAAATACCCTAAAGGCACGCTCCAGACATGAACCAAACGACTAAAGGGAAATAAAAAGAATACCGTCATACCTAAAAACAAATGTAGTTTGTAAATAAAACTAACATTATCTAACATGGCGGGATTTGGGTTGAGTGCCAGTGTCGCTTGTATCCATTCTGCTAAAGCAATCATTGCCGAGGCATCATTATCCAGTGCGTGGACAATAGAAAAGGGAATAGTGATTAAGCCCACCGCTAAAGTGACCAATATCCAGTTAAGAATAAAAATATCCATGAAATGGCTATTAGCTCGAACGCGCGAATTATACATACGGCGCTTCCATAAAATAACGCCGCCCATCATGCATAAAGAGCCAAAGGCCGCACCTGCTGAAATTGCTACGACTTGGTGCATCATATCTGATACGCCTAAAGCTAAAAACCAACTATGTGGTGTGACTAAACCGGCAAAATGCCCCATAAATAAAGCGAGTACACCAATGTGGAATAAAAGGCTGCCTTTGCGTAATTGTTCTTTTTCAAACAATTGGCTAGAATCGGCTTTCCAAGTGTATTGCTCTCTATCAAAACGGATCAAACTACCCACAAAAAAAGTAGTTAATGCGATATAGGGATATACCCCAAATAATAAATTGCTTAAGTTCATAATAAGCTCCTAGGCTACTAATTCTTCTAAATGCCCATGCCGTTCCACTATTCTGAGTAGAGGTGCATATGGGCTCGCATGTTTTTCAAGATTAGCGGAAATAATGCCTACCGCTTGAGCTGTTTGCTGTAAGAATGCTTGAGCACTTTGCACATCATCCATAGTAGAAACATATTCCAAAATAAGTGGTAAATAATCAGGTAATTCACCATCACCAATTTCAAAGCCTGTTGATTTATATAGCTCTGCTAACTCAATTAGAGCTGGTCCCCGGTCACGATCTTGCTCATCAAATAAGTGATAAGTTAGATATAGTGAATTTTCCGCAGTCATATCAAATACATTGACATATTCAGCTTGAAATTGAGTTAATGATAAGCCTGAAGCCCAGTTGATAAAACCGGTTAATGCACTTTTGTCCTCAGTACTTAGACTGGGTAATTTACTAACCGCCTCGGTTAACTCGTGCCAGTGCGCGACTAAATCTTTAGTCGGATACTCTAAGAGCACTGAAAGTACTTTGTATATCTGGGTCATACTTTTTCTCCATCCGAGCGTTTAGCGGCTGGGTGATAACGTACAAATTCCAAATTATCTTCAGTTTTTTTACGTTTATCAGGGAATAGCGAGGCATTGCTACTAATGCTACAGCCGTCATTACCAAAGGTAAAACCATTTTGACCCTGGAAAGTATGAAAGTCTTCCTGACGCAATTCTTCGTGGCTGGTTGGAATGACAAAGCGGTCTTCGTAATTAGCAATCGCCATATAACGATACATATCACGCACTTGTTCTTCATTTAACCCGACTTCTTCTAATACGGCTAAATCTGTTTTATCTTCCACATTTAAGGAGCGATAAAAACTGCGCATGGCAATCATACGTTTAAGGGCAAGAACAATGGGTTCTTCTTTGCCCGCTGTTAGCATATTCGCCAAATACTTAATTGGCATACGTAAGTTTTCTATCTTAGGGATCATGCCATCAGGTGATGATTCGATATTACCTTGGTCAATTTGTGACTGCACTGGAGAGAGTGGTGGCACATACCAAACCATAGGTAAGGTGCGATATTCCGGATGCAATGGAAAAGCGACTTTCCAATCGACTATTAATTTATAAATGGGAGATTCACGCGCCGCTTCCATCCATGATTCGGGAATCCCATCAATTTTGGCTTGTTTGATGACCTCAGGATCATTAGGGTCTAAAAATAAGTCCAATTGTGCTTGATATAAATCTTGATCATCAGGTGTTGACGCTAACTCTTCAATACGATCTGCATCGTAAAGCATTACACCATTGTAGCGAATACGTCCTACACAAGATTCAGAGCAGACTGTTGGTAAGCCAGATTCTACGCGAGGGTAACACCCGGTACATTTTTCTGCTTTGCCTGACTCCCAGTTATAAAACATTTTTTTATACGGGCAAGCACTGATACACATGCGCCAGCTACGACATTTGTCTTGATCAACTAAGACGATGCCATCCTCTTCACGTTTATATAGTGAGCCAGAAGGGCAAGCCGCAACACATGCTGGATTGACGCAGTGATTACACATACGTGGTAAATACATAAGGAAGGTTTGCTCAAATTCGGCATATACTTGCTTTTCCATCTCGCCAAAATTTGTATCTTGGCTGCGCATTTTAAATTTACCACCGAGATCATCTTCCCAATTAGGCCCCCATTCAATTTTTTCCATGCGCCGACCATCAATCAAAGAGCGTGGTCTTGCAGTTGGCGTGGCTTCTACTAACTCACTATTCTGCAAAACGGCATAGTCATAAGTGAATGGCTCGTAATAATCATCGATGGTTGGCATATTCGGATTCATAAATATATTACGTAAAATGCTACTACGTTGCCCTGATTTTAAGCGTAATTCACCTTTAACTAATTCCCATCCACCATTCCATTGTTCTTGATCTTCCCAATTTTTTGGATAGCCTACCCCTGGCTTAGATTCAACATTGTTAAACCAAGCATATTCCACCCCTTTACGATTGGTCCAAACATTTTTACATGTTACCGAACAGGTATGGCAGCCGATACACTTATCCAAATTAAAGACCAGTGAAAAATTTGCTCTTACTTTCATGTTATTTCTCCGACTCGTCTGTGCAAGCGTACTTTGCTTGATGTACACCTTCTGGGTTCAATGCCTTTTCGCGTGCATCTGTTAATGGCTCTTCTAGCCACTTAATATCTGCATCTTCAATTTTATGCAAAATAACATATTCATCACGTTGTGAACCAATTGTGCCGTAATAATTAAAGCCGTAACTCAGTTGTGCATAACCGCCAATCATATGTGTGGGTTTAACAGTAATCCGTGTAACACTATTTAAAATACCACCGCGTTTACCTGTTGTATTTGACCCCGGAACATTAATGTTTTTCTCTTGTGCGTGATACATCATCGCCATACCATCTGGAATACGTTGACTGACTACCACTCGAGCTACGGTTGCACCATTAATATTTAAAGCTTCAACCCAGTCGTTGTCTTCAATATTAGCTTTTTCTGCATCTGTTTCTGAAATCCATACATGAGGTCCACCGCGTGACAGCGTTAACATACGTAAATTGTCTTGGTAAGTACTGTGTATCCCCCATTTGCTATGAGGTGTAATCCAGTTCAATTTTAAATGCGGTTTATCACCAATTTTCTCGATCATTTCAGCGGTGGTTTGCATATCTACAGCAGGTTTATATGTACAAAACTCCTCACCAAAATCACGCATCCACTGATGATCCTGATAAAAGTGTGCTCGTCCCGTTAAGGTACGGAAAGGAATATGCTCATGGATATTAGTATATCCTGCGTTATAGCTGACTTTTTCAGATTCAATACCACTCCATGTTGGTGCAGTGATAATTTTACGCGGTTGCGCTTTAATATCACGGAAAGTGATTTTGTCATCTTCTCGTGACTTGGCTAAATGCGTATGATCTACACCTGTTTTTGTACTTAATGCTGTCCAAGATTTAACGGCTACTTCACCGTTTGTTTCGGGTGCTAAGGCTAAAATAGCTTCACAGACATTAATATCTTCTTCTAAAGATGGCATCCCTTTAGAAATACCTGCTTCTTTAATGGTGTAGCAAATAGCTTTTAAAGATTCGTATTCTTTTTCAGTATTCCAATCTATCCCTTTGATATTATTGCCTTGTTTATTTAATAAAGGGCCTAATGCCGTAAACTTCTTATAAGTATCAGCAAAATCACGTTGCACTACTTTAAGTAAAGGCATGGTTTTACCTGGAATAGGTTCACATTCGCCACGTTTCCAATCCTTAACGTCCATTGCTTGTGCTAATTCAGCAGGTGTATCATGTAATATGGGTAAAGCAACAAGGTCTTTTTGTGTACCTAAATGTTTTTCCGCTAAGATTGAAAAACTTTTTGCAATCGTTTTAAAAATTTGCCAATCTGAACGTGATTCCCAACCAGGGTCAACCGCTTGTGTTAGCGGGTGAATAAACGGATGCATATCCGTTGTATTCAAATCGTTTTTCTCATACCAAGTTGCCGTAGGTAAAACGATATCCGAAAAAGCGCCCGTTGAATTTAAACGAAAGTTAATATCCACCATTAAATCCAATTTGGCAATCGGTGCATCTTTATGCCACGCAATTTCTACACCTTCGGCTTCAGGTAGCACATCTTGCATCACACTATTTTGTGCACCTAATAAATGCTTCAGAAAATACTCATGTCCTTTCGCGCTGGAACCAATCAAATTAGCGCGCCAGACAAATAAATTACGCGGGTGATTTTCAGGTGCATCAATATCTTCAGCAGCAAAAGCAATTTCTCCTGATTTTAATTTGCCGACCAAATAATCTGATACGCCTTTTTCATCTTTAGCGCCCGAAGCTTCAGCCTCTCTGACAATATCTAATGGATTTTTATTAAAATGTGGTGCCGACGGCAACCAACCCAGACGTTGTGAAACGACATTATAATCAGCTAAATTATGCCCTTTATAATGACTCTGAGCGGTTGCCGATAACATGGCATCTGCTGCTAATTTTTCATAACGCCATTGGTCCGTATGAAAATAAAAATAAGTCGTGCCATTCATATGACGTGGTGGTTTTTGCCAATCTAAACCAAAGGCAATCGGTGCCCAGCCCGCTTGTGGACGCAATTTTTCTTGACCCACATAATGCGCCCAGCCACCGCCACTTTGACCCACACAGCCACACATATGCAATAAATTCATAATGGCACGGTAATGCATATCATTGTGATACCAATGGTTTAAACCTGCACCTAAAATGACCATGGATTTGCCCATAGTTTTTGCGGCATTATCAGCAAATTCACGTCCACTACGAATAATATCGGCTTGTTTGACGCCGGTGATTTTTTCTGCCCAAGCTGGCGTATTTGGAATGCTCGCATCATCATAGCCTTTTGCAATCTCACCACCTAGCCCACGGTCAATACCGTATTGTGCTAATTGCAAATCAAATACTGTGGCAACTAAAACGGCTTTACCATTTAGAGTGATTTTCTTAGTAGGAACATTCCGATGCATAGAGACATCAGTCCCCGATTGAAAATCGGGCATCAAAACATCGACTATGCCATCATTTTCAAAAATCATACTTAAACGTGGCTTCGTATGACGGCGACCTTTTTTAGGTAATAAATTCCATTTACCTTCTTCGCCCCAGCGAAAACCAACTGAACCATTTGGTGCAAAAACATTACCGGTTTTTTCATCGATAACGACAGTTTTCCAGTCGGGGTTATTTTTCTCCCCTAAACTGTCATCAAAATCAGCTGCACGTATAAATCGTCCAGAAATATAGCTGCCTTCGTACTCATCTAAAATAACCAACATAGGTAAATCGGTATAAGTACGTGCATACTCTTCAAAATAAGGGTCTTGTTGGTCAACATGGAATTCTTTTAAAGCCACATGTCCCATTGCCAAGAAAATAGCAGCATCAGTGCCTTGTTTTGCGGGCATCCATAAATCCGCAAACTTTACATATTCTGCATAATCGGGTGAAATTGCGACAACTTTTGCACCCTTATAGCGTACTTCTGAATAAAAATGTGCGTCAGGTGAGCGCGTCATCGGTAAATTCGCGCCAGCAACCACTAGATAGGTTGAGTTATACCAATCAGCCGACTCAGGGACATCAGTTTGTTCGCCCCAAGTTTGTGGTGAAGCCGGTGGCAAATCACAGTACCAGTCATAAAAAGATAAACATGCACCGCCGATTAATGACAAATAGCGACTTCCTGCCGCATAACTAATCATCGACATTGCAGGAATTGGTGAAAATCCAGCAATGCGATCAGGACCATGGGCTTTTATAGTGTAAACATTAGAAGCCGCAATAATCTCTGAAACCTCATCCCAATCGACACGTACAAAGCCACCTAAACCACGAACTGCAGTATATTTTTCGCGTTTTAGTGGGTCTTCTTGAATAGCTGCCCAGGCTTCTACGGGGTCTTTACCTGTCGCTCGCTCATCCCTATATAAAGAAACTAAACGTTCACGAATCAGAGGATATTTAACCCGTAAAGGGCTGTATAAATACCATGAAAAACTTGCACCACGGGGACAGCCGCGCGGCTCATGATTCGGCATATCGGGGCGAGTGCGAGGATAATCGGTGGCTTGCATTTCAAAAGCAACCAAGCCATTTTTAACATGGATATTCCATGAACAGCTTCCAGTACAGTTTACGCCATGCGTTGAACGCACGACTTTATCGAAACGCCAGCGGTTACGATATCCATCTTCCCATTGGCGATCTTCATTGGTTACAACCCCATGATCACCCGAAAATTTACTTTGAACTTTTTTGAAAAAGTTAAGACGGTCTAAAAAATGACTCATCGTGTTTTTCTCCTGTTAATTAATTTTTATAACATTGGGGCGCAGGTCTTTAGCCTGCTTTTGCAATAACTGCAGGCTAAAGACCTGCGCCTCATTCTTTATATTAGATTTTCTAATGTCCCATAAAACCTTAAATCTGCATCACTCAAGTTAGCTTTAACTGGATTATTCTTAATATATTCATAAATAACATGAAAGTGTTTTTCATCCCGAAGAGCTTTATCAAAATAAGACTTTTCCCAAAAATGTCCTTTTCTTGATAAATGTTGATTAATATAAAAAGCAGTGGCTCCTTTTATTTTTTGCATTACCACGCTTAAGGCTTGTTTTTGTTGAAATAACAAATGCACGTGATTTGGCATAATACTGACTGCATATAACTGGTAATATTCTGGTTCTAATTTCTTTATATAACCCATCGTCAAAGTTAAAATTTCACCCTTCAAATAACAACCTTTATTCGATAAATCACAATATTCATCAATTTTCATCTGCTTTTCAGAAGCACTTAAATTAGGATTTCCATGAATACCCAGTAAATAAGCATCAACACTGTCTTGTGTCCGAAAAGTAACAAACTGATAAGTATTTAATTCACTGTAATGGTGCAAAGCCTTTCTTGTCATTGACCTAACCAAAGCAATTCAAAAAATATAGGGGTGCTGGCTTCAGCCTGCTTTTTCAATAACTGCAGGCTAAAGGCCTGCGCCCCAATCTTTTTATGGGTTATAAAACTCACCCTCTTTACGCAAGTAAAACCACCAATTAATCATGATGCAAACGATATAAAAGGCTGCAAAGCCATAGAGTGCAATTTCTGGTGTAGTTGCTTTGATTTGCTCGCCAAACACTTTAGGAATATAAAAAGCACCGTAAGCTGCAACCGCTGAAGTCCAGCCTAATACAGGCCCTACTTGTTCTTTGGGGAAAATCATTGCAATGGAGCGGAATGTTGAGCCGTTACCGATGCCAGTCGCTGCAAATAAGATCAGAAATAAAATAAAGAATTCTACAAAATAATCTTCTGGTGTTGCTGAGTTATAGGCCGCTTTCATATAGTACGCGACACCAATAGCACTGATAACCATAATAAAAGATACAATATGTGTCACCCAAGCACCGCCAAACTTATCTGCAATCATGCCGCCGACAGGACGAATTAATGCCCCAATAAAAGGTCCCATCCATGCATACATTAAGGCGCTCGGACCGTTTGGGTTAGCTATATCATGATTCATGACACCATCGACTAAAATATGCTGATAGCCAAAAATCACTTTAATTGCTAATGGAAAACATGCGGCAAAACCAATAAAAGAGCCAAAGGTCATGGTATAAATAATACTCATCACCCAAGTATGTTTATTATCAAAAATTTTATATTGACGATCTAAGCTTTGACCAATCTGTCCTGGGATGATTTTTAACAACGAAACAGTTAAAGCAATAACAATAAATAAGGCAATTTCTTTAGGTACATGAAAACCAGAACCATGCACTGATTCGGGTAACATAAGCCATAAGCCAAAAATTGAACTAGCAAAAGCAATGAGTAGCA